>Ga0194119_10005540_pt1 | contig 18814 bp, 12 predicted proteins | sample TA2MahC100mmetaG_FD_148620 | JGI IMG/M metagenome (GOLD analysis project Ga0194119, IMG submission 148620) | Freshwater microbial communities from Lake Tanganyika, Tanzania - TA2015018 Mahale Deep Cast 100m | ecosystem: Environmental > Aquatic > Freshwater > Lake | place: Tanzania: Lake...
TCACTCATCCCCCGTTTGGATGAGTCGGCCCGATCGCTGAATCTGTTGATGGAGGACTTTCGTAAACAACCCCGCCGCTACCTTAACTTCAGTGTTTTTGGAGGGAAAATCAAGGAACCTAAAAAATAATCTTATTGGAGGCAAGGATAAAGAGACTGGGAGACAATCCTATTGGCAGTAAGGTTAAAAGACTGATAGAAAGTCATTTTGGAGGTAGGGTCAAATGAACTATAAAGCTATCAGGGTAGAATGACCACACGGCCAACATAGGTTTTACCTCCTGATGTAGCACATTTCAGCAGGTAGAGACCGGAGGGAATGTTTGCTAGATTTATTATTTCATTTTCATCCAGGGCCTTCCCCCGGGTAAGAGTTTGTCCACTCTGTGATGTTAGATACCAATCGAATGGCCCTTTCAAACCACTGACTTTAAGCAACTCTCTCGCAGGATTGGGATAAACGGTTAACCCGGTCGCTTCAGTTGTTTCGACAGACGTTCCTAGGGTATTGAGCCTCTGTACGGTGCTGGTACCTTTAAGCAATAAATTCCCCGGATCCAAATCCACAGCGGTTACGGGCGAAGGACCCACATTAAATCTGCTGATGCCGACAGATGGATCAACCCTCAGAATCTGAGTCGTTCCCCCTAATGTGACAAGGATGGGTAATGTGGTGCTGAAAAAAGGCGTAGTGATGCTGGTGGTGGTTTGATCGGGCCATACATAAAAGGTGGAATCGATCTGGTTCCAACGAATGGTATAGGACGGAAATCCCTCTCCGTAAATCCACTCCTGTACAAAACTGGTGAGCGGAATCTGAGTGAATGCCTCAACTACACTGCGAAATTCATCGGTCGTGCTCACGGAATTGGCCTTGAGTGATAGAAAATGTCGGAGGCTAGCAAAAAACAATGAGTCGTTCCCGATTTCCCAACGAAGCATATGAATTACCGCAGCCGCTTTCTTGTATGTAAGATTGCTGCTGAAGATCCGGTTAACACCAGAACCCGCAGGCACATAAACGGATCCTGTAGGTTGTCGCCCAGAATTTTGTGTGTTGGCCATCCAACTGTCAGCATTCGCGCGACCGAAAGCAAGCTCGCGGTATAGGTACTCACCGTATGATGCGAATCCCTCGTTGATCCAAATATCGCTCCAACTGGCGCAAGTCACCAAATCCCCGAACCACTGGTGCGCGAGCTCATGAGATGTAAGATCCTGTCCGAACGAGCCCATCGTGCTCATAGTCTGGTGTTCCATTCCCCCACCCAGAGGTGCCATCATATGCCCGTATTTCTCTTCCCAAAAGGGGTAAAGGCCCCATATGACCGAAAAACGCTCGATCATTTCATCGGTGGCATCCATATTCTGCCTCCAAAAATTGAGTGTGGTCTGGTTGTTCGAATTGGTGCGGTTGTAGACCCAATGCTGCACCATGACGGAATCGGGTGCCAATGCAGCCGGATGCGCATATGTCAGATACTCTACATAATCGGTAACCGAAAAAGCAATCAGGTAAAAGGCCTGGGGAAGGCGGGTTCTCCAATGAAAGCGGGTTTTGTTGCCCCCAACGGGCAGCACCTGCGTCAATATTCCATTCGAAGCCACTTTATTGGGGTTGTCCGTGGTGCCAAAAAAGTCGACTGAATCGATTTTATCCCATAAATCCTGTTTACATGGAAGCCAGTCGATGGCTCCAAACGGTTCAGACAGAGTCCAGGTGACCTGGGCTCCCCAGGTGGGACTTTGGGCGTTGTTCACACCGCTAAAGAACCCGCTGCTAACGGGCGTTGCGCTATACCAAACTTCGAGGGAGACATTCGCCTGCGTGGGTAAGGTTGCAGGCAAGGGCACCCGTACAACATGGTTCAGCCGGGAGAATGCGAGCATGCGCTGACCATTGATTCGGATGGAATCGATCGTGGTATTGTCGTTGAGTTCAAACCAAAAGGTATCCATCTCAGCCGATATCACCCTGGCATCGAACCTGACTTTCCCGCCCAGCGCCGTGCTGGCGTTACTAAGCTCGAGGTCAATGACATAATAATGAATGTCGTAGGTATCGCTACCCCGGTTGGCACGTTGAAGGCGGGCGGCCGACATCCAGGCATTCCCAACCCTGGCTTTTACGGAGGCACATTCATGATCCAGTCCGTTGTGCTGTGAACGGGCGGGGATTGAATTTATTAAAATGAAAATAGACAGCAAACCGCCAAAAACGGATCGGGGCAAATGACGGGTAGAAAGTAACGAAAATGGCTTCACAGGATGGCGAGGTTGATTAGGATAGATTGACTGGAATGATCAGAAGAGATTAACAGGAACAATAAAGGAAGAGTTACGGAATTAGACTAGAAAATATGCTGGAAAATACAAAAATAGCTATGAATTGGCTAGTTGCGACTCAAATTGGAGGTGGTAGAGCCGGCTATAGAAGCCGTCTGCTTCGAGCAATTCGACGTGTGTCCCCCTTTCAACAATCTCGCCTTTTTCCAACACCAGAATCTCATCGGCGTCGCGGATGGTCGACAAACGATGGGCCACCACCAAGGCCGAACGATTTGCCAAAAGGCTGTTCATAGCGTTTTGAAGAAGTAATTCCGTTTCGGAGTCAACAGAGGCTGTCGCCTCATCGAGCACCACAAGTGGGGGGTTAAGCACCATCATGCGAAGGAATGCAATCAGTTGCCTTTGTCCGGTCGACAAAGCCGCTCCCCGCTCGCGAACTTCATAATCCAATTCACCGGGTAGCCGTTCGAGAAAACGATAAATTCCTGCACCACGTGCAATGGCTCTGATTCGTTCGCGATCAATCGCCGGGTCTTTGAGGGTAATGTTTTCATAAACGTTTCCTGAAAAGAGAAAAACGTCCTGAAGGATGAATCCAATTCTTCCCCGGAGCTCCGCCAATGACATCTCCTCTATGTTCATGCCATCCAAATATACTTCCCCCTCACTGTGTGTATAAAACCGTCCCAATACGTTCACAACCGATGTTTTCCCGGAACCCGTACTCCCCACAAGCGCCAGTCGCTTGCCTGGCTTCAGATCAAAACTGATTCCCCGCAACACCGGCAGATTCGGGCGGTAACTAAAATGGACATTCTTGAACACAACCGATCCGGTAGATCCAGAGGGCAGCGACTGACCCTGATTGTCTTCCTGTTCGTTTACCTCCATCAATTTGAATACCCTTTCGGCCGCAACGACACCCATCTGAAGGCTGTTGAACTTATCGGCCAACAGACGAATGGGCCTGAAGAACTGGTTGAGGTACAGGATGAAAGCGATAAGGACACCCTGGCTCACCCCTCCTCCTACGGCCTGAAGAGCACCCCAGCTAACCACCAGTCCGAGAGAAACCGCTGTGAGGATTTCGACCACCGGAAAGAAAACGGAATAGTAGAGAACCCCTCTTAAATGTGCCTGCTGCAATTCATGGTTGACCGACCTGAAAGTATTCAGGCTTTCCTTTTCGCGGTTGAATACCTGAATGATGCCCATCCCGGTTAAGTGTTCCTGCACAATGGTGTTGAGACGTGCCACTTCACGGCGGACTTCCTGATAGGAGCCCCGCACTTTTTCTTTGAATAACCAGGTGGCCCACAGGAGGGGCGGCAGAACCACCAGGCCGATGAGGGTGAGCCGCCAGTCTGTATACAGCATAATTCCCAGCAGCACAAGTAACTGCAGCAGATCGCCCCAAATGGTGAGCAGACCCTGCGAAAAGATCTCAGCGATCGATTCAATATCACTTATGGTGCGTGTGGTGAGGGTGCCAACCGGTGTGCGGTCGTAGTAGCTGAGCCGCAGAGTGGAAAGGTGGTGAAACAACTTTTGTCGGAGTCGCCTCACTACTGTCTGCCCGAGCCATGCGCTCTTGTAGGTAAAGTAATAGCGAAACAAAGCCTCCAAAAGCAGGAGGCCGATCATCCACAGAGTGTATTTCAGCAGTCCGTTCACATCACCCTTCTGCATCGGGCCATCCACCATATTTTGGATCAGCATAGGCCTAAGGGGAGAAATTAAGGCCAGGGCGAGCACCGTAATCATGATGAACAACACAACTGCCCGATTTTCCCGAAGCAGCTGAAGTGTTTTCTTCATCAAATAAGTGCTGTTAACACTTGTTTTTTTACTCATATTTGGGTCGACGGCACTACGGAGTCAGGAATTCGGTCCAGGCAGATGGAAACGGGATAGGCAACTTCCTCCAGAAAGAGCCCTTGTGGTGGCGCTGCCAGTCCACATTTGCGCTTAGGGGAGTCGGACAAAAGCTCCACCCACCAATCCACGCTTTTCCTACCCTGGGCGATGACCATCAGGCTGCCTACAATAGCCCGAACCATTTGACGGAGAAATCGATCGGCCTGTATGGTGAAAATGAGTTGATCGGAATCAATAACCCATTCGGCGCGCTCCACTTTGCACTCATTGGTTTGGTTGCCACCATGGGTCTTGGCGAAGCAACCAAAATCGGTTTGTTTTAGGAGCATTTGGGCGGCTGGATTGAGCAGTTCAGGATAAGGCAACGCGTGAATCAACCAAGATCGATCCACCAGAAAGGGATCCGGGTTTCGATGGATATAGTAGCGGTACACCCGATACTGTGCGGAATAACGCGCATGGGCATCGGGCGACACCTCATGTATCCGATCGATTCGTATGTCGGGGGGGAGCAATTGGTTTAGACGAGCGGATAAATCGAAAGGTAACTCATCTTCAAAATCAAAATGTGCAACCATCTGGCGGGCGTGAACACCCGCATCGGTTCGCCCCTGCCCTGTGAGTCTTATAGACATCCGCAACAACTTGCCCATCGCCTCTTGCAGTTTCTGTTGTATGCTGACAGCATTGTTTTGCGCCTGCCATCCGTGATAGCCTGCCCCGTGGTAGGCAAACCGGATGAAATACCGCCGGTGATGAATCATGCGCAGTTTTCGAGCAACATCGCCAATCCTTGTCCCACCCCCACGCAAAGTGAAGCTACGCCGTATTTGAGGGCAGGGTCGTCCTTCATTTGATGCACCAACGTAGTCGCAATACGCGCCCCCGAACAACCCAGAGGATGTCCGAGCGCAATAGCGCCTCCCTTACGGTTCACACGTTTAGGATCAATTCGGAGCTCTTGAATGCAGGCCACGGCCTGGGCGGCAAAGGCCTCATTGAGTTCAAATACATCGATAGATTCGATGGAAATACCGGTCCTTTGCGACAAGCGCTGGATAGCAGAAACCGGGCCTATTCCCATGTAGGCGGGATCTACGCCGACTGCGGAGGCCCCCACTACACGGGCTAATGGGTTTAGAGAAAAAGTCTTTAGGGTCGCCTCATTCACCAGCAGAACACAAGCAGCCCCATCGTTCATCCCAGAGCTATTACCTGCCGTAACACTGCCCTCCTTACGGAAGGCTGGTTTGAGGGCTGATAATTGTTCCAGACTGCTCAAACGGGGGTGTTCGTCTGCCTCAAACATGCGAAGGGATTCTTTCTCGGATTTGATTTCTACTGGGATTAATTCGCGTGCAAATCCTCCTTCGGAGGCTGCGCGCGCGTAGTTACACTGTGACGAATGAGCAAACTGATCTTGTTGCTCGCGGCCTATTCTGTAACGATCGGCGACATTCTCCGCGGTTTCCCCCATACTGTAGGGATGATGAAGTGCAGATAGCGCGGGATTGGTGAATCGCCATCCCAAGGTGGTGTCGTAGGTCTCGATTTTTCGGGAAAAGGCCTGCTCTGGTTTGGCCATCACCCAGGGAGCTCTGGTCATACTCTCCACACCTCCTGCCAAATATGCGTTTCCTTCACCCAGCGATATGGCTCTGTAGGCATCGATCAATGCTTGTAGTCCACTCGCGCAGAGCCGGTTGACTGTCACCCCCCCCACCCTTACCGGCAATCCGGCGAGGAGTGCTGCCATTCGCGCTACGTTGCGGTTGTCCTCCCCAGCCTGATTGGCCGCTCCGAGCACCACATCTTCAATCACGGCAGGATCGAGGGTGGGATTTCTAACTAATAATGCGCGGATGCTTTCAGATGCCAGGTCGTCTGGACGAACCCCAGCGAGTGACCCGCCCAATTTTCCGATGGGGGTGCGACAGGCGTCGACTAAATAAACAGATTTAATGATGGACATAAACGCAAAAATAGAAAACAATAAGGTTTTTCAGCGGAGAGGACGCCGCATATGATCGCTCACAAATAAATTACATGTTGTTATCGCGATTTTTATTTTCTTATCTTTGCTTTGTACTTTATTTTTTATGAGCTGGTTCCCACACTCTATACCGGTTGTATATGTGGACGAACTAGAGGTGGGTCGAAATACGTTTCGAAGCCATTTTCAGGACAATTTCGAGCTGTTTACCTGCTCAGATGCTTCACTGGCTCTTCAAGTGCTGCAAAATCGTCCTGGATGTGTGCTGGTTGCCCTGCAGCGCATGAGCAAAGCCTCGGGAATAGAACTCATTTCGGAAGTGCAATTGAAATTCCCGTCCAGCCCCTGCATTCTGCTGCATACTGAAGCGGATATTGGTGTAATTGAAAAAAGTGCCCAATCAGCGGGAATTTACCGGGCCCTTCGTACGCCCTATTCTCCAATGGTACTGCGTGCTTGTATGGAGCGTGCCTATGAAATTTCGTGGAACAACCTTCAAATGAGTGCCATGAGGCATGAATTGGATGTGTATCGCAGAGAGCGTGATCTGCTGTCCTACAAATTGGAAACGGAATTTTTTGAGCCAATCGGACATTTAGCAGCCATATGCTCAACGGTGGTTCACAGCCTTGATACGGCGCCTGCCCATGAACTCGCAGATTTTTTGGGGCGGCGATTGTCTATGATTGGATCGGGGCGGGAACGGTTTCGAGATTTGTACCGGGGCAGCCGGGTCGAATTACTGGTCGAAAACCTAAATGCGGAAGAAATGCTGCACGAATTAAAAAGCTCCGTTTGCCAGGTCTATGGGTTGGACCATGGGCAGATCCGAATTGAGATCAAAGGTGATGGCGTTTGGGTGGGCGACTGCGAGAAGATTAAATTGATCCTGGTACAACTACTAAACAATGCTGCATGTAGTTCCGACAGTTCCGATGAACCACTTAAAATTGCACTTTTAGCCAGTATTCAACCCGACTTTGTGAAGTTGGAAGTAGCCGATAACGGCAGGGGCATCGCATTGCCTCAGCAGCAACGGGTGTTTCGTATGTTTGAAAGCAGTCCATCGGGTAGTGGATCCGGGATGGGCTTGTTTATCTTGCGTGAAACTGTTCGCCAACTGGGGGGAGATGTCCGTCTGGAAAGCGAGGTGGGCATCGGGTCGGTTTTTCAAATCCGAATCCCCAATCTTGTGTCGTGCCAGCATTGATATGCGGTGTAGAATGCGACAAAATGTCAGTCAGTCAGAGGTGGCAATATAGTTGCTATGCGGACTCACAAAAAACCAACATTCATGAAAAAAAAAGGACATATATCTGTCAACACGGGAAACATATTCCCCATCATCAAAAAATCGCTTTATTCCAATCAGGAAGTATTTCTCAGAGAACTTGTCAGCAATGCCGTCGACGCTACACAGAAGTTGAACACCTTAGCCTCTATTGGCGAATTCAAAGGTGAAACGGGTGACACCACTATACGGGTAAAAATCGATAAAGACAAGAAAACCATCACCATTTCGGACCGCGGAATCGGGATGACAGGCGAGGAAATTGACAAATACATCAACCAGATTGCCTTCTCGGGAGCCACCGAATTCATGGAACAGTACCGTGATAAGACAGACGGCAACATTATCGGGGCCTTTGGCCTCGGCTTTTACTCCGCTTTTATGGTAGCTGATTCTGTGGAAATCGAAAGTCTTTCCTTAAAGGAAGGCGCTACACCTGTACGTTGGACCTGCGACGGCAGCACTGAATTTGAAATAGGTGCGGGCAGTCGCACCGAAAGGGGTTCAGACGTAATCCTGCATGTGGGTGAAGACGCTGCTGATTATTTGGAAACCTGGAAATTGCGCGAGATCCTTCGGAAATACTGTCGCTTTTTGCCGGTGCCCATTCAATTGGATGAAGAGGTGATCAACTCCACAGTTCCGCTGTGGACCAAAAAGCCTGCTGAACTCACCGATGAGGAGTACCAGAAGTTCTACGAAGAGCTGTATCCCCTTGCCGAGAAACCATTGTTTCACATTCACCTCAATGTGGATTACCCCTTTAATTTGACGGGTATCCTCTATTTTCCCAAACTCAAGGCAGACTTTGAACCGAGCCGCAACAAAATCCAGTTGTATAGCCGGCAAGTTTTCATCACCGATTCGGTAGAAGACATCGTGCCGGATTACCTGCGCCTGTTGCACGGAGTACTGGATTCCCCCGACATTCCGCTGAATGTTTCCAGAAGCTTTTTGCAGACAGATTCGAATGTGCGCAAAATCAACAGTCACATCAGCAAAAAAGTGGCCGACAAACTAGCGGAAATTTATCGGGAAGACGCGGAGGGTTTCCGTGGAAAATGGGAGCATCTGGAACTATTCGTTAAATATGGGATGATCAGCGACGAGAAATTCGGTGAGCGATCCGCAGGATTTTGTCAGTATACCAGCACCAGCGGCGAGCAGCGGGATTGGGATTCCTACCAGAAGCATGTGGAGGTGAACCAACGCGACAAAGACGGGAATCTGGTGGTACTCTACACTTCAGACCCCGAATTGCAGCACTCTTATGTACAGGCAGCCATCCGCCGGGGCTATGATGTATTGAAAATGGGCAATGTAATCGACAGCCATTTCCTGAACCACCAGGAATCGAAACTGGAAAAAGTGCGTTTTAAGCGGGTTGATTCGGAACCCATAGAGCAGCTGATTCCAAAAGAGCAAAACACCCCTTCTGTGCTTTCAGAAGTGCAGGAATCCGAAATTAAAACATTGTTTACCCAAACTGTGGGTGACGAAAAGCGAAAAGTAACTACGGCCGCATTATCGGCCGATGATTTGCCGGTGATGATTACCCGAAACGAGTTTATGCGCCGCATGAATGACATGGCGGCCACGGGTGGACATCCATTCGGCATGGGACAAATGCCTGAGACCTATGATGTGGTACTGAACACGGCTCACCCTCATTTGCTGCACATTGCCAGATGTAAAAATCCCGAAAAAAAACAATCACTTGTCAGACACAGCTACGACCTTGCCCTACTTGCGCAGGGCATGCTCAGGGGAGAAGAATTGAGCCGATTTATGGAGCGGAGTCTATCTTTGGTTGATGGTTGAAAGTCTTCAAAAATTTCATCAAATATTTCAGTTTTTTGGCTGCGTGCAGATGATTGAAATTGCCTACTTTTGCGGTTTATCATGCCGCAAACCAGCCTAAAATCGGTTCGAAGCGCCCTGCTTTCCGTATACAGCAAGGAAGGACTTTTGGAGTTCGCCAAAGGCCTCCAAATACTCAACATTCAACTCATCGCATCTGGTGGAACGTATGCATTTCTACGGATGAACGGCTTGGAGGTAACGGCAGTCGAGGAACTGACCTCCTATGGTGAGATGTTGGGTGGGCGTGTTAAGACCCTTCATCCCCACATCTTCGGAGGCATTCTCGCACGTCGTTCCCAGATGAGCGATCTGAACGATCTGGCAGCCTTTCAGATACCACTGATTGACTTGGTTGTTGTGGACCTCTACCCCTTCGAGCAGGCCGTGTCGGATGCCCGTTCGCATGATGAAATCATCGAGAAAATTGACATTGGTGGCGTGGCCTTGCTAAGAGCCGCTGCCAAAAACTACGAGGATGTGGCCGTCGTGTCATCGCCAACCCAATATTCAGACCTATTAAATGCTCTTGGTAAGGGCATCGGCATCACCGCCGAATTACGTAAGGATCTGGCGACGGCAGCATTTCAACGCACCACAGATTATGACCACAATATTAGTCAATACATATCAGGTGAAAAAAGCATGAGGATTCATAGCGCTTTGGAATCGACTCCCTTAAATCTTAGATATGGAGAGAATCCGCAACAAGAGGGCCGGTTTTATGGAGACATTAATCAAGTGGTTGAAGTAATAGGCGGAAAACAGCTTAGCTACAATAACTTATTAGACTTAGATTCAGCGCTTTCTCTGCTCGCTGATCTGCCAACACCTTCATTTGCCGTAATCAAGCACAACAACCCCTGTGGAGTTGCTCACCGGGCGTCTGCCCTGGAAGCATGGGAAGCCGCATTGGCGGGCGACCCGGTATCGGCATTTGGAGGAATCATCGCATCCAATCACAAAATTGATGGGGATACCGCTCGTGAAATCGACAAGATCTTCTATGAAATACTTGTTGCACCCGACTATACGCCGGAGGCTTTGGAGTTGCTTCAAAAAAAGAAAAATAGAATTCTGCTTAGGCAGACCTCAAAATGGCTCCCATCGCACGCACTGAGGTCGGCCTTGAACGGCATTCTCTGGCAAACGCGCGACGAACAATTAAGCGGGCCTGAGCGTTGGAAGTTGGTTACTCAATTGAAACCAGACCCATTGAGCGAAGCGGATCTCGAATTTGCGGAGAGATTGGTGAAACACACGAAAAGTAATGCCATAGTGCTCATCAAGAACCGCCAATTAATCGGAAGTGGAATGGGGCAATCCTCCCGTATTGAGGCTCTACGACAGGCCGTGCATAAAGCCAGGAGTTTTGGATTTGATCTCACAGGTACTGTAATGGCGAGCGATGCCTTTTTCCCTTTTGCGGACACTGTTGAAGCGGCATATGCCGAAGGCATTATGACCATACTGCAGCCCGGAGGAAGCCTTCGTGATCAGGAGAGCATTGATTTTTGTGACCAACACGGCATGGCCATGGTTTGTACCGGCCTGCGTCATTTTAAACATTAAATACTACAATAAATGGGCATTTTTGATTTTTTTACCCAAGAAATAGCCATAGATCTTGGCACCGCGAATACACTAATTATCCATAAGGACAAAATTGTAGTGGATGAGCCGTCGATTGTGGCGGTCGACCGTAGCAGCAACAAGGTTATTGCTATTGGTCGCCAGGCGCAACAAATGCATGGAAAAACACATGAAAACATCAAAACCATTCGCCCGCTGAAGGATGGGGTGATTGCCGATTTTCATGCGGCAGAAAACATGATCAGGGGAATGATTGCTATGATGAATCCTGGTAAGCGCCTGCTCCCACCCTCTCTAAGAATGGTCATTTGCATTCCTTCAGGAATAACGGAGGTAGAGAAGAGGGCTGTTCGTGACTCGGCCGAGCACGCAGGCGGAAGGGAAGTATATTTAATCCATGAACCAATGGCCGCCGCCATCGGGATTGGAATTGATGTAGAAGAACCGAAAGGAAATATGATAATTGATATCGGAGGCGGAACCTCGGAAATTGCCGTGATTGCACTTGCCGGAATCGTTTGCGACCAGTCCATTCGTGTGGCCGGCGACCAGTTTACTACTGATGTACTAGAATATGTGCGCAACAAGCACCACGTACTGATCGGTGAACGCACCGCCGAGCTGATAAAAATCCAAGTCGGATCTGCACTCTCACAACTCGATGAACCACCACCTACAATGATGGTCAGCGGACGAGACCTGGTGTCTGGTATTCCCCGCCAATTCAACATTGAATATTCTGAAATCGCCGAGGCACTAGATAAGTCAATTACTAAAGTGGAAGGCGCCATTTTGAAAGCATTGGAAATTACTCCACCCGAGCTTGCATCGGACATCCACGAAAATGGGATTTACCTGACCGGAGGAGGCGCTTTGATCAGGGGCCTCGACAAGCGAATCAGTGCTAAAACCCATTTGCGGGTTCATGTGGCTGAGGATCCGCTCAGGGCTGTAGTGCGGGGAACTGGCATCGCGCTGAAAAACATCGAACGATTCAACTTCCTGATGACTTAATCCGGCCATGTGGTCGATATTCAACTATTTGTATCGCATCAGGCTGCACATTTTGTTTGTGCTGTATGCAGCCCTTGCGCTCGGAATGATCATCAGTACCGATCCCTTTCATCGTTCAAGGTGGAGATCATCTATGGTTGAAATACAGGGAAGTGCGCTAAATCGACTAAATATATGGCGAAGCTATTGGGGATTAAAAGCCGCTAATGAAGAACTACTGGAGCAATTAGCCATAGCGAGAACGCGTTTGTATCAGGCACAGTCCGTCGATTCCTCCGTAGTGCGCACCGTTCCCTTAATCAAGTCATTCGATTCCCTATTTGGTGGACCTAATGGCAATGACTCCACCGATACACTCCTTAATCAACCCGGGAGACTGGAAAATTCTGAAGTTTCTTTTAGTCACCAGGCCTCGGATTCGGCTTGTGAGTATCGGTTCATTACCGCTCGGGTAGTTGGCAACAGTACCATCCACCGACACAATTATATGATATTAAACCGCGGTTCATTGCATGGCATCAAACCCAGAATGGGTGTTGTCGGCCCAAAGGGAGCCGTGGGAATTGTGGATCAGGTATCCAACAATTTTTGTTCGATCATCACTCTAATTCACGCCAAGGCTCGTCTCAGTGCCGGATTAGCCAAAAAAGACGCTGTGGGGACCTTGTTTTGGGAAGGCGGAATGATCAAAAGAGCCACACTAATCGATATACCCATGCATGTTCCCGTCAGAAAAGGAGATACTATTTATACCAGTGCTTATTCCCTGACCTTTCCGCCCGGTGTGCCGGTGGGGCGTGTGCACAACTACCGCATCCCCGATGGCGAAAGTGTATATCGGATAGGAGTCGATTTGTTTACGGATTTCCGTTCGGTTCATTATGTTCATCTCATAGATTATCGCAAAAGAGAGGAGCGACTGCGTCTTGAAGAAAAAATCGCCACCGATGATTAATCTCCTCCGTTACACTGGGTGGTTGTCTATCCTGCTGCTCATTCAGGTTTTACTGCTCGATCAGCTGGCGCTATTTGGTCTCATTTCCCCATATATTTACGTATTCTCACTGACCATACTGCCCGTAGGACTCCCCGCCTGGTTGTTTATGACCCTTGCCTTTGGCTATGGACTCGCGTATGATGCCTACACGGCCAATTGGGGCTACCACGCACTGGCCTGCACAGCACTAGCCTACATCCGCCCAGCCTGGATCCGCTGGTATTTGCTAAAGAGTCGATACGACGACCCGGGCAGTATCCGTCTCTACAATCTGGGATGGGCGCGATTTACCACATTTGTTACCCCCTTGTACACCGTTCATCAGTTTTGCCTATACTTTTTGGAAAGTATGTCACCCAGTGAGATCCACTGGGTTCTGCTTCGTTCATTGGCAGGCGTCTTCATTCTGGTGCTGTGTTCGCTGGGATTATATTCAACCCTTTACGGTTCCTCAGGTCCTTCAAAATAATTTAGTGCATTGAAATTCTCGGAAGAACAACGCGTATTGCAAATCAGCATCATCGTGGTGTTCAGCATTTTTGCATTGCGTTTGTTTTATCTGCAGATCATCGACGATTCCTATGAGATTTGGTCGCGCCAAAATTCGGTGCGACGTGAAATCGTATACCCGGCCCGTGGAGTATTGTTCGACCGAAATAGGGAGCGTGTCGTGGTGAATCGACCCATCTACAACCTGATGGTCATTCCCCGACAGGTCGATAAGGGCATGGATACGACCGAATTTTGTCAGTTGTTAGGTATAAAAAGGGTAACCTTTGAGGAGAGAATGCAACAAATCGTTCGTCACTCCCGTTACAAGCCATCGGTTTTCGCTGCTCAGATCAGTGTAGAGGAATTCGCTGCCATACAGGAGGGACTATTTGAATTTCCCGGATTCTATGCGGAGTCGAGAGCGGTACGCCATTACCCCAGACCTATTGCCGGACATTTGCTAGGCTATACGGGAGAGGTGAACGACAAAGACATAGAGACCTCATCCGGATATTACCTACCGGGCGATTACATCGGGATAGCGGGACTTGAAAGAACATATGAGCCTTATTTGAGGGGAAAAAGAGGAATTCGATATAGATATGTCGATGTACACAACCGGGTCGTAGGCTCCTATAAGGATGGGACTCTGGACAGTGGAGCCACACCAGGCCATGAACTGGAACTGTCGATCGACATCAAATTGCAGGAATATGCCGAGCAACTGATGCGCAACAAGCGTGGAAGCGTTGTGGCTATTGAGCCTGAGACCGGGGAAATTCTTGTAATGGTGAGCGCCCCCGGTTATGATCCCAATCTGATGGTTGGTAAGGCGCGTACCCGTCACTATAAAGTCCTGGCCCGGGATTCGCTCAAGCCGCTGTTCAATCGTCCGATTCAGGCACAGTACCCACCAGGATCTATTTTTAAGCCCTTTCAGGCCTTAGTAGCCCAGCAATTGGGGGTGGTGAATCCAGCAACCCGATATCCATGTGGTGGCGGATACCGTATGGGCAGTCATACTGTAAAATGCATGCATGTACACGGGGCGTTGGATCTAACGGAATCCATTCAGTTCTCTTGCAATTCCTATTATTGCTGGACCTTCAAGAATATGATCGACCACCATTCGAGTGGGGCGCCACCTTCAAAAATGTACGAAACCTGGCGTGATTATATGGACCGGTTCGCTTTCGGACGAAAAACTGGAATTGACATCCCAAATGAAACCAAGGGTGTCCTACCCCGCAATTCCTATTTCGACCGATATCATGGAAAAGGTCGTTGGCGGGCCAATACTGTTATTTCTTTGTCGATCGGGCAGGGTGAAATCGCACTGAGTCCGCTTCAAATGGCCACAGCCATGTCGGCCGTTGCCAACGGGGGCTGGTATTATGCACCCCACCTGGTTCGCGGTGTGGGGTCCGGGGCTGCAAAAAGAAAATTCCGGGGCAAAAGGTATGAAACTGGCATTGATATGCCCTTTTTCTCAGTTGTACATGAAGCGCTTCAGAGGGTTGTGGATGCAGGAACCGCAACCGCTTATGGAAAAATTAATGGCATTACTGTTTGTGGCAAAACCGGTACTGCCCAAAATCCGCACGGAAAAGATCATGCAATATTCGTTTGTTATGCACCGAGAGAAAATCCAAAGATAGCGGTTGCAGTAATAGTGGAAAACGCAGGCTTCGGTGGTGTTTGGGCTGCACCCATCGCTAGCCTCCTAATTGAGAAATACCTAAACGGAGAAATCAAACGAGCTGAATTAGAGAAACGATTGTTGGAAACCAATTTGTTATGAGAGGCACCGCGAGAAGTCAGCACTCCGTATTTCAATTTGTCGACAAGCCGCTCTTGTTTTCCTATCTCGCTTTGTGCATTTTAGGTCTGCTTACCATCTACTCGTCCGTTTATGATTCAGGTCAGGATTGGATGAATCAGGAGAGGGAAAACGCCATGAAGCAACTGGCTTTTGTAGGTATAGCCTGGCTTTCCATTATTGTTGTTTTATCCTTAGATGCACGTTTTTTTGAGGGTTTCGCGCCCATATTCTATTTGATATTCCTGTTTTTGAGCATTCTTGTTGCCTTTGTGGGGAATGAGATCAACGGTGCCCGTGCCTGGTTTTCGATTGGCATTTTCGGACTGCAGCCAGGGGAATTTCTAAAATTAGGCACCATACTCATGATCGCCTATTTGTTGCGGGAAAAGAATGTACAACTTCGGTCTCAATCCATCAAAAATTCATTGTTTTTTATAGTTGTACTGCCGGTCTTCAGCCTTATCCTGCAAAAGGACACCGGAAGTGCTCTGGTATATGCCTCATTTTTATTGGTGTTGTATCGGGAGGGAATGTCGCCTCTCTTGATGCAGCTCGGAATTTGGGCACTGATTCTGGGCGTCCTGACCCTGTTGTTCAACGAGAAAATTACTGCCGGTATTGTATTGGGATTGGGCATAATATATATCGCACTGTCCAACCACCGCTGGAGAATATTTGTTCGGTCCCTATCATACATAATCCCGTCTCTCCTGATAATCGGCTCTGTGGAGTTTACCTATGAAAAGGTGCTACAGCCGCATCAAAGAAAAAGAATTGATGTTCTGTTGGGTAAGGTCGACGATGTAAAAGGAGCGGGTTACAATGTTCACCAATCCCTCATAGCAATTGGTTCTGGTGGATTTGTAGGAAAAGGATATCTCGAGGGTACCCAAACGAAATTTGACTTTGTGCCCGAACAGAGTACAGACTTCATTTTTTGTACGATTGGTGAGGAATTCGGATTTGTAGGTTCGATCCTGCTACTGCTCCTTTACTTATTCGTATTGTTTCGAATACTGCAACTTGCGGAATTGCAAGGTAACCGCTTTGGGCGAGTTTACGGCTATGGAGTGGTAGCCATCCTGTTTGCACATATTGTCGTGAATATCGGGATGACTATCGGATTACTACCGGTAATCGGAATTCCCCTTCCTTTGCTCAGTTATGGCGGGTCTTCTCAGATTGCCTTTGGACTTATGTTTGGCATCATGTTGAGACTCGACAGTGGCCGCAGAACCGGCCTAAACTAACGGGACTTCCCGCTGTTAATTAGATTACTATGAATTCATTTTTTCATTATTTCATTCGTGTCTTCAAGAAAGACCCTAATTCAACCCGATCCAATTTGTACCTGAGGATGATGCATGGAATCAACCGAATAAGCATCATCATGTTTGTCTTCGCACTACTAGTTATGTTGTTTCGTGCTTTATTCAAATATTGACAGGAAGTGGGTAAACAAAGGGCCTGTTAAAAATCACCTAAAGAAAATTCTCGCTTAAAAGCACTATTTACCATTCTAAGCGGGGAATTTCCATTGAGTAGCAAAGAAGAGAGCCCCGTCTATCCGCGCATAATGCGCATAGTTCCTTTGAATTGCTGTTGCTGACCTTCCTCGGTGATAATCAACTCATAGAAATAACTCCCCGATTCGAGGTCATCCCCACCCCAGTTGTTTTGGTAGTCGGCACTTTCAAACACCTTTTGCCCCCAACGATTAAAGACCCGAAATACTGCACCGGGATAAAAATCCAGATTGTCGATAAACAAAACATCGTTAATGTTATCCCCATTTGGTGTAATTACATTCGGTATTTCCACAGGCATTGAAGGCATTTCGAAATCAATCGGATTTGAATAGGAACGCAAAGTGCCATCAGGCGAAATGGTACGGATCCGAACCGCATATCTCCCTTTAGGTCTTGGGCGATCATAACGGATGGTGGTATCTGTTGTTGGTCCAACTACCGGAATCCACCCCTGATCTGGGTTTTTGTAGTCGAACCATTGCACTACATAATCAGGACTATTCCATCCGTTGTATGCAGTCCAAATCAGATCTACTTCTCGGTTATCAGGTGATGCAGATGCAAAACTGCCATCCAAACGTATAGAGGCAATGGTATTGGAGCGGCGAGTTTCATTTCCATCGGTCATCCGCATATTGACGTTGTAGCGAATGGGGCCATCTTTGGGGTGGACAGGACTCGTGTAATCGAAGAAGGATAATACTGCGGAGTCCATTTCCTGATGCACTCTCGCGGAAACGGGAAGGATATTCTCACCCGGTGCCGCACGAAACAGGTTGTAGGCCAAAAAATAATCATAATCAAAACTATCGGGGGCTGCCCAATTAACCCTTAAATGGGCTGGGTTTAGGGAATCCACGCTTACGTTGGTGAGTGTCAACGGACGATCATAAAAGAAGCAATCCGATACGTAAAACAGCATGGTATCGTAAAGGGGCATAAACAAATCGCACTGATTGCCCAGCGTATTGCCGTCGGTACCGTTTCGGGAAACCATACAATAATACCCGTTTTGGTCGAGGGGCTCGGCGAACACGAAATCTATATAGCGCGTGCGGTCTTGTGAGTCACATGAATCTGGAGTGGCGGATTGGATTTGAATAAGCTGACCGTTGGGCCTGTACAAGCGAAAATCGGAACCATCGCGTGCCACTGTTGTGCATTGTATGCGTGAACGCAGTTCGAGTTGATAATTTAAGCTGTCCCACGAGCCGCATCCCCGTGCAACCGTATCATATAAGTATGAGGGTGTAACATTGTCACAAAACCGGCCAATACCCAGAATCACCTGTATATCGATTTTTACATATCCTACCAGTGTGCCGGCCCGGTATTCATCAACTTTAAGAGCAAATAAAGCTGTTTGCGGATTAGCTGAAAAAAAGGAAAGATTGCCGTTGCTGGGGTTGATGTTGATTACCCCGCCTACCGCGATTGCTGGAAGGGTTGCAGTATAGTTGGGTGCATAGTTGGCATTGGTGTTGTAGGCTTGCAGGGCAGGAACGAGACTATAGGCGACAGAGTCCCCATCAGGTTCACTCACGTCGAAAATCACATTGATAGGTTCGTTGATGCAATACGCCGGAATAGATGCCCCTGCAAAAGTGGCCGAATTGTTTCCGTTCGCCACATTGTTGTTGAGGTAGGAGTCGACGAAGAAATTCGTGTTGAGGGCGTTTTGCAGCGTATTGCTGTTGTTGCGGCAGCAATAACCCGTATTGGAATTGTTTTGGTTGCCCCAGGTAAAGTACCATTGGTTACAGGTAGTGTTGGTTGTACTGAACGGAAGGGTAACCGTACCTTCCCAAACATATTTTCTGAGACCATAACGCTGCCCGCCCTGACAGGTACTGGGATCGGTTACGCAAGCTGTAGGAATTTCCTGACCCGTACCTGGGAGCCAGGACACCGTTAAGGGTACTGGAGCGCCTCCACAATTGTTGCGGTAATACACGATGGAATTGGCATTGTTAAACGGAATTTGGTTCTGTATACCCGAACAATCGTTATACAAGGTGAGGGTAATGATGTACTGATTGGCAACGGTCGTGCGCCTG
>Ga0194119_10005544_pt1 | contig 18805 bp, 17 predicted proteins | sample TA2MahC100mmetaG_FD_148620 | JGI IMG/M metagenome (GOLD analysis project Ga0194119, IMG submission 148620) | Freshwater microbial communities from Lake Tanganyika, Tanzania - TA2015018 Mahale Deep Cast 100m | ecosystem: Environmental > Aquatic > Freshwater > Lake | place: Tanzania: Lake...
CTCTCGTCGAGACCCCATCAACCGGAGAGCCGGATGCGGGAAATCCGCCCGTCCGGTTCGGAGGGAGGGGTGACGCTCGTGTGTCATCCCTACCCCTATCTTTCGCGGGATTCTTGAATTACTGATCAGACCGTCGTGCCAAATCGCGAAGAACGATTATTCACTGGTCGAGGCCTGGGGAAAAATTATACTGCGCTCATGCACCACGTTGGCATCGGCTACGATGTCCACCGCTTCGTTGAAGGCCGCAAACTCGTCCTTGGCGGCGTGGAGATTCCCCACCCGCGCGGGTTGGAGGGACATTCCGATGCGGACGTCGTGATCCACGCCATTTGTGACGCCGTGCTCGGAGCGCTGGGCGAACCGGACATCGGCCACTTTTTTCCCAATACCGATGCCCGCTGGCAGGGCGCGGCCAGCGGGATTTTCCTTCAGGAAATCGCCCGCCAGGTGAGTTTGCGGGATGGGCGCGTCGTAAACGTCGATGCCACGATCATCGCCCAGCAACCCAAAGTCGCGCCGTTCGTGCCGGCCATGAAAGAAAATATCGCGCTCGCTTTGGGGATCCATCTGAATCGCGTTGGAATCAAGGCGACCACCAACGAGCATCTGGGTTTTCTCGGCCGCGGCGAAGGGATCGCGGCACTGGCCGTCGCCAGTGTGGAGTTGAGCCAGTGAGCTATAGTGAGCTATGGGGAAGTCGGAAATTGGTTGGAAAGGACGGACGGAAGAAGGCATAAAACGGGAAGTGTATGCCCGGCACGTGGGCGACCGATGGGAATTCTTCGTGAGAGAGAAACGCTTCGACCCGTGGGAGCCTTTGAAAGAACCTCCGCTCCAGGATTGGCTGGAATTGCTCGATGCCGTGCAACGCCGCGTCGCCCGCAGACTCTTGCGGCCCGAAGAGGTCGACCGGCTCAAGAAAACGATCGCGGAACGATTTCCCGGAACCGGCTGGTCTTGAATCAGGGAATGAAGATCATGCGTGCGCCTGAGCTGTGTCCATTCAGTCCAACTTCCCATGGACTCGGTAGGGACGCATTCCACTCCGTCCCTGACTTTATTCCGCAGTCGAAAGTGCAATTTCAGGGACGCGGTGGAACGCGTCCTTCCCTGTTCATGGAGCGTACGCATGATTCTGAGACCATGGCAGCTTCCCATGAACCAGACGGTAGGGCGAGCCTGTCCCCAGCGAGCCGAGTCGGACGTAATCCACGCACGTCGAGCGGCTCGCCGGGACGGACTCGCCCTACCGGGTTCAAGGGCCGTATGCAGCGTTCCGAGATCAAAGGAGCTTCCCCTGAACCGTTCCTCCGGACCGCGGCCTTTAGGCCGCTTCAGCGCTGGACTCCGGAGGGTGCGCGGAAGCAGCCTGAAGGCTGCGGTCCGCACGGTTTTCGGTTCATTGTGCATGGCCCTGAGGCCAAGAAAGCTTCCCATGAACTGACCCCCTCACCCTTCCCTCTCCCCATCCGATGGGGAGAGGGTGTCCGTAGGACGGGTGAGGGGGCCGTTCGTGCGGCGGAGGAAGATCAGGCATCGGTTCGGCGATGAAAACGGCTCCGCTGATCCTGATTTCGCCCAGCACGCAACGGCGCGGCGCCGAGTTTTTCGATTATTCGCTGAGCCTCTCCGACGCGTATCCGCGGGCAATTGCCGCGGCCGGCGGCCTTCCCTGGGTCATGTCATGCACGCTTCCGCCCTCGGCGATTGCGGAGACAGTGCGGCGCTCACACGGAGTTCTGCTCACGGGCGGCGATGACGTGCAGCCGCGACTGTATGCTTCGAGACTGTCACCGCGCCTCAAGAAGACAGTTAGCCTGGCCGATCCGGCGAGAGATTTTTCGGAAATACTGTTGATCCAGGAAGTGTTTCGCCAACGCAAGCCGCTGCTGGCGATCTGCCGGGGGCATCAACTGTTGAACGTGGCTTTCGGCGGCTCGCTGATCGTCGATATTCCCACTCAAAAACCCAAAGCCATCAATCACACGCGAACGGATTTGAAGGACAAAATCGTTCATGACGTGAAACTGGCGGCCGATTCGCGGCTGGCGCAGATTTTCGAGAAGTTGACCCTGGGCGTGAACAGCACTCATCATCAAGCCGTCGCCCGCGTGGCGGAGCCGTTTCGTCCAACCGCCTTCGGCCCGGACGGGATTATCGAGGCGCTCGAACTGCGCGGCGCGGATCGCCGGCTGCTCCCGTATCTTCTGGCTGTTCAATTTCATCCGGAACGATTAATAGATCGCCACCCGGAATTCCTGGGATTATTCCGCAGTTTTACCGAGGCCTGCGCCTCGCAGACAGAAGGGCCGGCATGAGTGCGAAAGTCATGGTGGTGGATGACGAGGCGGGCGTTCGCTCGCTCCTTACGACCGTTTTGAAACGGGAAAAGTACGAGACCGTTGCGCTGGCGGACGCGGCGGCGCTGAAGCAAGCGTTGGAGGGCGCCCAACCGGACGTCATTCTGCTCGACTTGAAATTGCCCGATGCGGACGGTCTGGAACTGCTGCCGCAAATCAAACGGCAGTGGCCGCAGACCGAAGTGATCATTCTGACCGGCCACGCCACGCTCGATGCCGCGGTCAGCGCCACCAAGCTCGGCGCTTACGACTTTCAGAAAAAACCCTTCGACCACAAATCGCTGCTGCTCTCCGTTGAGCGCGCCCTGGAACACAAACAACTCACGGAAGAAGCGAGTTCGTTGCGCCAAGCGCTTTCGTCCCTAAGCGGCGGCGCGGCTCCCGTGTTCCAGAGCGCGGCGATGAAAGCGGTCGTCCGAACGGTCGAACGCGTGGCGCCGAGCGACGTGTCGATTCTCATCACGGGGAGAGCGGCACGGGCAAGGAAGTCATCGCGGATCTCATTCACGCGTTGAGCCCGCGCGCGAAAGGCGCGTTCATCAAGATCAATTGCGCCGCCTTGCCGCGCGAACTCATCGAAAGCGAGCTCTTCGGGTCGGTCAAAGGGGCTTACACCGGCGCACAAGCCGATCGCGAGGGTCTTTTCCGCCAGGCCGAACGGGGCACATTGCTTCTGGACGAACTGTCCGAGATGCCGATCGATACGCAGAGCAAACTGCTGCGCATTTTGCAGGAGAAGGAATGCCGGCCCGTCGGCGGCCGGTCGAGCTACAAGGTGGATTGCCGGATTCTGGCTTCGACCAACCGCGTTCCGGTGGCCGCGATCAAGGACGGCAAAATGCGCGAGGACCTTTACTACCGGATCAGCACCATCTCGATCGCTTTGCCCCCTTTGCGCGAACGCCGGGAAGACATCGTGCCGCTGGCCAGCAGTTTTCTGAAGCGTTTCGCCTCTCAAGCCGGGCGCAGCATCGCGGGATTTTCACCCGCCGCGGCCGAATCGCTGCGCAAGCACGATTGGCCCGGCAACGTGCGCCAGTTGCAGAACGAAGTGCAGCGCGCCGTGCTCATGTGCGAAGGGCAAACCGTGGATGTCCACGACCTGACGCTCGGCGCGCCGGCGCCGGGTGAAGAATACTCGGATTTCACGCTGCTCGAAGGCATGGAGCGCAACGCCATCGTTCAACTCCTCAAAGAGACCGGCGGCAACAAGCTGGAAACCGCGAAACGCCTGGGCATCGGGCGGCAGACGCTTTACAACAAAATCAAGGCTTATGGGATTGAGGCCTAAGCCGTAATCCGTAATCCGTGATCCGTAATTCGTGATGCGTGATGCGTCGGCACAGGCATTCCTCGTGACAAGCTTCCTCTCTCCCCCGCCTCAACGCCTCAAAGCTCCGCTCCGACGCTCCGACGCGCCAACAGCTTCCGCCGAAGCAGCCCATTGTTGGCGATGATCTGGTAGGTGTGTTTTCCCGGCATGGCGCGCCGCCAGAATTCGCCGCCGGCGCATTCGAGGATCAACCCGCCCGCCGCAATGTCCCAGAGTCGAATGCCCGATTCCAGATAAGCGTCGAACCGCCCGCTCGCCACATAAACCATGGACAACGCCGCCGCGCCCATGATCCGGATTTTGCGCACCTTGTGGATCAAGCGATGGAACACGGGCAGCATTTGTTCGAGCGTGTGGCGGTATTTGGCGAAACCGACGGAGACGATGCTTTCTCGAAGCTTGGATCGTTCGCTGACGTGAATGATCGTTCCGTTGAGGCGCGCGGGTTGGCCGCGAATCGCCGTCCAGAGTTCGTCACAAAACGGATCATAAACGACCCCGATCAGCGTTTCATATTCGCCGCTCGAGTCGTTCCCGCCTTTGGAGTTCAGCCCAATGGTCCGCGACTGCAAAGCGACGGAGACGCAGGAGTGCGGGACGCCGTAAGCGAAATTCACGGTCCCATCGATCGGGTCCACCACCCAGCGGTGTTCGGCTTGTTGGTCCCCCAGCACGCCTTCCTCTCCCAGCACTGAGAAACCGGGGAAAGTCCGCAGCAAGATTCGTTCAATCGTTTTCTGGCAGCGAACGTCCAGCACCAGTTTGATGTCGTGCTGGTGCTGAAGCGTGACGGCTTTGGCGGCGTGGCGGTGAGTGCGCATCAGGTCGCCCGCCGCGTGGGCGGCTTTCACGGCGCAAGCCAGAGCGCGGGTCAATTCATTCGACTTCACGCCGCCGAGCGCACCACAAACCGGAGCCGGGCTTCAAGGAAGAAGTGCGCAGGGATCGCCGCTGGATTCAGCGATTCTCATTTTGCGCCCATGAACCGTAGCCGCCGACGTAAGGAGGCGGATTTCCGGGTTAACCAAAGTGTCCGCCTCGTTACCTCGGCGGCTACGAACCGACGGTTCATGGGAAGTTGCCTTGGTTTGATGAATATGCACTCGGTCCTTGAACCCGGTAGGGCGAGTCCGTCCCGGCGAGCCGCTCGACGTGCATGGAACACGTCCGACTCGGCTCGCTGGGGACAGGCTCGCCCTACCGTCAGGTTCATGGGAAGAATTGCTGCGTGGGATGATCCCAGGTTGTTTCTGCGGATGGCCTGTGCTATGACGCTGCGATGCGATTCGTATTTCGGTGGGCCTTTCGGATGGTCCTCCTGCTCGCCGTCCTGCTCGTGGCGCTCGTGCTTTTGAAAGATGCGCTGCTCCGGTCCTTCGCCGAACATCAACTGCGCGCGCAAACGGGCCTGGACGCGAAAATCGAGCGCCTCCAATCACGGCTCTGGCCGGCGGCCTTGACGCTCGAAAACCTCAAGCTTTACAACACCGCCGAATTCGGCGGCTCGCCTCTGGTGGACCTCCCGGAGTTGCACCTCGAGTGCGAGCCGGGCGCTTTGGCGCTGCGCAAGCTGCATTTCAAACTCGTCCGCCTCCGCCTCAGCGAGATCAACATTGTCGAGAACCCACAGGGCCGAACCAACATCACGGCGTTTGTGCGGGAACTCCAGGATGTGTCTTCCCCGACTCGCCGCGGCCTCTCGGTTGGATTCTTCGATTTCGCGGGCATCGACGTGCTCAATCTCAGCGTGGGCAAGATCCGTTATTCCAACCTGAATCGGCCGGGCAAAGACATGGACGTTCACGTCGGCCTCAAGAACGAAATCCTGACCGGCATCAAAACCCTGCCCGAACTGTCCGATCTGATTCTGAACATCCTCTTCCGCCGCGGCATCACCATCACCCGCCAAGGCGAGCGAACGTCGATCACAGTCAGCCCAACGCACGAGGCGCCTGCCGGACAAAACCGAAGCCAATCGTCGTCGAACCCATCAAAACCGGACAAATCCGCGAAGAAATGAACTCCTTCTTCCTGGCGTAACAATCCGATTCGACCAGGGGGCAACGGAGAGCACAGAGGCCAGAATCAAGGGACGCACAGAAGATCGGATCAACTCAGCGGGACACGCATTACACGAATCAGCACGAATCAGGAGATCTTTTCTAGCAATTCTCCAGCAATTCTTATTTTGGCAATCGACGCCCGTTTGGTGTCCACGCTTTAGCGTGTTTGGGGGCGACAGACACCCTGAAGGATGGACACCCAACGCCGCGAGCCTGGGAGAATGATCTTTTCGGAATTCGCGATCATTCGTGAAATTCGTGTCTCTTTTTTTCTGCGCGACGAACCCTAACTAAATCTTCACCTTGAATTGCTCGTCGGTCTTGAGGGACAGCGCGAAGGCCGCCATCAGTTCCGGGATTTGCTCCAGGTCCTGCAGACTGACGATCTCCACCGGCGAGTGCATGTAACGGTTCGGCAGGCTGATCAACGCGCTCGGAATGCCGCCGCGCGTCCAGAAAATCACGTCGGTGTCGGTCCCGGTCGTGGCAGAGGCCGATTCGTGTTGCAGGGAAATCTTCGCTTTGCGCGCCACGTCTTCCAACCGCGCCACAATCTCCGGATGATTGCACGCTCCGTGCGTCAGGGTCGGGCCGTTGCCCAACTCGATTTCTCCATGCTGCTGCTTGTTCACGGTGGGATAATCGGTTGCATGCGTCACGTCCACGACCAGCGCCAGGTCCGGCTTGAGCGCGTAGGCGATCTGCCGCGCTCCGAGGAGGCCGACTTCCTCCATGATATTGGAAACGGCGGCGATTTCGGGTTTCAGTTTTCCCCGGCTGTCCGCGAGCAGCCGCACGGTCTCGGCGACCGCGAAGGTGCCGATGCGGTTGTCGAACGCGCGGGCCACGGCCAGGTCGTTCCGCAACAACTCAAACTCGTCATTGAGCGTGATCGGGTCGCCGACGCGGACGAGTTTCTCCGCTTCCTTCCGGTCCTTCACGCCGATATCGAGGAATAACTCATGAACTTTCGGCGGCTTGCGATCCGAGTCGTCCTTGGACAAGTGCGGCGCCACATTGCCGACGACACCTTTGACCGGGCCCTTCCGGGAGTGAATTGTCACCCGTTGCGCCTTGGTGATGGCGGGATCGATGCCGCCGAGTTTGCGCACGTAGATGAAACCGTTCGCATCGATGAAGTTCACCGTCATGGCAATCTCGTCAGCGTGGCCCGCGAACATGACTCGCGGCGAGCCTCCTTTGTTCAAGATTGCCACGGCGTTTCCGTAAGCGTCGGTGAAGGTCTCATCCGCAAACGGACCGACATAATTCAGCCAGACCCGCTGCCCGCGCGCTTCATGGCCGGGCGGACTCGGTGTGTTCAACAGTTCCCGCAAGAAATTCAGTGAGGATTCGCGCATCGCGCGCACTATAGAACGTAAAACGTCATGCGTAAAACGTAATGCGGATCGGCGAGGTCTTCGGCCTTGTTGCTGGTGTTCGCAATCCACGTCCTTCTGAAAATCTGGTTCGCGGGCGAAACCTGCCAGCGCTGGAGTGAAGATCGCCGAAACGGCGCGCTGGAGTTGCTGCTTTGTGCGCCGCTGAAAATCGAAGACCTGGTCCGTGGCCAGAACCTCGCCTTGCGCCGACAATTCGCCGGGCCGATCGTGGCCACAATCGGCCTCAGCCTGCTGGCCCCGGCTGGAATCATCCAGGTGACGGGCAACATTGTGGATCGCAGGGATACACCGCCTCGCGCGCTCCTCGCGGCTGGCCAAAATCCCTCCTGGCAAAGTGTATTCTATCCCACGGTCTGATCAGTAGATCGAGGTTCGCGCTTTACCGCCGGGCAAGACTGACCCATTTCAACTTGAATTCCTCGGAGCGCAACTATGTCCGAAGGACTAGATTTCCGGCTCACAATCGGGTCGCGACGACAAATGCGTTGAACATCAGGTACCGCAGCGGCGTGAGATTGAGAATCAGGTCGGGGATCTTCGATATGTAGCGATCCGTGCAGAAGACTTGTTCGACCTTGCAGCCTGCTTGCCGGAGGAAGAATGCCATTTCCAGCGGGTTGGTCGCGACGATCGCGTCGTCGTCGGGCGTGAACGGTTCTTTCACGATGGGCGTCATGCGGTCGAAGCGAACCGCTGCGGGGTCGCGCCGCATCTGCCGGAGTTTCTGGTGGAGCCGCCGCCAGTTTCGCCACTTGTTGGCCAGGCCGCGCATGCGCGCATGGTAATCTCGAAAGCCGAGCACGCGAAAAAAATTGGGACTGGAGAGAACGATGCGCCCGCCAGGCCGAACGACCCGCGCCAGTTCCGTGATGAAAGCTTCGGGTTCTTCGACGTGCTCCAGCACATTCAGCGCGCCGGCGGCCTCGAAGAATGCGTCCGCGGAGGGCAGCTTCTTGCCGTCATAGACCTGGCAATGGGCGCTGAATCGTCTGGCCTTGGCGATATTCGGTTCGGAGACATCCACGCCATGCGCCTCGCATCCGGCTTCCTGGAGGCGTTTGACCACTTGGCCGACGCCGCAGCCGACATCCAGCACGTGCGCGCCCGGCGACGGCGGTTTGAGAAAGTCAGCGTATTTGGCGTAGAAGGATTCGTCCCAGTTCTCGAGAAACTCGGCGTAAGCTTGGTTGTGGCGGTAACTGTCTTGGTGGCCCATGAGCTAACAATGACCAATGACGAAAGAAGGCCAAATGTCCCTGACCAAGACAAGGCTCCACAGGAGCGTCGCCCCACCGCCCACTGCCGCCGCCACGCCACTGCTTCGGGCCTCGTCATTCGGAATTCTTTCGTCATTAGACATTCGTCATTCGTCATTCCTTTGCGAAGCCATCAGCACTCCACAAATTGCCAGCGCCGCCACGATGGCTGCCAGACTCACGTAGAGCGTTCCGGCCGGCGGATCGTAACGAAACTCAATCGTGTGCGTTCCCGGCGGCAAATAAACTCCGCGCATGATGTAATTGCAGCGCAACAAAGGCTTGGGTTGGCCATTCACAGCAACTTTCCAGTCTGAATCGTACCGGTCGTTCAACAGCAAAACGCGCGGCTCGGCGTTCTCCGCTTTGAGCGTGACGCGCCTGGGTTCGTAATGCGTGATGGCGACGGTTTCCTTGCTTTGATTCGTCGAGACATTCGCTGGCGCCGCCAGCACCGGATCGCTCACCAGAACAACCTGCGCCGGATCGAACGCCGGATCAGCCAGGCGCTGCAAAACGACCTGATCGCTGTGGCCGCTCGCTGGGCTGTTGGTGATGGCCTGCCATTGCGAGTAGAGTTTGGTCCGGGGCAAGGCCGCTCCGTATTCAAAGAGCGCGAACTGATTCGAGGAGCCGAACACGCTGTGGCCGCGAAAACTTTTGTGGATCGGATCGATTTGCTGATTGAGGAAATCGAAAAATCCACGCATCCCCAGGATGTAGCGCGTATTCGTCAATTGCCACAGCCGGCTGATCGAGCTGAGATCAGCCTGAGCTTTGGTTTGCATTTTGACGAGTTCAGCGGGGTAAGCGTCTTCCAGCAGCAATCGATTCTGCGCCAGGACCGCATCACCGCCGGCGTTCCGGGCGAGCACGGCTTTGGTTTGCGGGGACAACGCGACGCTGCCGAAGCGTTGCGCGTGGTAAACCGGGCCGGCTTCGATAACGCGGTTTAGTTCGCTCGCCAATGCAATGGAGAGACTCTGCGATTCGTTCGTGGTGAAGGTCGAGAGTCGGGCACGCGTTTGATCCGAAAGCTGGCTCCAAAGAAATTGGGAGACCGGATCGGCGGCTTGCTTCAACTTCGCCGCGAAGGCGCTCAGTTCTTTGAAATCAGTGAAGGAAAACGTGGCGGCGCTTTTGGGCCGGAGCGCGTTCAGATACGCGAAATCAAACTCCGGCGTGCGCGGCATCTGGATGATGTCGAGCGACTGGATTCGGTAGTATTGAAAGAGGTGTTCGAGCCAGACCTGATAAATCTCCGGCCAGGTTTCATCGCTGGTCAGATACATTCCCTGCATGGGCAGCAGGCGCGCGGCGACGCGATGCTCGTGCGGCTTGTCGCGCAGGATGTCCAGAACCGGATTGGCCGCGTAACGTTCCTTGTAATTGTAATGGATGATCCAGGGGGCGTTCGCGTGGCTGAAATCCGTGACAAGCACGGCGCCCAGAACAATCCCGGCCCACTTCGCACGCGCGCCGGACAATGCGCCGCTGACGATGAGAACCACTGCTCCGGCCGACAACGCCAGGAACAACACGAACCAGGCGACTTCTCTGATGCTGAACCGCGCCATGGCTGCGCCCAATTCGCCCGGGAATCCCGCCGTCTCCAGATGGCGCCGCAATTCCGTCTGCGAAGAAAGATACAGCAGAAAGGCCAGCCCGCTCACGCTCAGCACAATGGCCAGGCCCTTGGCCCATTTGCGTTCAAAAGCCGGCGCGACCGCCCACCAGGATTTCAATTGCGCCAGCAGCGATTGAGATTTGAGCAGGTTCCGGCCGAGATACTGGCGATACAAACCTTGCAGCCCGTAGCCGAACAAGATCACCAGCGCCACGGAAAACGGGTGCATGAATTTGATGGGATTACGGATCGTGGAAAAATACGGCAGCTTGTAGAAGAACTGGTAAAGCGGCGCGTGACGTCCGTAGGCCAACAGGAGCGACACCAAGGCCGCGCCGGCCCAGAACCAGATGAACTTCCGTTCGTGATCGGAGAAGAGACTTCCGGATTTCCTGGCGGCTCGCGTCAGAGTCCACATCGCCACCAGGACGACCAGCACGCCGCAATAGACCCCCGATCCGGAATGGCGTGATGTGGGATGTCCGGGACTTTGCCCCACGGCGCCCCAATAGTTCCCGCCGTCCGGCGTATCCATTCGGTAACCGAAAACGCCCGGGATGACGACGCGCAACGTCTCGGCTTTGGGCAAGCTCCATTGCGTGGCTTCGTCCCAGCGTTGTTCCTTCGTTTTCGCGTCTTGCTGCGTGCCGACGATCCCTTTGATTTGCGTGCCGATCAGCGTGGAGAGCGCGGAAGCCGAGAGGAGGGCCGCGCAAATCGCCACGACCGCAACTCGCGCCGCGCCGATTCCCAGGCGGCGGGCCGTTGGCCCCGTTTCCGCCAACGCCTGGAACACGACAAATGCGGCGACATACAAACTGAAGAAAGCCCCGACGTCGTAGCCCTCCATGATCGCCATCCCCAGCGCGAACCCGGCCAGAGCGATGCGCAACCAGCGTTTCGTCTGCGCCGGCGACACCAGCGCGGCAAAGGCGAAAAACGCGGCGCCCAGCGTGATCGGCGTCGCGGGCAAACCCCAGCACGCGTAGGAAAACGGGCCTGTGTTGAGAAGCGCGGCCAGCGCGCCCAGCGTGCAAACCGCGGGATGAAATCGCAATTGGCGAAAAAACGTCCAGGCGCCCAGACCGAGAACCAACAGAGCCAGCGGCGTGAAAAATTTCGCGTGCGCGAGGGGGCCCCAGAGGAAATACGCGCCGACCGTGACGTTGGGCAAGGCGCTGGGCTGCTTGATCCCGATCCAGTTCAACGTGTGCCACGCGCCTTTGAAAAAGCTCGAAGCGACATCCGAGTACGCGACGAGCAAACCCAGCGGGCCGTCATTGGAAAACAAAACCTGCTCCGCCTCGAAGCTGCGATGGAAAATCAGCGCCAGAATTCCCGCCAGCCAGGCGCACGCGATGAGGAATTCCCGAAGCGCAGATCGAGTTCCCGGAGATTTCATTGCGACGCAAGATAACGGAAAACGAGGACGGGCCAAGCAGGAACTCTACCGGTTGCGCGGCAACGCAGCCTTGCCCATGGGATGCAGGACCATACTCACCGCCCATGAACCGAAAACCGTGCGGACCGCAGCCTTTAGGCTGCTTCAGGCCCTGCTCTGACCGACGTTGAAGCGGCCTAAAGGCGCCTAAAGGCCGCAGTCCGGGAGGCAGGTTCTTGGGAAGAGCCGCTGCTCAATGAAGTGCCGTCGGAGGGATCAGCATTTGCCGCAAAAGTGTGTTCGCTTCGCGATGCACGGCCGCTTCCGGTGACTTCGCCAGTTTTTGAAGCAGGAGCCCGATCTCCGGCGAAACTTTGACCTCGTCCGGAGACTGTCTCAACAGCCACAAAGCCTCACGGGGATTGTCCTGGGCGATGTGGGAAATGACGGACATGACCAGAGGCCCGGTGTTGGCGTCCGCTTTCGTGGCCAGGGGAAGCAAATCCTCAAGAGCGGCGGTGCTGGCACTCGTCTCCTGCAACATCGACACCGCATCGCCAAATCTCCCCCAGTCCGGGGGCGAGCTGTTACGGAATTGGCGAAGAGCGTGGACCAGAACGGGCACCGCCGATGCCGCTCGACTTCCCAGACACTGAAGAGCGAGCGAAACGCCGGACCGAATTTTGGGGTTCCGAAAGCCGCGGGTCTCCGTTTTCGACCCTCGCCGCAATGACGAGAGCGATCCGATCTCCAAACTGGTGCAGAATGGGATCCAAGTCCTGTATGGCGTGTGCTCGATCTTGCGGACTACGGTTTGGATGGCAGGTTGCCAACCACCGATCCAGCGCCTCTGTCGGCGCGCAGATTTGCCGTACTCCGCAATCAGATACTCACGCGACTGGCCACGCGCTGCGCGATCTCCTCGCCGATGGCCAGCGACGCCGTCGCCGCTGGACTGGGGGCGTTGATGACGTGCAGCGCGTTGGCGCGCTCGACAAAACAGAAGTCGTGAACGAGATCGCCGGCCGGTGACATCGCCTGGGCGCGCACCCCCGCGCCGCCGGGATCCAAATCTTCGCCGCGAATTTCGGGAACGAGTTTCTGCAGCGCTTCGCAAAACAGCCGTTTGCTGAACGAGCGCTTGAGTTCCTCCCAGCTCATGCGTTTGTGCTTTCGCAAGAAATTGCGCAAGCCGACAAAGCTGAGCGCATCCCACAGGTCGGCCAGGCTGATGTCGGTCTTGCGATAACCTTCGCGCGCAAACGCCAGCACGGCGTTGGGTCCCGCCTCGATGCCGCCGTCGATCAAGCGCGTGAAATGCACGCCGAGAAAGGGGAACTGCGGATCGGGCACGGGATAGATCAAGTTGCGCACCAGTTGCTGGCGCTGCGGCTTGAGTTTGTAGTATTCACCCCGGAACGGCACGATGCGGACTTCGCGCTTTTCGCCGGCGAGTTCGCTCACGCGGTCGCAGTGCAGTCCGGCGCAGTTCACCACGAAATCGGCCTCGAAGTCGCCGGCCGCTGAGCGCACGAGCCAGCCATGGTTTCGAGCTTGCAACCCGGTGACTCGCGCACTGGTGAGAATCCGGACGCCCTGGGCCTGGTTCAGTTTGCCGATCGTGGCGCAGACTTTGGGGTAATCCACGATCCCCTCTTGCGGCACGTGCAGCGCGGCGATCCCGCCCACGTGCGGCTCGATCTCCCGCATCTGCTCGCGGTTGAGAAAGCGGATCCCCTGCAAGCCGTTTTGCTGGCCGCGCTCGTGCAGATCGCGGAGCCTCGCCAGCTCCGGTTCGTTCGTGGCGACGACCAATTTCCCGCACACGTCGTGGGGAATCTGATGTTCCTGGCAGAACTCGACCATCTCGCGAATGCCGCTGACCGCCAGGCGCGCCTTGGTCGAACCGGGCTTGTAGTAAAGTCCGCAATGGAGCACGCCGCTGTTATGACTGCTCTGGTGCGCGCCGACGGCGGCTTCCTTTTCCAGCAACGTAACGCCAGCCGCAGGGCAATGACGGCGCAGCTTGTACGCCGTCGCCAGGCCCACCAACCCTCCGCCAATGATCAGGATTCTTTTGGATAACACAGTCGTGTTTCGTAAGGCGTAAGACGTGAAACGTAAAACGTAATTCGTAAGGGGGCGGCGGCGATTCGGCCGCTCGCATTCGGGTCACGTTCGGACGGACCGGACGAATCACGACTTACGTTTTGCGTTTTACGAGTCACAACCCGCTCGGATGATCGACGAACACCCACGGAACGCGAAATTTCTTCGACAGATGTTCCGCCAGAGTTTTCACGCCGAACGTCTCCGTCGCGTAATGCCCGCCGTAGAAAACGTTCAACCTCAGTTCTTCCGCCGCGCCATGCGTCCAGTGTGAGCCTTCTCCGGTAATGAACGTATCGACGCCTTCTTGGGCCGCGAGTTCGAGTTCATTGCCCGCGCCGCCCGTCACCACGCCAATCCTTTGGCAAATCGCGGTGCCGCCCGGCAGCAGCGTCGCCGGCCGGCGCAGGACCAACCGCAGCCGCTTCGCCAATTCGTCGCGGCTGATTTTTTGAGCTGACTGGAAGCCGAGATACCGGCCTTTGTGGAAGAAGAAGGGCTTGAGATTCTGCAAGCCCAGCGCCGAGCAAAGCCGAGCGTTGTTTCCAAGCCGCGGGTGCGCGTCCAGCGGCAGATGCGAGCTGTACACGGCCAGGTCGTTCTCCAGGAGCAAGCGGAGCAATTGGTAGCGCTTCCCGGTCCACGGATGGGTCCGGCTCCAGAACAATCCGTGATGCACGAGCAACAGGTCAGCTCGCTGATCGAGAGCCAATTGAATCGTCGCGAGGCTGGCATCGACCGCCGCCGCAATGCGGCTGACGCCGCCTCGGTTTTCCACCTGGAGTCCGTTTACGGCGCCTTCCCAATCCGTGAACTGTTTCGTTTTCAGGAGGCGGTCGCAGTATTCAACAACCGTCGAAAGGGAGACTTTCGCCATGCGCGGTATGGAAGCGGTCGGTTTCCTGGAAAGCAAGCGAACTCAAAGCGTCGTCAGGCCTTCGAGCGCCACAAGTTGCCTGCCTCCAGATCCAGAAAAAATCATCGAGTTCGAGCCGGATTGCCGATGAGCGGCGTCATCGAAGTGGGAGAACACCTTTCTATCCGAGAGGCGATAGAAGATCTGCCGCTGATTGCCGAAGCAGCCAGCTACGCGAGTGGAGTGGGCAGGTTTGTATTTTTTCCCTTGAGCTGAGATGGATGAGCTGGCGACGGGAGCCAAGCACTGTCTGCGATCGTGATTGCCTTCCTGTCCTTTCAACACAAAAACTCCCGCCCACGCTCCTCCATTTCCATCGGACGCAATCGCGCCGCAGTTTTTTCATTCCCCTTATTGAATTCCCTGTCCTTCCCCCTATAGTGCGCTCGACTTAAACAAGAAGAATGAGCGAAGCTTCGGACGACAATCGGCCGTGGACCATTGCCTGCGCGCGCGCGCATTACAACATCGACCGCTGGGGCGCCCGCTACTATGACATCAATGAAGCCGGGCACGTTGTCGCCACGCCGTTGCAGGAGGCCGGCGCGTCGGTGGACCTGACGGACGTCGCGGAAGAGGCCAAGGGACGCGGCCTGAGGTTTCCGTTGCTCATCCGGTTTCAAGACATCTTGCGCCACCGCGTGGAGTCGGTGAACCAGGCCTTTCGCAGCTCGATTGCGGAGTTCAATTACCAGGGGCGCTACCGCGGCGTCTTTCCAATCAAAGTCAACCAACTGCGCGAGGTCGTGGAAGAAATCCTCGACGCCGGCAAGCCCTACCAATTTGGGCTTGAAGTCGGGAGCAAGCCGGAGCTGTTCATCGGTCTGGCGTTGCAGGATCAAATCGGCAGCTTGATCATCTGCAACGGATACAAAGACAGCGCGTTCATCAAGATGGCGCTCATGGGCGTGAAGCTCGGCAAGAAGGTCATCATGGTTGTGGAAAAACTGGAGGAGCTGAAGCAAATCATCGGCGTCTCCCGGCTCGTCGGAGCCGAACCGATCATCGGGATTAGATCGCGTCTCGCCAGCAAGGGCATGGGGAAATGGGCGGAGAGCGGCGGGGAGAACGCGAAGTTCGGCTTGAGCACCGCGGAGTTGCTCGCGGCGGCCGAACTGCTCAAGGCCGAGAACCTCGGACACTGTTTCAAACTCCTGCATTTCCACATCGGCTCTCAAGTGCCGGACATCTTGACGGTGAAAAAGGCCGTCCAGGAAGCCGCGCGCTTTTACGCGAAGCTCTACAACATGGGCTTTCCCATCGAATCCATCGACGTGGGCGGCGGCCTGGGGGTCGATTACGACGGGAGCCGTTCCGCGTTCGACAGCTCGACCAATTACACGCTTCAGGAATACACCAACGACGTCGTGTATTACATCGGCGACGTCTGCAACGCGGAGAAAGTGCCGCACCCGGATATCATCAGCGAAAGCGGGCGGGCGATCGTCGCACATCATAGCGTGCTTCTGGTCGAAGTGTTCGGCGCCATCGGCAAAACCCGGCCCGAGATCGATCTCGCCTACGGCGACAACGAGCACGCGCTGGTCAAAGAGCTTCTCGATATCAAGAAAAACCTGGCGAAACTCAACAAGCTGGAGGCGTATCACGACGCGCTGGAACGCAAGGAAGACGCGCACAATATGTTTACGCTCGGCCTCATGGATTTGCCGGACAAAGCCAAGATCGAAACGCTCTACTGGGAAATTGGCCGGGAAGTCGTGCAGAGTTTTCGCGGGCAAGCTTACGTCCCGGAAGAAATCCGAAAACTCGAAGACAGCCTGGGCGATCAGTACCTCTGCAATTTTTCCGTGTTCCAGTCGCTGCTGGATCACTGGGCCCTCGGCCAGTTGTTCCCGATCATGCCGATCAGCCGGCTCAACGAACGCCCGACGCGCGAAGCCACGCTCGTCGATATCACCTGCGACTCCGACGGCCAGATCAACAAATTCATCGATTTGCGGGACGTGCGCGACACGCTTTCGCTGCACCACCTCATCTCGAACGGCGCCGGCCAGGAGCCGTATTACCTGGGGTTTTTCCTCATGGGCGCTTACCAGGACATCATGGGCGACCTGCACAACTTGTTTGGCCGCGTGAATGAAGTCCACGTGTTTCTCGATCCCGACGAAGCGGCGGGCTATTACGTCGAGGAAATCATCGAAGGCAACACGATCGTGCAAGCGCTCGCGGCGGTGCAGTACGACGAAAACGAATTGAAACGACAAATGAAGGCGCAAATCGACGCCGCCATCAAATCCGACAAAATGAAACCGTCCGAAGCCATGCGCCTGCTGGACGACTACGAACGCGGCCTCAAGGAGTACACTTACCTCACCATCTAGCGAGCCGTCGCGCATGTATGACCCCGTCTTGAAAGCCGAACTCATGCGCTCGCTCAACCGGCTCGTCAAAGGGCTTTCCGCGCTCTTCTGGGGTTTGCCGCTGGCCTTGCTGGTTTGCGTCAAAACGGCCACGACGGATTGGCTGAAGCCGTTCGGCATCGCGCCGCCGCTGCTCGTCAACACGCTCCTCTTCTATGGCCTGTGGCAGATCGGCCATTTCCAGAGGCAGGAGCGTGTCTGGCACCAGTCCCTCGACCGCGCGAAGCTGCTCAGCGTCGTGAACATCGGGCTTTCGCCGTTCGTGTATTGGTGGAACCAGGTGCCGCAAATGCCGCTGTTCTCAGTCGCGCTCGGCTTGCTGATTCTCTCCGGCCTCCTGTTTCTGTTCAATCTGAACCACGTCCTGCAGCGGCTGACCGCGATGCTCCCCGACGAAACGCTCCGCCACGAGACCGCCTTCTTCACCTCGATGAACGTGTATCTTCTCCTGGGCCTCCTGATCCTGATGGCGTTTTACGCGACGGTCCAGGAGATGGTGGTCTTGCCGGAAATCGTCATCAGTTTTCTTAGAGCGTTTGAGACCGTCCGCCAATGGGTGTTCATTCTTTTGCTGTTGTTGCCGCTGGCCATGACCATGACTTTGATTTGGAAAATCAAGGAAGTCATCCTGACCAGCGTCTTTGCGGCGGAAGGCTGAGATCAGCGAAACGGTCACCAAGACCTTCCGCTCTGCGCGAATAGTCTAGTCTAGCTAAGGAATCAGGATCAGGGTCTCCGCACCAGACGAAGCGAGGTCGCTTCGACTTCGCCCGGTCCGCCGCGCAGATCAAAGATAAGTTCCACCTCTTCCAGCATTGGCCCATCCGCCACCGAAGAGCGTCAGGCTCAAAATCTGTAGAATGGTGTAGAGGCTGGCCGAGAGGCGGAATCGCTTCTTGAGAATGGCGACCAGGACGTAGACGGCGATGGCAATCCAGACTTGAGTTCGCACCGCGTTTTCAGAAGTGCCATAGAAAACTTTGATGCGCAGATGTTGCTTGATCCATTTGAAGAACAGTTCGATCTGCCAGCGGCAGCGGTAAAGTTGCGCGATGGTCAGGGCCGGTTCGGTAAAATTGTTGGTCAGAAACACGAAGCGTTTGCCGGTCTGAGGGTCGCGGAATCCGATCCGCCGCAACGCGTCCGGATACTGCTGGTGGGAACGAAAGCCTGTCAACACAACGGTCTGGTCGAAGAGCAGGCCCGTGGATTTGTCCACCCGACGGGAGTAGCGCCGTTGGAAACGGGAGTTCTTTTTGGCCCGCGTCACCCAGAAGGCCCCGCACTGGTGAATCCGATGCAATCGGCCGAAATCCAGATAGCCGCGATCGGCGATGTAAAACGAGCCTGCCTCGTAGGCCAGTTGGTCGAGGATATTGACGTCGTGGACCTTGCCCGTCGTCAGGATAACGACGGTGGGGAAGCATCCTCGCAGGTTCAAAAGCGTATGCAGTTTGATGGCGGCCTTGTGCCGTCGGAACTTGGCCCACGGGAACAACGACAGACACAGATCGATGGTCGTGGAGTCCAGGGCATAGGCGGCTTGCTCCAACTCGGCGCCGAACGGTTCCTCGGCGTAAAGCGAACGGGCTTGTCCGATCAGCACGTGGGCGAAATCGGAAAAGATGCGCCAGTCTCGCTTTTCGTTCGCGTCGGCCAAGGTGCTGCGAGCGGTGGGCTGGCCAATGCCACTGTGATAGAGCTTGGACCCCAGGGCGCGCAGGCAGGTTTCGATGTCGCGCAAGCTCTCGCGGTAGGTCAGTTGCGCGAAGCTCAGGACCAGGAATTGTTCGCAAGAGGGAAGCGAGCGCACCCGATAATCGCCGCCGTAACGGCGAGCGCACTTGTCGAATTCGTATTTGGGCAGTTCGTCCATCAGTTGGGCAAACACCGTTCGGCCTTCGTTCATAGAGGTTCAGTCCCGCCCGCAGGCGGGAAGACACCCTGGGGAAAAGCCATCCAGAAACGAAATC
>Ga0194119_10005548_pt1 | contig 18796 bp, 11 predicted proteins | sample TA2MahC100mmetaG_FD_148620 | JGI IMG/M metagenome (GOLD analysis project Ga0194119, IMG submission 148620) | Freshwater microbial communities from Lake Tanganyika, Tanzania - TA2015018 Mahale Deep Cast 100m | ecosystem: Environmental > Aquatic > Freshwater > Lake | place: Tanzania: Lake...
CAACAACAACGTCATGGGCATGCAGGATCGCAAATCGCAGGTTGTCGTGCCTTCGCTTGACGCCGTCGCCGAGTTCAAGGTGCAAACGTCGAACTACTCCGCCGAGTTCGGCCGCAACAGCGGCGCCGTCATGATCGTCAATCTCAAGTCCGGCACCAACGCGCTGCACGGCACATTGTTCGAGTACATCCGCAACGACAAGTCCGACGCCCGCGACATGTTCAACTACGTTGACCGCACCGGCGACGGCCGCGCCGATCCCGAAGTCCTCAAACAAAATCAGTACGGCGGAACCATCGGAGGACCGATCGTCCGCAACAAGACCTTTTTCTTCGGCAGTTGGGAAGCGCGCAAACAACGCCGTGCGCAATCGGATTTCGTCATCGTTCCGACCGCCGCCGAACGCAACGGAACTTTCCCCACGAGCCTCGCGACAATCCTCGATCCCGCTTCCAACAATCAGCCCTTTCCATCGAACACCATTCCCCGCGCGCGCTTCGACTCCACCGCGCTCAAACTCATCGAACTCTGGCCGCAGCCAAATTTCACCGGCTCCGGCACGCGCCAGAACTTCATCCGCAATCCACCTTGGAACAACGACCGCGATCAAATCGATGTCCGCATCGATCACGATCTCTCGCAGAAAGACAAAGTCTTCGGCCGCTTTTCCAAGAATCGAACCGACAACTTCCGCGGCCCGACCTTCGATCCCCCCGCCCGCGGCGCAACCGGCAACGAACGCGCCTTCGACGACGACGACGCCCACTCCGCCGTCTTCTCCTGGACCCGCATTCAACGCTCGAATCTCGTCAACGAGTTTCGCTACGGCTTCGTGCGGCAGAAAGTCGACAAGCGCGAAGTGTCCACCGAACCGATGGCCGTCGTCAACGAACGGTTCGGTATCAAAGGCGTCCCGGCGCATGACCGATTATTTGGACTCGCGCGGCTAGGCTTCGTCGGCGCGATCGGCTACGAAGGTTTCGGCGAACCGGGCTCGATGCCGAATTTCAAAATCCACCAGGTCCATCAGTGGCTGAACAACCTGAGCTGGTATCGCGGCAACCACAACTTCAAGTTCGGCGTCGATCTCCGCTGGAACCGCAGCGACATCTTCGGCGGCGACGCCGCTCATGGCAACTTTCAATTCGACGGCCAGTTCACGCGCGTCTCGCTCGCCGACTTCCAACTCGGTCTTCCCGCCAGCTTTAGTGTTTCGACGCTCCTTGCGGGCCAGATGCGTTTCCGCAACTACATGTTCTTCGCGCAGGACGACTGGAAAGTGACGCAAAAACTCACCGTCAACATCGGCGTGCGATACGAGCTGACCTCGCCCTGGTGGGACAAGCACAACAACCAGTCGAAGATCCAAATCGATCCCGGCGCGGATTTCAACACCAGCATTCGCGCCGGCCATTGCGGGGGCTCCTGGACCTGCCGCGGCCTCGTCGAGACCGATACCAACAACTGGGCGCCACGCCTTGGCTTCGCCTATCAATGGAATCCGAAAACCGTAATCCGCGCGGGCTCCGGCGTATTTTATGCGGGCCAGGGATCGCTCGGCGGCAACGGCCGTATGATTTCGAACTTCCCGTTTAGCCGTCAGGTCACTCTGCAATCCACTCCGACGCGCCCCGCGCTGCGCCTGCAGGACGGAGTGCCCGCGAATTCACTCGGCGATGGCCGTGTCGCGCCCAATGGCCTGAACTGGAGCGTTTGGGCGAATCGCTTTCCGCTTCCCACCGTGTATCAATGGAATCTCGCCGTGCAGCGCGAGCTGCGGCAGGGATGGTCCTTGACGACGGCCTACGTTGGCAGTTCGTCCAACTACATCATGGGCAACTACAACTGGAACGGCTCGAGCCCTGGCCCGCCCGCCACCGAGCAACAGCGCCGACGCATTCCGCAATGGAATACGGTCGACCTCACCAGCCCCTACGGCCAAGGCAACTATCACGGCCTCGACGCCGAGTTGAACAAACGCTTCGCGAAGGGGTCTTCGTTCACCGCGGCCTACACGTGGTCGCACTCGATCGACAACATCCCCGAGCAGTTCGGCTCCGGCGGCGGCGGCCTGATGGACTTCCGCAACATCCGCTTGAATCGCGCCAATTCGAATTTCGATGTGCGCCACAGATTCGTTTCCAGCGGCGTCTGGGACGTGCCGCTGAAGATGCGCAACAGAATCGCCAACAGCGTGATCGGCGGCTGGCAGTTGAGCGGACTGTTGTCGCTGCAAACCGGCAGCTACTTCACGATTACAGTGCCGAACGCCCGCCAGCGGCTCGGGGCGACCGGCATCGGCACCTGGTGGCCCGACCGCCTGCGAGACCCGCGCATCGCAAACCCGACAACCAATCGCTGGTTCGACACAACCGCCTTCGCTTCCCCGCGCAACGCCGATGGAACGTGGCGTCTCGGCAATGCCGGCCGCGCCATCCTCGCCAGCGACAACCCCTTCAACCTCGACGCGGGCATACTGAAGAATTTCGCGCTCACCGAGCGATTCAATCTGCAGTTCCGCTGGGAAGTCTTCAACGTGTCCAATACGCCCACTCTCGGCGCGCCGGAGGTCAACTTTGAAAACCCCGACTTCGGCAAAGTCCGCGGCACCTACTCAACACCGCGCCAGATGCAGTTCGCTCTTCGCCTGTCGTTCTGAGCCGCCTATGCGTGCGGCTCGAACTTCCACGTTGGCGGCTTGATCTCCTGCGCGCGCAGATAACTGATGATCTGCCCGCGATGATGCGCGGTGTGCATGTACGCGCGCAAGAAAATATCGACGGTCGAATGCTTCGGCAGCCGCGGGCTGAACGCGACATCGGTGCGCAGAACCTGCGTCTGATCGATCTTCGCCAGCACCGCGTCCGAGTAGTCGAAATGCGCGACGACAAACGCGCGCACGGCCGCTTTATCGTCCGCGGCGGGAGGCTTCAGCGCGGGCGGGTCGACCAGTCCGAACCCGCGGAAGTACGCCGAATTCGCCGACGCGATGTGCAGAATCTGTTCGCCGAACGTGCGTTGCGCGGCGTTGACCTTCGAAGTTAACTTATCGGCGGGCATCGCATCGAGCACCGCGAGCGTGTATTCGCGCGTGTCCTGCCAGTGGAGCACGAAGCTCTTTAGAAACGCCTGCGCGAACGGGTTGGACCACTGCGCTTCGGCGGGCACGGCGAGCGCGGCAAGCGCCGGAACCAAAGTTCTTCTCTTCATGCAGAAGAGTGTCGCGCAAGCGGGCGCGGAAGTCCAGCGTTGGAGCGCAACGAAATCGACGCGCGCGCTACGGCTTCGGCGGATACAGCGGCGAGTACTGAATCATCGCCTCGCGCCGCGCCAGATTTCCGCCGGCCACCCACTGTTCGCCGCGTTGCGCGAGGTGCGTGATCATACGCTGCCGCCATGAGCGTAACGTCGCGGACGCGGCGGCGTCGCCGGCGAGATTTGTCAACTCGGCGCGGTCGCGCGTGAGATCGAATAGCTGCTCTTCGCCTTCGAACGCTTTGTAGATGTACTTCCACTTGCCGTCGGTGAGCGCCGTCCACTGATTCGATTTTTCGTAACAGAGGCCGTGTTCCAAATCGATGAACTCGCGCCAGCCCTCCGTTCTGCCGCGCGCGAGTTCGAGCATGGAGCGTCCGTCGATCGGGCGCGCCGGCGATGTCCCCGCCGCGTCGAGGAATGTCGCGAAGATGTCGCGCAGCTCAACCGGCTGATCGAGCACCTGGCCGCGCTTGGAAGACACCAATCCGTTCGGCCAGCGCATCAGCATTGGCACATGCGCCGAACCTTCGTAGGCGTACGACTTGCGCCAGTGGTGATGATCGCCCATCATGTCGCCGTGATCGGAGGTGTAGACGATGAGCGTGTTCTCCAACATCCCGCGCTTTTCGAGTGACCCAATCATCTGGCCGATCTGTTCGTCGATGAAGGAGATCGACCCGTAGTAAGCGGCGCGAGAATTGCGGATCTCCGCTTCCGGCATGCGGCCGTACCAGATCGCGTTGCCGGGGCCTTCGCGCTTTTCGAATCGCGAAGCCCAGCCGCCGACCGAGGCCGCCGGCAACTTGCGCTGCAGGTAGCGATCGAACAGGCGCTGCGGCGGATCGTACGGGCTGTGCGGCCGCGCGAAGGAAACCTTCAAGAAGAATGGTTCGGGCTTCTTGTAGTTCTCGATGAACGACGCCGCGGCGCGGCCGGTCCACGCGGTCGGGTGCATGCGTTCGGGAAGAACGTAGGCGGTGCCGTTGTAATCGTTGAACCCAACGCCGGTGGCGTCGGGATCGAGATTGGGAGCTTCGGAGTAGAACCAGGAACGATAATCGCTGCGAAAGTCGATCGATTCCGAGCGGCTGCTTTCGTCGAGCAACGCGCCGTGAAATCCGTGCAGATTTCGCTGCGGCGAGTAATGCAGCTTGCCGATCGCGTAGGTGTAATAACCCGCGTCGCGAAGGGCGCGCGGCATTTCGTACGGGTATTTGTTGGCGACTCTGCCGTAGGCCAACATGCCGTGATTCCACGGCGAAAGGCCGGTCAGCAGGCAGGCGCGAGCGGGCGTGCAGGTGGGCGTCGATGAATACGCATTGCGAAAACGAACGCCTTCGCGGGCGATGCGATCCAGGTTCGGCGTGTCGATGGCGGAGTTGCCGCCGGCGCGAAGGCAGTCGCCGCGATGCTGGTCGGCCATCAGAAAGAGAATGTTCGGCTTCGACGTGGCGGCGCGGGTTTGCAGCAGCGCGGGCGCGGCGAGAAATTGGCGGCGGTCCATTATTCGATGTCCTCCACTATCGCTTCAATCGTCTTGGGCGCGTTGCCTTCCAAACGATTATTGACGAAGATGTACGACGGCCGTTGCGCGCCGAGCGATTTCTGTATCAGCGCGCGCAGCGCTTCGCGTGTTTCCGGAATCGGGTCCTGAATGTCGCGATACGGCTCGAACGACTTCACCGCTTCTTCATACGGCCGGCCGCGGCGCAGCAGTGCGCGCGTGACGGTGAAGTCCGCGGTGTAGGCGGCGTCGATCATGGTCTGCGTTGGAAGGTCGGGCATGCGTGTCCACGCGTTGAACACGTGCGCGACGCCGTGTGCGCGGAGCACGTTGAAGTACTCCGGGCACAAGTATTCGGCGTTGCGGATCTCGACCGAGTAGCGCGGGCCTTTGGGCAGCGCCGCGAGGAACGGATCGAGCGCGTTCAAGAATTCGTTGACGCTCGGGAACGCCGCTTTCGAAAATGTCCCGAACTCGAAGATGAAGACCGCCGCGCGGCGGCCATAGGGTGTGAGCGGCTCGTAGAAGAGCCGCGTGAAAATTTCGGCGTTGAGAAAATTCTCATTCTCCAGCCCGGCGCGGCGGCCGTAGCGCGCGTGCGTGGGCCACTTCTTTACCGTGATCTCTTCTGGAACTTTGAATGCGAATTCGAGGGCCGATGGCGCCGAAGAGAACAGCCTTCGCCAATAGTCGTCGGACGGAAATTGGTAGAACGAAAAATCGCCGCAGACAATCGGAAACGTCTCGGCGTACTCTTCCAGGCACGTCTCCTCGAACTTCTTCTGCGAGAATTTTCCTCGTGTGAGATAGCGCTCTTCGGAGTAGATCTGGCCGATCCAGCCTTCGTATTTCCACGAACTGGTTCCGATCATGATGCCGCGTCCGGCAAGGCGGCGCAGTTTTTCACCGAGCGGATGGGGCTCACTGAACAGCGATAAATTCGACATGTTACCAGGCGCGGGCGGTGCGGTAACCGTAGGGATCGGCGCCCGCTTCGATCGTTCCCATCGGTGTGAAGCGAATCATCGTCGGCGCCGAGCCGCTCGACCAGCGCGAGCGCGTCGATGTCTGATGACCTTTCTGCGCGAGTTCGCCGATGACGCTTGGCGGCGTGCGTTCGTCGAGGATCAGATCGCCGGGATTCATGGCGTGATTGTCGAAGCTCGACACCATGTGGCGCGTTTGGAAGCGGCCGAGTTCGAGCGCCGTCTGCGCGTTCATTCCGAAGTCGACAACGTTCAGGATGAGTTGCAGAAGCGCCTGGTCCTGGTTATCGCCGCCCGGTGTCGAAAGCGCCAGAAACGGTTTGCCGCGCAGCGTGACCATCGTCGGGCTGAGCGTAACGCGCGGGCGCTTGCCGCCGGCGAGTTCGTTGGGATGTCCGTCGACCAACAGGAAGCTCTGCGCGCGCTGCGTGAGCGGAATTCCGGTGTCGCCGGCGATAACCGACGGCAGCCACGCGCCCGAGGGCGTCGCGCTGAAGACAAGGCCGCTGGCATCGGCGGCGTTGATGCAAGTGGTGTCGCGCGCCATCAGTTCGTCGTCGATCTTGATACGTACGATTTCGCTCTGCGACGGATGCAGGCCGCGTTTGCCGTCGATCAAGCCGGGTTCGAAGGCCATCGAAGCGCGGTCGCGGATTTCGGCGCGGCGCTCTTCGGCGTAACTCTTCGACAGTAGCCGCTCGGTGGCAACTTTGACGAAACGCGGATCGCCGTAATACGTGTCGCGGTCGGCGTAGGCGAGCTTCATCGCTTCGGTGACGGTATGGATGTACCGTGTGGAGTTGTGCTGCATCGAGGCGAGATCGTAGCCCTCGAGCATGTTCAGCGTTTCGATGAGCGTTGGGCCTTGACTCCAAAAGCCCGGCTTGTGAATGGTGTAGCCCCGATAGGTGGTCGACACCGCTTCTTCCGGCTGCACCCGAAACGCGGCCATGTCCTCGTAGCGCAGCAGTCCGTCGTTCGCTTTCGAGAAGGCGTCGATCTTACGCGCGACATCGCCGCGATAGAAGTAGTCGCGCACGGCGTCGATGCCGGCTTGCCGCCCCGCGCCGCCCTTCAGCGCGCGGGACTCCTCGGCCACCATCGCGCGCAGCGTGCGGGCGAGATCGGGTTGGCGGAAGATCATGCCGGGCGCGACGGGGCTGCCGTCGCCCAAATAGAATTTTTGCGACGAGGGCCACAGTTCGAAAAACTTGCGCGAGCGCATGATGGAGCCCGCGCGCACTTCGTCAAACGGTGCGCCGTCGGCCAGTTCGATGGCCGGCGCAATCACGTCGGCGAACGAACGCGTGCCGTATTCGCGCAGAGCGACGAGGCCGGCTTCGACCATTCCAGGCACGAGCGCCGGCATGATTCCGGCGGCCGGCACCATGCCTTTCAGCCCGTTCGGCTCCAGATTTTGCACTTCGCCCGGCAGCATCTTGCGGGTGCGGAACAGTTCGGCCGTCGCGGATTTCGGCATCGTACCGACGCCGGCGAGCGAAACAACTTTGCCCTCTTTTGTTCGAATGAGAATCGGCGCTTCGCCGCCGAATCCGAAGTGGGAGTATTCGACAACGCTGGCGGCGTACATGGCCGCGACGCCCGAATCCACCGCGTTTCCGCCTTGATAGAGGAGCCGCATGCCTGCGTCGGCGGCCGCGTCGGTACCCGCGGTGACGGCGCCGCGCGTGCCGCGCGAGGCGTAGCGGGCGGGCTGTTCCATCCTGCGCCGTTGGCTTTGCGCGGAGGTCGTCCACCAGACGCCCGCCGTCGATGCAAGCGCCAAAGCGCCCGTGAAAACCGCGACTCTTCGATTCATTTAGGAAGCCTGCCCCATTATAATGATCTGCACGGTACACATGGCTCGCGGTTGGGTTTACTTTCTTTTCATCGCATGTGCGGCCCGAGCGGAGACGCTCGGGGAACGCTGGTGGGCGCACGTCAAATTTCTGGCCGACGACCGGCTTGAAGGCCGCAACACCGGCTCGGCGGGGCATCGCGAGGCTGCCGATTATGTCGCGCGCAAGTTCCAGGAAGCGGGTTTGCAGCCAGGCGCGGCGAAGGCGTGGATGCAGCAGGTGCCGTTCGTCACGCGGCAGATCGATGAGGCGAATTCGTCGCTGTCGTTGAACGGCGCCGCGATTACGCTTGGCAAGGAAGCGTACTTTGAGATGCGCTCGGATCCTAAACCCGAGACGCGCGGCGAGCTTGTTTTCGTGGGTCATGGACTCCGCGCGCCGGAGATGAACTACGACGATCTGAAAGGCTTGGATCTCAAGGGCAAGATCGCCGTCGTGCTGGGCGGCGCGCCGCCGAAGTGGCCCGGTCCGATCGCCGCGCACCTGCAAAGAGCCGATGTTCGTTGGGCCGGATTGCAGGCCGCGGGCGCGATCGGCATCGTCAATATTCCGCTCACGCAGACAACGCCTTGGGTGCGGTCCTCCGCGGCCCGAGTGCAGATGCAGATGACGGCCGACATTGGACAAAGCGTTGGTCCAAGTGTTTCGATTGCGTGGAATCCGGAGCACGCGGCGCTGCTACTCGACGGCTCCGGGCACACGATAGACGAGTTGCAAAAGCTGGCGCGCGCGGGCGAAACGTTGCCGAAGTTCGAACTACGAAAGACGCTGCATGCGAGGGTCGCGGTGAAGCGGGGCAAGTTGGAATCGCCAAACGTTGTCGGGCTGTTGCCGGGCAAGCGCAAGGAGTTCGTCGTCGTCAGCGGGCATCTCGATCACATCGGCAAAACGCAGTCGTTCGCGGGCGATGGCATTTTTAATGGCGCGATGGACAACGCGTCCGGCGTTGGAGCGCTGATCGAAGTGGCGCGGGCGCTGCGGGGCGAGAAGTTGAATCGAAGCGTTCTGTTTGTCGCACTGACCGGCGAAGAAAAAGGCCTGCAGGGATCGCGATACTTCGCCGCGAAGCCAGGTGTCCCGGCGAAATCGATCGCCGCCGACTGCAACATGGATATGTTCATGCCGCTGCACGAATTCAAGGCCCTAACGATTCTCGGCGCGGAGGAATCGACACTAGGCGACATCGCGAAACAGACGGCCGAGCGGCGTGGTTTGCGCGTGCTTCCCGACCCGGCGCCGGAGCAGCGCCGCTTCACGCGCAGCGACCAATACAGTTTCATTCGCCAAGGCATTCCGGCGATCGCCTTCAAATTCGGCTATGAGAAGGGCACGCCGGAAGAGAAGCTTCACGCCGACTGGCTGCGCACTCGCTACCACGCGGTGAGCGACGATCTTTCCCAGCCCGTGAACATCGAAGGCGCCGGAAAGTTCGTCGAATACCTGGCCGCGTTGGTGAAAGACGTTGCGAATGCGCGCCGGCGTCCCGTCTGGAAACCGGAGAGTTTCTTTCGCCGGTTCGCGTATAGTCGTCGAGCGACACAACCATGAACCTAGCACTGACTCCCATTCGATTCCTCTATCGCGCGATGGACGTTTTCCCGAACAAGACGGGCGTGATCTGCGGCGCGAAGACGTTTACCTATGGCCAGTTCGGCGAACGCTGCGAGCGGCTGGCTTCGGGGTTGAAACGGCTCGGCGTGCTGCCGGGCGATCGCGTTGCGTACTTGAGTTTTAATACGCACCAGCTCCTCGAGGGCTATTACGGTGTTGTGATGGCGGGCGCGATCGTCATGCCGATCAACGTGCGTTTGTCGCTGCAGGAGTTGGCGACGGTGCTGAATCATTCGGGCGCGCGCGTGCTGTTGTTTGAAAACGATTTCGCCGCGACCGTGGCGCAGTTGAAGAGCGCGTGTCCGTTTGTCGAGCACTACATCACGCTCGATGCGGCAATCGACGTGGCGACGATGACGTCGACAGAACTGGTCGATAGCGGTGAAGCGGAGCATGTCGACTGGACTCGCATCGATGAGGATTCGGTGGCGGAACTGTTCTACACCAGCGGCAGCACGGGCTCGCCGAAGGGCGTTGCGCTGACGCATCGCAATCTTTATTTGCATGGTCTGATGGTGGCGACGATTATGTCCGATCCGGGCAACATGATCGACCTGCACACGATTCCGCTGTTTCACGCCAACGGCTGGGGACGGCCGCAGACATCGACGTTTCTTGGCGTGACGCAGATTATGGTGCGGCGCTTCGAACCGGTGAGCGTGCTGAAGATGATCGCGCAGTACAAGGCGACCGATATGAGTCTGGTGCCGACGATGGCGAACGCTTTGTTGGCTTGCCCTGAACTTGGCCAACACGATGTGTCGAGCCTGCGGCGGATCTTGCTGGGCGGCGCGGCGTCGTCGCCATCGCTGGTCGAGCGCCTGGAGAAAGCGTTCGGCTGCACGGCGGCCTCGGGGTATGGATTGTCGGAGACTAGTCCGGTGTTGACGACGGCGCTGCCGATGCCGGGAATGGAGTACACGTCGAACGAAGACCGGTGGCAGAAGCAGGCGTTGACGGGCTGGCCGATTATCGGCTCGGAAGTTCGCGTGGTCGATCCGGAGGGCGCCGATGTGCCGAAGGACAACGAATCGATCGGCGAGATCATCGCGCGCGGCGACAACATCATGCAAGGCTACTACCGCGAACAAGAGGCGACCGACGCGGTGATTCGAGACGGTTGGTTTCACACGGGCGACATGGCGGTGTGGGACGGGAACGGCTATTTGAAAATCGTCGACCGGAAGAAGGAAATCATCATCAGCGGCGGCGAAAACATTTCGTCGATTGAAGTGGAGAAAGCGATTTACGCGCACGATGGGGTATTGGAGTGCGCTGTGGTGGCGGCGCCCGATGAGAAATGGGGCGAGGTGCCGGTGGCGTTGATTGTGCGGAAGGACGGAGCGTCGTTCACCTCGGAGGAACTGATGGAGTTTCTCGGTTCGCGGCTGGGGCGGTTCAAGCTGCCGCGTCAGATCCACTTCGAAACCGAGGCGCTGCCGAAGACGGGCACGGGCAAAATCCGCAAAAACATTTTGCGCGAGCGATTCTGGGCGGGACGCGAGAAACGCATTCAGGGGTAGCGGCGGCTACACTGAATCTTATGCGTTTGCTTCTTGTTGTCTTCGCGATTAGTGTGTTTGCGCAGGACTCGATTACCGGGGACCGATTGCGCGCGCACGTTCGATTTTTGGCGAGCGATCTGCTTGAGGGTCGGGGCGTCGGCACGCGCGGCGGCGATCTGGCGACGAACTATATCGCGTCGCAGTTCGCGATCGCGGGGGCGAAGCCGGCGGGCGACAACGGCACGTATTTGCAGAAGGTCGAGCTTGTGGGCGTGGAGCCGCAGACGTCTTCGACGCTGAGCGCGCGCAAGGGGAGCGACACGATTCCGTTCGCGTGGATGACCGATTTCGTCGGCAATACGATGCAGCAGAAAGACGCGTCGTTCGACGCGGAGGCCGTTTTTGTCGGCCACGGCATCACGGCGCCGGAGTTTGGCTGGAACGACTACAAGGGCGTGGATTTGAAGGGCAAGGTGGCGGTGCTGTTCACGAACGAACCGCAGAGCGAAGACGCGAAGTTCTTCGGCGGCCGCGCGCTGACCTACTACGGGCGCTGGACGTACAAGTACGAAGAGGTGCTGCGGCAAGGCGCTGTTGCGTGCATCATCATTCATACAACGCCGACGGCGGGTTATGGCTACGAAGTGGTTAAGAGTTCGTGGAGTAAAGAAGACCCGCAGGTAAAGTTGGGCGCGGGCGACAACGCGCTTGCGTTCGCGGGTTGGGTGTCGCGCGCTGCGGGCGACAGGCTGATGGCGTTGGCCGGACAGAACGTCGACGATCTGCTGAAGAAGGCCGCTCAGAAAGATTTTCAGCCGATCCCGCTGGGCATTCGCATGCAGGGCCGCGTTCCCACGAAGATCCGGCAGATCCGCGCGGCGAATGTGGCGGCGATCGTGCCGGGCAGCGATCCGGTGTTGTCGAAGGAAGCGGTGATTTTCAGCGCGCACTGGGATCATTTGGGCATCGGCATTCCGGTGAACGGCGATGCGATTTACAACGGCGCGGTCGACAACGCCAGCGGCTGCGCGGTGTTGATCGAACTGGCGCGCGCGTGGGCGGGGCTGCGCAACCGGCCGAAGCGCAGCGCGATTTTCATTGCGGTGACGGCGGAAGAGAGCGGTCTGCGCGGCGCGCAGTTTTACGCAACGAGTCCGATCATCCCGAACGGCAAGACGGCGCTGAACTTGAACTTCGATTCGTTTTATCCGTTCGGCAAGGTTCGCGATGTGGTCGTGAACGGGTCCGAGCGCACGAGCGTTTATCCGGTTGTCGAGAATGTCGCGCAACGATTCAATCTGAAGATCAAGCCGGACCCGCGGCCTGAGCAGGGGCATTATTATCGCAGCGATCACTTCGCGTTTGCCAAGGCCGGCGTGCCCGCATTTTCGATCAACATGGGCGACGACTACATCGGCAAACAGGACAACGCCGGTGCACAGTTATTCTTCGAATACAACGCGAAGAACTATCACCAACCGAGCGATGAGTACAACGAAAACTGGGACTTGGGCGGGCCGGAGCAGATGGCGAAATTCGGATTCGCGATCGGGCTGACGGTCGCTAACCAGCCGAATCTGCCGACGTGGCGCGAGGGCGATGAGTTCTTGCCCGCGCGCAAGAAGAGCCAAGGTCAGTAGCGTTTTTCGGCGCGTACTTTCAGGCCGCCCTTCAAGCGGAGGGTCAACATGGGCGAGGTTTGCACGGGCGCTGCGTCGGCGCGGCGAAAGCGCCACGCGCGCGATAACGCGGCGAGCACGATGACGCCTTCCATCCACGCGAAGCGCTCGCCGATGCAGAGGCGCGGACCGCCGCCGAAGGGGTAGTAGGCGAACTTCGGGCGAGCGGCGTCTTCGGTCTCCCATCGCTCGGGTTGGAACGCTTCGGGCGAGGGCCACCATCGCGGGTCGCGGTGCATCGTGTAGGGACTGAGAAGCAGGATCGACCCTTTCGGAATTTCGTAGCCGGCGAGTTCGAGCGGCGCGGTCGCCATGCGGCCGATGGCCCATGCGGGCGGATAGAGGCGCATGGTTTCGGCGAGGACATTTGTCGTGTAACGAAGCGCGGGCACGTCGTCGAAAGCAGGCGCGCGATCGCCGAGCACGCGGTCGATCTCGGCGTGCATTTTTGCTTCGACCGCCGGGTGTTGTGCCAGCAGCAGCCAGGCCCAGGTCAGTGCGGTGGCGGTTGTTTCGTGGCCCGCGATGAAGAGAGTGAGCGCTTCGTCACGAACCTGTTTGTCGGTCATGCCGCCATCTTCGTCGACCGACATGAGGAGCATCGAGAGCAGATCGCCTTTGTCCTCTTTCGAGGCGCGCCTCGCTTCGATGATCTTGTAGACGGTGCGGTCCAGCGTTTCGCCAGCGCGCTTGAAGCGCCGGAACATCGGCAACGGCAGGTGCTGGATGTATTGCGAGCCGGGGATCATGAGCACCGGCATCATTTCGATGAGCGCGGTCATCGCCTCGCCGACGCGGGCGGTATCGGCTTCGACCTCAGTGCTGAAGAGGGTCTTGCAGACGATGGCCAATGTGAGGCGCATCATTTCGCGATCGATGTCGACGACGGTGTCGCTGGCGAAGCGGGCGCGCGCGTTGACGGCGAGTTCCGACATGTCGCTCGCGTAGCGGACCAATCGATCACGGTGAAACGCGGGCTGCACCAATCGCCGTTGCCGCAGATGCGAGGCGCCTTCGTTGGTGAGCAGGCCTTCGCCGAGCAGGGCCTTGGCTCGCTGCAAGATGCGGCTCTTCATGAAGAGCGCGTTCTTGTTGACGAGGACTTCGTTCACCAACTCGGGCGAGTTGGCGAAGTACATGTGTTGATGGGCGGCGCGGAAGTAGACGAAGTCGCCGTATTCGGCGGCGCAGCGAGTGAGAAAGGCGAGCGGATTGGCGCGGAAGTCGCGGAGTGAACCGCCGATCCATCGGGGTTGGGGACCGGGCGGCCGTCTCACTTCTTCTTGCTGAAGCGGATGGAGTTGATGATGTCTTCGTTATCGAAAGTGACGCCGAGGAAGGCGAGGCACATTTCGTCCTCAGTGCCTTCGCCCCAACCGACAACCTTCAGCGGGTTCGACGGGTTGCGCGGATTTTTTTCGGAGTTGTCGAAGCGGCAGGAGACTTTCAACTGGTCGAAGATGTTCAGTTTGACGGCTTCGGTGGTGTTGTAGAAGCCTTGCCAGTTGAAGTCCCAGTCGTCGATGAGGATGAGGCTATCGTTGGCGCGCGTGAAGGAGTTCGTACGTGTCACCTGGATTCGCTTGCCGAGCAGGTGCATGTGCGGGACGATCATGTGGATCTGTCCCTGCAGACCGGGAAGGATCGGAATGGTTGCGTTGACTTCGTAATCCTCGTTGCCGGCGGGGATCTTGAATCTGTCGTTCACCAGCGGGACAAACACCATGCGCCGCGAGATCTTGTCCGACTCCTTTGCAAAGTACAGGCCGATTTTTGTTTGATCGGCGTGTTGCTTGCCAGCGGGGAAATAGTGCATCTGGATTACGATGCTTGCGCCCTTGGGCAGCCGCAAGCCGACGCCCTCGGGAGTGCGGCTGGCGCGCATGCCGGGTACCCAGCCGCCGAGCATGCCGTCGATATTGAGCGGAATCCCGGGCCCGCCGTAGCAGTCGTAGCCGGGCTCTTCATCCTTGGCGTCGAGCTTTGCCGCCTCGCCTTTGGTGTCGACAAACAGAATGACGTGGTGAACAACCTGGCGATTACCCGGCACGATTTGCACGGCGTTGAGCCAGGTGTCGGTGTCGAAGCCGGTCGGCACTACGAAGCAGCGGTAGACGTCCTTGCGGCGCGGCACGTTATATAGCTCGGGCATTTGGAGAACGACATCGGGATCGCCTAACTGCCATTCGCCGGTCTTCGCGGTTGGTTCGGGGAGGTCGGCGCGGTCGCCCTCGGGCGCACCGTTCTTAAACCAGTCGAGGATCATGCGCCGCTCGTCATCGGTGAGGCCGAAGTTGTCTTTGAACGAACCGTGCCCTTCGATGGGTTTCCACGGCGGCATGATCCGCTTTTCGATCACACGTTGAATGTCGTCGCCCCATTGCTTGGCGGCGTCGAAGGAGTCGAGCGCGAACGGGGCGACATCGCCTTCGCGGTGACAGATCTGGCACTTCGCCTGGAAGACACGCGAGATTTCGCGCGAAAAGGTCACTTGTGCGCGCGCGGCCAGCGGGGCGAGCAACATCAATACGGGCAGAATCGCCTTCATGGAATCCTCACCACTATCATAACGGCGTTTTACCGGATAGCGACGGTGAGTCCTGTTTGACTTGTAAACGAGCCGACGGTGACGGTGACCGGCACGTCGCCGCTTGGCGCGTCGGGCGGGATGACGACGTTGATTTGAAACACGCCGGCGACCAGGCCTGGTGCGGCGCCCGCATACGACAGCTGGGTTACTCGCGTGTTGCCGATCGTCACCGAAACGGGCAGCGACGGTTTCGGAAATACGCTCGTCGCCAAGCGTCCGTCGGCGCCGGGCGGGTCGGTCGCGCCTTCGCCCGTGCCGAAGAGAACGATCACGCTGCCTTTTGCGGCAGGGTTGGACGCCGAGTTGAACGAGGTGTCCTGATTGAGGATCGCGCCGGGGCCGCGGCCCGACGAGTTCGCGGAGAACAGCGCGGGCTTGGCGGCGACGACGGGCACGGTAATCGGCGCGGACCGGTTCGAACCTTGTTCGACCACAACGCGCACCGATTGTTTGCCGGCGACGTTGTAGGGCACGACGGCGCTGCTTTGTCCGGCGGATGCGTAGATGAGCGGCGCTGGAGTGTCGTCGAAGAGAATGCGCGTGTCGGCGAGTGTGCGTGAGATTTCGCCTTGGGCGTTTAAGGAGGCGGTTGTAAGCGCCGACGGGCCGATGCCCGTGCCCGCGAGGATGACGATTTCGCCGGGGGCGACCGCGCCGCCGGCGTAACTGGCGGCACTGGCGATGCCGGCGACGGAGATGTTGCTTTGCGACTGGCCGATTCTTGCGACAAACCCGTCACCGAATGGCAGTCCCGTTCCAGAAGTGCCGAAGTACTGGCGCTGATAACTGCCTTGCGTGGCGGGAAGATCGGTTGAGGAGGTGACGCCGGCAACGATGACGCTGTTGTCGGGAAGCACCGCGAGGCTCGTCGCCGTTTCGCCGCCTTTGCCGCCTAGAAATGTCGAGCTTAGAATCGAGCCGCCCGCCGCGTCGAGTTGTGTAAGAAACGCGTCGCCGAGAATAAAGATGTCGTTTCCCGGCTGGCCCGCGTGGGTCCGCTGAAAAGCATCGTTGGTGGTGGGGAAGTCCGGCGAAAGCGTGTGTCCCGCGACCCAAACGTTGTTAACTCCGTCGAGTCCGATGGCGAAGGCGCGTTCGTCCCTGGACCTTCCAAGGTATGTGGAAAAGACTAGTGACTGGCCGTTCGGTGCGAGTTTTGAGACGAAGGCATCGCCGGCTACGATATTGGGCTCGCCAGACGCGCCGCCGAACGCCGGTTGGACCGCGCGCGCCGTTGTCGGGAAATTCGCCGAGGCTGTGTTGCCCGCGACGTAGGCGCTTCCTTGCGCGTCTACCGCGATTGCGAAAATGAACTCGTTTCGTTGCCCGCCCAGGTAGGTGGAGTAGGCCAAACTTGTGCCGGATGGATTGAGCTTCAGGACAAACCCATCGCCGATGTTGAGATCCGGCTGACCCTGCGCACCGCCGTATGCGGATTGCGGGGCGCCTTGCGTAACCGGGAAATTGACAGAGTTGGTAACGCCCGCTACGTAGGCGTTGCCTTGCGCATCCACCGCGATCGCGGTTCCGGTATCATTGCTCGATCCTCCCACGTAGGTCGCATAAACGACTGCCGATCCAGACGGGTTGAGCTTCGCCACGAACGCGTCCGATGGATCGTTGCCGATGGGAATCAGGGCCTCGGTCTTCTGAACGACGCCTCCGCGATAGGATGCCTGCGGCGCGCCTTCGGAAACGGGGAAATCCGTGGAATTGGTACGGCCGGTGACGTAAGCGTTCCCCGCCGAATCGGCCGCGACAGCGTAGCAACGATCGGTGCCGCGACCACCTAGATAGGTGGAATACACCAATGCATTGCCGGATGCATTCAGTTTCGTTACGTAGCAGTGCGCAGCGGAAGTGGACTGGGAGGTAAAAGCCGTCTTGACCGCGCCCGTGGTGGTTGGGAAGTTGTTGCTGGCCGTCCCCCCGGCAAGATAGACGTTTCCGGAAGCGTCCACGGCGACGGCGAAACCAAGGTCCATGGAAGCCCCGCCGAACTGAGTGATGTATGTGGCGGCCGTGCCGGCCGCGTTCATTTTGGCGACAATTACGTTGCCGGTGGACGCGCCGGCGGCGTTTGCCTGGTATGCACCCGGCGTGGCCGGGAAATTCGAATCGAATGTGAAACCGGTTAAGTAGACGTTCCCATTCGCGTCCGCCGCGATGCGCGAAACCCCATCCAGATTGGCGCGTCCGATGTAGCTCAGGTATTGCACGACGGGATCGATTACGAGCGTCTTTGACTTGTCGTAGGCGCCGACGCTGAAAGACGCCTGGCCGCTGGAATCGAGCCGGTAAGCGCCTTCCACTTGACGCCGGCCCTGATCGGTGTCCTGGTAGAGCACGGGTTTGCGCCAGCTTACCTTTTTGCGGCCGATTGAGATTTCAAGATTGCCTTCGCGGTCGAGCCTGACGCCGTCGGCGCCTTTGAACGACATGCGGATCGCGGCGGGATCGGCATTCGGAGCGACGATGAAATCGTGCTCGAGGACTCCGTTTTCGCCGTGGTACTCGACGTCGATGCCGGGGTAGACGCCGCTGTAATGAACACGTGAATAGACGGGCACGTCGGTGAGCCATTTCGACGAATCCGCACCAATGAAAAAATTGGCCATGGTCTCTGGAGCGCGGCCGAGATTGGGTGTTGCATTGCGGTTAGCGCCAATCAATTCGGCGTACAGCGCGGAGCCTGTGTTGCCGAGCCAGTCACGCACGTCCAGCACGGCCTCGGCGGGCGTGAGGTAGAGCGTCATGCTCGGCGTGCGGGCGATGAACTGGTAGCGCCGGTCCGCTTGGCCGAGATTGTACTAATAGGAAAGAGGGAGGCCGGTCTTGACGTCGCGGATCAGCGCGTCGGCCAAGATCTTCTTCGGGCTACCGGGTTTCTTTTCGTCGTCGTCACAACTGCAGCCGGCGAGTAGCAGGACGAACGGGAGTATTGCGATCGATAAGAGTTTCATACAGTCTCCGGTTGGCGGCGCCTGGTCGCGAACGGTATGGCCGCGCCGGCCAAGCAAGCAAATATGGCGTTGTATTGGTCGACCGACCAGCCCAAGTAGACAGGAGGATCGACTTGAAGGCGATCCAGCCAAAAGCGGAAGCCGCCGCAACCGAGCAGCGCGGCGGCGGTGTAGAAGCCGGGCGGACGCGGAACGCGGTCGAGGAACCGGAATACCGCGGCGAGGACCAGCAGAAATAGCATGCCGAGCAGACCAAGATCGAAGCGAGGCCAGTCGGGGTACCGAACGGCTAGCCAGCTATCCGAGCGAATGCCGGGATGGTCGTGAATCAGCGTGCAACCGAGCCGTCCGATCGCCCACGGCAGCGGGAAGACGTAGGCCATTACGTCGGCGATTCGGGCTGCGTCTATCCACCCGATCCCGCGTCTCAAGCAGTACAGCCACGCACCAAGAAGTGCGCCAAACCCCCCGCCGAACGAGGCGATACCGCGATAGCGAAAAACCTCGCCAATGCCGTTCGCTTCAAATAGGTAGGGGTAGTAGGCCAGTTTCAGCAACATCGCGCAGCCGAATCCGGCGGCGATGACCCAGACCGCGAACCAGCCTCGCACTAGCGGCCAGACACCCATCCGTTCCGAGCGCCGCCAGCCGAGCAGAAGCGCGGTGACGATCCCAGTCAGCACCAGAAGCGAAAAGACAGGGATCGACACCGGGCCTAGCGTTATGAAATGCAGCTCGAAATATGGAATCACTGCACGGACTCTCCGTCGCGGACACTATGAGTGGACGGAGAGTAGTATCTATCACGCAAAAAGTTAATTGGCCACGCAGTCGCTGGAAG
>Ga0194119_10005552_pt1 | contig 18790 bp, 19 predicted proteins | sample TA2MahC100mmetaG_FD_148620 | JGI IMG/M metagenome (GOLD analysis project Ga0194119, IMG submission 148620) | Freshwater microbial communities from Lake Tanganyika, Tanzania - TA2015018 Mahale Deep Cast 100m | ecosystem: Environmental > Aquatic > Freshwater > Lake | place: Tanzania: Lake...
CGAGCAAACCATGATTCCGGCTGCTTGAAAATAGATTGCCACGTGGAGACCACCACAGGCTTATCAGTCTGTTTCGGTATTCCTCCACGAATAGAATGTACATACTGCTCAACATTCGTCCATCCGTAATCTTTCCAATCTTGTACCATCTGCGACACTAATGAGATAGTAGGTACAATCAACAAAATGGGCCCATGCGACATACGAGCACGAACAAGATAATACAGAATCAGGCTTTTTCCTGAAGCAGTCGGTGAGATAAGCACACATCGTTGACGATGTAATCCGTAAGTAATCGCGACTTGCTGATAATCACGAATATCCAATGGAACGGGATATTGCGTGAGAAGTGCAGTGGTATCTACCCCCGACCATGTACTTGTAGTAATGGGAATACGATTCTCGACGGTATAGCCTCGTTTCTTGGCCCACCGTTCAACCTTTGCAGACAATCCCGCATAGATAGTTTTAGATACGCGATTGAATAAGCGAATCCTTCCGTCCCAGTTTTTCTTGCGATAGATGGACATGTATTGAGCAGATGGGACAATGAATGAAAACTCATTCGAAAGTTCGCGCTCAATCGCTTCGTCGGTCCAGATATGAATGAATGCGTAGTTTAGCGGTGCGAGAATAATATCAGCCACATTACTCCACCCAAAGCATACTTACGCCCCTTGTGAGAATTTCAAAAAATCAATATACGAATGAATAAGATATCCTCGTGCATTGATATGCTTAATCGCGTCCTCGATGAATTTCAGTTTGGTTTCCTGTATCTCAAGCTTTCCTGCTAATGGTCGCAAGTCTGCATCACTATTCAAATAGGTTTCAACTTCCTGTCGCACAATGCGTAAATGCTGATGAGGCCAACCATACTTCTCTCGTTCTGTCTCATCGAGACGCCCAACGTACCATTCGAATTTGGCATGCCGTAAACCATCGTGCTCTTGTTTGAGTAATAGATACCGTTGACGTTCATCTGTATAATATCGCCACCACTTTGCATGCAGCAGCGGAACATCACGAATTGCTTTGTCGGGCCGATCAAGAGGAAGATCTTGATCCTTTGCCCATTCAGTATGAAGTGCTTCAAGTGTCATCGTGACATTAGTATATCATTATCGACGTATTTCCATGATGGAATAATACTCGTAGTCGAATGTGGCTTGGCATGTCAATGGAGTAATGGGGTCAGTGGAGGTCGTAGAAAACTGAATTTGCCCTAATGATATAGGATACACATTATAAAAAATGAATCGCAGAAGTGGAATTTTTGCCGCATTAACAATAGTCAATCCTGCATCCGTACGACCAGCTCTATCTAATCGCCCAGCGGGTTTCTCATACTTAATGTAATTTTCCTGCGAATTAAGAAACTCGGCAGTTACCACACTACGATCAGGCCCACCAACCGTTCCATACATCCACGCATAAATTTCGCGCCAGGCACGAAATTCTTCATCCACTAAAAATGATATCGTCAACGGATCATACGTCAATCGATCCGGTAGATGTTTTGTACTGATACCCGGTGTAGCTATAACTGCGGTACGAGTCGATACTGTAGGGAGATTTACTTCTTGAATTACGTATGTCGTCATGGGCAGTCGTGCAAACCGCATCACATGACTAAGAGCGTCGGCGGGAAATAAATTGAATGTATCAGACGGAATAGAGAGAGTGCTCATAAAAGTATTTAGGTAAGCAATAAAAAGAAAAGGGCAGGATTGCTCCTGCCCCTCTCTTCCAAAAGTGTTCTATTACTAGAACAGATTTGCCACCTTTACTTTTCTGTAGTACTGATTCACGTTCGCTTCAATCGAACCGTTCGACTGACCTGCTGTGCCCTTCGAGAACGGGTTCGAGACTAGCGCGTAGCGAGTCTTGAATCCAATCTTCGGCACAAACGAGTTGGGATCAACCGCACGATACATCTGGAGCGGCACGTACGGGCAATAGAACAGACCCGCATCGTAGGGTGACGTACCCTTATAACCGACCACGAAGTATTCCGTTGTTGCACCATTCGGAGCATACGGATCGACGAACACCTTGTAACGTCCCATCAAGGTACCCGCAAACGTGTTGCCCGCGTCATCTACGTCCAAGTTCGATTGTAACGCCGGAGTGTAATCTAACACACCCGCCGAGACGAGAGCTGACGCCACGTCCGATGAGGTGATGATGATGTTACCACGGCCACGACGAGTCTGCTTCGCAATCGCGTTCGATTCGCGCTCGATCTGGAAGAACAATCCCTTGAACTTCTCGACTGACCAACGACCATTACTGTCCACATCGAGGTCGAAGGTACCAGCGGTAGCTGTCTGCGCTGCACCGTTGGCTGCCGCATAACCGATATTACGCACCACTTCACGGTTGACTTCCGCAAGGATTTCAGCCGAGAGAATGTTTGCGAGTTCCGATTCTGCGTCGAGATTGTGAATTGCCTTCAAGTCCTGCGCGATTTCCACCGAGTACTCGGCCTTGAGCGCACGTGTCACAGCGGTCGCTGTAACCTTCTCAATGCTGAATGCCATCTGTGGAATAGCGTTGGTCGCTTCAAGCCCGCCGGTCGCATTGGCGACACCAAGTGACTCACCAAACGCGGTGTTAGCACCCGATGAAGTACCGAACGACGCAGAGAACGGGTTGGCGTTCGCACTATGTGTACCACCCTGACCCGCTGCTGACCATGCCGTGTTGGCTTCCTGATATAGTGCCTCGTCACCGGACTGCGAACCGTAACGTGAGCGCATCGCGAAGATGAGTCCGGTCGGGCCGTTCATCGGCTGCACACCGCACACATCGTACGCAATGAGGTTCGGCATCGAACGACGCACTAACGCGATCAGAATCGGGTCAAATCCAGCGACCGGTCCTGTAGCCGTGGCGCCAGCACCGAAACCACCAGTACCCGCGGCCATTGCGGGAACTGTTTCCGTAAGGAATTCACCGGACGAACCGGCAGCCCTACGAGCTTCACGCTCTTGATTTTCAAGCACAACTGCCGTCACTGCGCGACGGTACTCGTCCTTGATCTTGGGCATACCCTTATGATCGAGCAGGGGCGCCCATTTCTTTTCTAACTGACTCTTAAGAATAGACATGTAACTTCTCCTAATAAATGAACTAGTGATTAATAAACTGAGCGTTTATGATCGCCCTGTGAGACGATCCACAATTTTTGTGTAGGTATCCACACTCGAATTGGTTGATGGCTTCGTCTCAAAAAGTGGAGCAGCAGCGGGCTCATTACTCGGTCGCTCAACCGATTTCGTGGCCCTAAAGTACTGATCCCGCAGAGCAATCAAATCCTTCTTGAACTCTTTCGTTCCTGTAAACTTCACGGTATTTGCACGTTCCACAAATGCACCGCGATCCGCTGCGGTCACCGCACCTGCGGCTTCTGCAATCAATCGCGACTTGTGTTCCTTCTTTAATGCAATTCGTTCACGCTTCACCGCAGCTTTTGCCTCAGTATGCAGCTTCACATTCTGCGCTTCTGCATTCTTTAACTTTGTCTTCAATGATTTCACATTCTTTGCTAATGCTTCTACTACATTTATCTTTGACTTAGGCACCTCAACGTAGTGCTCTACGAAGAGTTTCTGAAGTCCGGTAATAAAGCTATCCGTGAGACGATTCCGCAGTTGACTCTGAAGCGCAATCTTGTTGTCCTTGATCCACTGCTCGACCACATACGACATATATTGGTCAATCTGTTTCGAAGCTTTTTCTTCATGCTGCTTCTTTGCCTCATCAAATCGTGCTTGATACACATCACGGAATTGTTCACCGATTTGCTTGGCTACAGAGCGCACGGCACTCTCGAATAAAACACGAGACTGACGTTTATCCTCTTCAGTCAGCACGGTATTATTTTCAAAGAGTCGCTTGGCTTCGTTCATCTTGAACGAAATCTTTAATTTTCCTTCAGCCATCGACTTCGCAGGTTCCTTCTTCTCTTCGTCGTCGCCGTCGCCGTTTTCTTCCGCGACAGCATCCTTCTTCTCTTCATCCTCGGCGCCGTCGCCGTTTTCTTCCGCAACAGCATCCTTCTTCTCTTCGTCGTCGCCGTTTTCTTCCGCGACAGCATCCTTCTTCTCTTCGTCGTCGCCGTCGCCGTTTTCTTCTTGTGTAACGTCGCACTCAACCTTCATGTCATCCTCATCTTCATCCTTCCATACCGCGTCATCTTCTTCTGGTGTGAACTCACTATCTTCATCCTCATCAGAAGTTTCCTCTTCGTCGCCGGAAAGTTCAACTACTTCACTATCTTCATCATCAACTAGATCAGACAGATCAAGGTCAAGTGTTTCGTCTTCAGAATCATCTGCGTCATCTTCTTCCGTATCAGCTTCGGTACGCATTTCATCGTCGGCCTTGAGGTCTGTTATCTCCGTATCGGCTTCAGTATGCAATTCATCAGCGGTTTTAGGTTTATCTTCTTCATTGTTTTCTTCTGCAACGGCATCTTTCTTTTCGTCGTCCTTTTTATTCGCATCCTCTTCAGCTTCCTTAAGAGGATTACTATCATCAGCACCGGGTAATTCAGTGGTTTCTGTAAGCGGTAATGAATCCGGCGACACACCAACAGTCGCATCAAATCTGAAATTGGCGTAATTTGCGGTTGACCATTCTGCTTCAGGTTCACCGATTTCTTGAGCCTTAGGCGTAGCTTGCTGTTCAGCATTCTCAGTTGATAATAACTTCTCTGGTGTTGCCATATAATCCTCGCTTAAAAGGTAAACAACGCTAATGGTTATTTAGCTTTACCGTATGTTTGACTGAACCCCACGGCGCAGTGCCGTTAGGAATTGACTAAACGATTCTACTAGTGCAGCCGACCGCTCCGTTGTCGAAATTGTCGGCTGATGGACATTTTCAACAGTTTGTACAACTTGCTCTAATGTACATTCCTTTAACACACCACTTTCCCACACCCATGCCTTTCCTTCCATCACTCCACGTACAAATGCATCAGGCGCAGAAGGGTCGGCGACGATATCCACTGTTGAAAAGTAGAAATCGTCCTGAACTTCCATGATGCCATTATCCGCATCACGTAGTGATCCCAAGCCTCGTGACGATACTCCCAATTCTGCTCCTTCATCAATTAGAGCTTTAACGATGTTCCCCATTGGTGTATGCACCATGACCTTTGCTTTTCCCATGAAATTATCCCCGTCTTGGGTTAGCTCAGTAATCATATGGGACACTCGATCTAAATTAATTGTCGGACTGTCGGGATGACCTAACTCTCCGAATGCCCGCTTACGATCAATGTGTTCTTTTTGGTATCGCTGCATTTCTCGTTGAAGGGTGGCCGTTGGATAGACACGACCATTTTGGTTCTTTTTATTGCCTTGCATGAAGATTCCTTCAATGAAGTAATTCATGGCAGAACCAGTTTCGGCTGTTTCGATCAACGCACGAACATCATTAACTGTTTCGGTAATAAGTTTGAGCGCCATATTAGAACCGTCCTAAGACATTCCGCTGGAGATACGGCTGTGCGTATCCACTGTATTTGTTGACATCTAAAATAATGGTATATGTAGAATTAGCATTCCACTGATTTGTTGTCAGAATAATATTTCCAGTCGCGACATTTGCATTGTTGGGAATACGTGCACCTTGAGAGTCAAACTCTAGCACTCCAGTACCACTTAACGTAACGATGGTACGATTATTGGCACCTCCACCATTACCTTCCCACAGGAGTTCAACAGATTTCTCATTACCGCCCCCAACAGTATATAAAACCCGCGCTACTTGCAGAACATACGTATCGGGAGCAACGGCGCCATTTTGCGTACGAGTTTTCCCCGTAGTTCCTCCGGTCAATGTGTCGTTATTTGCAAAAGTCCCAGATACATCAATTAAATTAACTAGTGTGGGACTCAATACATCTTGTACGGTACCCGTCCCACCACTAGTGGCCTCAACTCTCTCTCCAACTTGAAAGTTATTCGCAGATGAAGCCGTTGTGACTTGAACAACCGCAAATGATAATGCCGCAGCATTTACTACAAGTGCACTGGTTTCAGTATTAGCCGAATTGACGCGCTTAACCACATGGCGTCGATCCGTATCTGCAATAACTTGAACTTGTGTATATGCCATATATCCTACTTCTTCGTAATGAGAGTCTTAGCCGTCTCTTGATACTCTCGGGCCAATACCGCTTGCATTTTATCCTGTATCAATACATAGAATTGCTCTTTGGCTTCCACAAAATCTTTGGCACGAATCGCTTTAAATAACTGTAATGCGGATGTCATATGATGCCTCTATTCTATTTAGAAAATATGTAATGACTACTCTTTGGCTAATGTGCTACCAAAAAAGAACTCTTCTGCATCTGGCTCGGGTTCACCATCCGAAGTTTTGGAAGGAGTTTCGGAAGGAGTTTTGGAAGAAGGCATCGGTGGAGTCGGTGCTGGCGGCTCTGATCCGAACATCCCTTGACCTTCTGCTGATACAGGAGGATTCTCTTTGTTATTAATTTCAATTTGCTTTTGTTCGTCTGATGTAAGTCGTAAAACGTGATCTCGCACATATTGCTCTGAAAAATACTTACCCACATACGGGTCGAGTTGTTGAACGACGTTTAATCGCTCTTTCATTACTTCCATCTTCTTTAATTCAGCAAAATATGAATCTGTATTGAATTCGTATCGAATAAAATGCCGCAACTGACGCCATTGTTCCTGTGAACGAATAACTCCCTTTAGTGTCAAATGACGTTGAAGAATCTCATCAAATAATGTAGCTAGCCGGTCACGCTGGCGTTGCAGAAATCGAGAAAATCGAATTTCATCTCGCGTAATTTCCGTGGTACGACCCAACTGAAATTGTGACCCCGTAGATTCAAGACGTGATGCAGGAATGCCTAAAGCACGATATAGCTTTTTACGGAAGTAATCGACATCCTGCATTTCTCCGAGATTTTGTCCACCCTGTAGTTGAGTGACTTCAGTGCCACGACCATTACTGCGACGTGGAAGGAAAAAATCTTCTAACATAGATTGAATCTTGCGATCATCGCGAATTTCACCGGTATGACTATCATATACCACGCGGTTACGATAGCGAGTCGCCACTGCATTCACATATTGCTCTGCCCGAGCGGTCGGCAAATCAGCCACATCAATGTAGAACACGCGACGTTCCGGAGCGCGAGTGATGCGATAAATCACGGTTGCATCCTCGACCATTCGTAATTGGTTAAACGCCTTAATGGCTTTATGCAACGGTGAAAGTACCGTCACATTGCCTGGTGTATAAATGCCTGAATTAATATATGCGATACGATCCTTCGCGACTCTTACGCCAGGACCAGAACTAATACTGGCAAGATTACGAAAACCCATTGGATTATACACATAGTATTGATCCACGACTTCCGATAATCGGGCCCCCGTCTCTTGATGCCACATATCTCGCACTTCACGTACCGCTCGAATGGTTCGTGGATCTATGTTTCGTAATTCGATAATACCATTTTCGGGCTTTGCTTCATCAATCATCAAGTCATAATACAATCGACCATCCACATAAAATTGACGGGCAATTGAATGACACCGTTCTTTGAAGCCCAGCAAATCCAACGTGTAATCAAATTCTTTAAGAAGCTGTTCGCGAAACGTTTCGTCGTATACTTTTGGAAGCGCATCCACATTCATGGAAACTGGATTATCTCCATCGTCGCGAATGACCATTTCATTAATGATATCGTTAAGCGCTTCGTCTATTTCCGGTTGTAGTGACAAATCACGATACTGATTGATAAGATCAACTTCACTGGTATAGGCTGCATAGGTGTCGAAATCGACCGCATACCCACCAAATACACCAAGACCACTTTCATTTACCGTGGCCGCAGCATCTTCATTTTTGGGGGGTACAAGCGACGGAGATGTACTCCGATTGGTAATTTCGTTTTGAGACAGAATGGTATAACCGAATAGTTTAAACGCCATGCTATTATTTATACCTCATCAAATTATACTGTCAAGATACTTCTTCAATGCTGCCCATAGAAAGATACTTAAATGTGACATCAAACGTTTGTACGTTGGTGTCATCCTCATACGAAAAAGTTAGCTGCCCAATTGAAGTGGGGAACGCATTAATAAACTCAAAGTGCTGAATTTCTGGCAGTAGATCTGTCGGAGGATTGCTTTCATTATTACTCCGGTGGGTTAGTGTAATGGTTCCCGTGATTTCTGACAAAGGAAATTCTCGCCGTCTATTATGCACTTGTGCATTTAATAACTCTAGCCATACTTCAAAGTAATTACGCAGTTTATAATTTGCTGTGTTGTAGAATGTTAATGTAACAGGTGAATATTGTCGTGAGCCTGGAATAGGCACTGATCGAGTAAAATACTTTATGTCAACTGTGTCTATTGTCTGTTCAGGAATGCTCATGGCTTTACAGAGGATTATATCCTCTTGTACTAACTTGAGATCGCTCTCCAACGCCAACGCTGGACATACAACTGTACATTCAAAAAATATGGGGCGAGCAAGCCCTCCCGATTGAGCAACCGCTTCTTTAAATCGATTAATGCTAAAATTTGAGGCCGGCATAGGTGTCTGTACTGGCGATTATATATTGTTCACAAGATATCATAATAAGATAAAGCGGAGAAACCCAAAATAGGCTTCTCCGCTCCAATAATAATTTCCGCTTCTTAGACGTTGATCAACGCGCTATCCGCTGACACGCCGTCGACGGCAGAATCTGGAGCATTCGGCGTCCAATACTGATACGCAAATTCACAGGTGTAATCTTCAATTGCACCGTCATTCGACCAATCTAATGGAATAGGAGCGAGGGTGACGGGAAACATATCTACAAATTTGTATGCGCGCACCTTGGTCCCTTGCTTACTATATTGTGTCACCTGGCCACTTCCTGCGTATGATCCGAATCCGGTCCGCGTATTCTGAGTGAGAAGGGATCTATTAGTTTCACGAGTGTTCATCGCTTCAAACCACAGTTCTAATCCCCGACGCACTCTAAATGCTTCATCATTTAAAATGGTAACACTGAGATTGTTGAACGTACGCTGACCAGCGTATTTAATTTCTCGACCTGCGTACTTTAACGAAATAGGATTATGCTGATTGCCTGGAATCTCAGAGATTCTGCAATGAAATCGCCAGAAGTCAGTTGCGCTGCGGACGGTATCCCCGAAGAGCCCCTGTAGCGCCAGCGGAAAAGCAATCGTCATTTCAAAAAGAGAAGGACGTGCTCCTCCGTCTTGTAATTGTTCTTTGAACTGTGTAATATTCGGAAATGCCATATCTTGTCTCCTACTTCCTATTTAGTATGCGTTATGAAACAATGACTTCAGAAAACGCCACATCCGAACGCACCGCCACAAAGTTCAATTGAATAAAATTGATACTGCGGACTGGCTTAATATAGATGTCTGCACGGAATTCATTACGATCTATGGCGTCCTGTGGATTGTTGGTTTCGTTACACACCACAAAGAAGTCTGAGATACCCCGTCGTCCTTTTACGGAACGAAGGAATGGATCTACCATATTAACGAAGGCGCCTCGTGAATATTCATCGTTCTGCTCAAATAGCTGAAATCTTGCGGAGCGATCAATAGTCTTTTCTAAGACGATGAACAAGCGTCGCACGTTAATACGATCAAACGCGCTTGGCTTTGCCTGTAACGTTTTGTCTCCAAAAAGCACGGTACCTTCACCGGGGAACGATACTACAGGATTAACACCCTTGAGATACAAACTATCGCGATCCGCTTGCTTCGGATTCCACGCGAGCTTCACCGCACTACCAATCTTCAACTGACCTCGCGAAAAGCCTGCGGGGGAGAACCATGACTCAGCAACCTCATCCGTGCGAGCTGCAAGACCAGCAATGTCACCATTTAGCGGCACATAACGGTAAACTTGATTGTATTTGTCATATTGATACTTCCACCCCGAGTCTAACACAGCATAACTAGTGGAGGGTAGCGTATTACGGAACGCAATGATATCGCTCGTTTCAAATCCAGCGTTATTCACCACATCTGCTCGTTCTGGTGAGATAAACGCCATAACATACTTACGTGGCTCGGCAACATTTGTAATGATATACGATGCAACGGTTGCGGTCGCCTCGGCTGCCATTATAAATGATATGTCTACGTTTTCATCGAGAAATACATCATATGCGGTCTGTTTTTGAGCATCCGTTAATGTTTCGCCCGCAGTACCACCCGTCAATGACGCAACGTGGGTTCCTGCTGTCACGGCAAAGTTCAGACCAGCAGCAGCGTTACCCCAATTAGCACCATCTGAAGGATGGTCTAAGAACCATACCCATTCTGATCGTGCATTCACTACTTCAGCATAATAGTTCAGCGCACCATTTTCTGCCTTACCATCGGAAGCTTTGCTTAATCCTTGATATCGTTCTAACACAGTATTTGCAGTACCAGTGATGACAGCATCTTCGTCAATGACTACAATATGTAACTCATCGTTAGCCCCGCTACGGTCAGACACATATGTTGATGTACCAGGCGCCGCAGAAAACAATCCAGCATATTTCCACTCACGAGTAAATGCTGCACCATTTGATGCCGCAGAAGTAAATGCAGCGTTTACCGTAACTGACGTAGCATTGGCTTTTGCTGTGACTCTGCGCTTCTGTGATCCGACAATTAATGTATCACCAACCGAAACGCTATTTACATTCGCACTAAAGGTGACTGTCGTACTATTAAATGATGCGTTAATAGTACCCTGTGCCGGAGCGAGGCTAAATGCTTCACTACTACTACACATTTCGACGCGAAGTGAATTTCCAAGGGTTCCCGGATACTTCGCGGCCCACGTACCTTTACCATCGATGGTTGCGACCTGTGATTCATAGTGGTCGTCGTTTTTAATCAGCGTCCCACTACCATTTTGAGTGGCATTTAATGCCGTGGAGTTCACATTACGTACCACACGAAGAGTATTACTATATGACAAAAAATTAGCAGCCGTAAAGAAAGCACTGGCTGTCTCGTTATTTGGTTTTCCAAAAGTATCAACTAGTTCGGTTTCTGACGCAACAGTTGCAACCTTAAGAACTGGGCCCCACGCGAACGATCCCGCAACGGCCCCTTCCGTCAGTGCCACTTGTGTGAGCGAATCTGAACGGTCAATTTCGTTAATTACTACGCCTGGACTGACTTGCGTTGCCATAGGTTACTCCTCGATAAGTCTAAAATGTAAGCCACCCTGATAGTGCTTAATCTATCAACTGATATTTAGTAAACCTTCTTCGTTCAGCGGAGCACCCAGCTCCAGTCGTCGTCATCTTCATCATGCCCAAAGACTCCTATTGGCATGGGCTGCTCATCGTTGATCACAATTGGAACGAGATTGTCTTTACTTTCTGCAATTAATCGCGTATAGTTATCCAACGCTCGTGTCCCTGTAACTTCAGCAAAGTTTGGCTGTAATGAAATCCATCCAAGCATCACTAAAGGCATTACTAAATCATCATGATGCCCCGTTTGCGCCATATACAACGATCCTTTTTGCACAAAAACTGACAACTGTTGAATGATGCGATAATCATTCAGAATAAGATGGTGGTTCTCGACTAGGGTTTTTAACACCGCACATCCTGATCGTTTTACTCCTGATGTCATACGTAATCCCAAATGACGTTTCGGAGTAGAATTAAATGTTAGTCGTTGCCCTAATCGCTTTTCGGTCACTGCCGTCATAAGTCGCGAATATTCATGATCACGAGAAAGAATGAATGCTACGTCTCGTCCGATATCCATAACTTCTACCATCAACCACGGCATAAAATATCGTTTTGCGTACTGCATAATAACTTGAGGAAATTCCATCGTTGTAATACGATTATTTGCATATGTCGCAACCACGCGATACGGCATTTCCGATACATCAAAAATGACAAATGTAGAATAATCTAAACCTTGCCCCGACGCGGTATCGACCGTCATAACATATGCTCGCGACTCATCCGGTGGTAAAAATTCAGCGTAACCGGTTTCACTGGTTTCAATTGGTTGTTTGTGTGTAAGTGTCTGAATTACTTGTGATCGAATCAGCGTATAAGAAGTTGATAAAAATGAACACTCATACTCTTGTGCAAATTTTTCAGGTCCGCCGATATTCCGCGCCGTTTCTTCTTTCCATCGCTCATCGCGATCCGGCACCTGACTCCAGTGCACAAAGAGCGGCTTGAAGTCATTATCTCCAGACTGAGCTTCACTCCAGAACTTATGAAACAAGTTCATACCATTTGGAGTGGAGACAATAATCAGCTTGGTGGTTTTACCTGACGTAATAGTTGGAAAGGTTGATGCGTAAAATTCATTCGCGATGTTCTCTGGTACGAACGCAAACTCATCTAAGAGTAACACGTTATACGATCCACCACGCACCGCACTGGACGACGTTGCGGCCGCGAAACACGATGCGCCATTGGCCAATTCAACCTCCATGCGGGCCCAGCGAACAACCCCTTGTTGAAGAAATCGAGGCAAATGTTCGTACGCAAGTTTGAGACGGCCTAAAAGATCGACCGCTGTCTTTTGTTTGTTGGCAGAAATACAGCACCGCGCATTGACATTAAATAAAATATACCACAAAAAGTATCCAATAACCGTGGTGGATTTACCGACCTGACGAGAGCACATGGTAATACTAAAGCGGTTTTCATGATAGCACCGCATCATGTTTTCCTGAAACTCCCACATCTTAAACGGCACCAAGCCCTTATCTACTTGAATGATCTTCATGTAGGTTTTAATGAAGTACACGGGATCTTGTGAGCATTTCACAAACTCACGCAGTTCATCCACATTGTATGCATATGTGGCATCAGCAGGAGGTAAACTTGCATTCCCCTTAAAAATTTCATCTTCACGTCCCATAAACACCTACTGACGATCTTTAGAAATCAACCGTAACAGCTCCTCAGAACTTCCTTGAAATACTACTCCCTGCTGAATGTTCACCTGACTAGTTGGTGTTTGTGCAGTTTTAGTAGCAAGACGAACTTCCGCCGCGGTTTTATGCAAACTTTGTAGCTCGCGATGAGCTTCCAATGTGGCTCGTACCAAGTCACCGACCGCTTCAAACGACCGAGGAGTATCTGTCTGGTTCGCCACATCCACCGCACGATGCAGGGTATTCTGCGATTCAGTCGCCACGGACTTTAATGCTCCTCGGGAAAACTCAAAGTCTTCGTGTGCTAGTTTTTCCGCATCGTTTTCTTCTGTGGGTATCGAGGATGCCTTGACCGGCAATATCTCAACCATCGGAGCAATTTCGGTGGTTGTAGACTCTACAATAGGTTCGACATCAAAAATAGTATTCAGTGTATCTTTCGTTGAGTCATTCACAGGCTATCCTCACTTTATACAATAGGTGGTGGTACATCCGATTCATCATCAATTCCCAAACTAGAATAGGACTGTTTGCCGTCCACATATTCTGTAATTGTCGTTTCACTGTCTACGGGCTTTTGTGGTGGTGCATCAATCGGATTGGGCACAATATCAATGCGTGCTTGACGCGCAAACGCTCGCAAATCTACTACACTATCTTCATTAATCACACGACCGCGCCGATCTTCTAACATAATACGATCTAACGCATCAGTCACAACATAGTTAGGCCCTTCCATAATCTTATTGCTTGGAATGTTATATAAGTCTATCATAATATGACGAATAATAGCGGGTGAAACAGGCAACACCGGACCATAAATGGTTGCAGACACATTAAATGTAAACGTCAAAATAATTTCCCGTGTATTATTAAGCCCCGCCGTCTCATAAGTATCCGACCATTGCGGAGAACCATCCATCACTACACGCACGCGGTCTAAAATGCCCAACGACGGAATCAACCGAATAATCATAGAATAGTCAGGAGTGAATACCGGTAAAATCTGTTCGACGATTTGATTAGCATCTTCAACACTACGCGTAATCGCATACACATTAAATGTTAAAATATACGGGTTGCCCACAAAGTATCGACGTACGGTATTCACCGACATATCACGAGTCGGTGATGTACGCTGGTTCAAACTATTCAGTTTTCGTAACGGGTCATATCGCATACTCACCATTTCAAACGCCAGTCGCGGTAATACAATTGCGGTTTGAACGTTCAAATCAGGATCTTGACGTAACTGAGTAAGCCACCCCTCACGGTTTGCGTATTCAACCGGTATTACTATACGTTGTAGTTCATCCCCAACTGCATCATCACGTACTATCGTCAAATTCTTAAAAATACTGCCAAATGCAATATGATATTTGCGAAGCGATTGGTGATAAAACGGCGCAAACATAGTTAGAAGCCTCCGACGATACGATGAATTTCACGATTATCAATGATAACGTCATCTTGTTCATCCAAGTACGTATTGTCAGCAGCTTTCGTGTTTGGTAGTAACATCTTATTCGGAGCCTCGTTGAGATAGTATGAGGCGCCCGAAGTATGTCCAAGTACCAATATCGCAGGGGCAAATTCACCCTTAATATTTCCCACTCGTAGAATGCGATTACTCGAATCCCATGATACGACATCCGCACTGGCAGTACTATCCGCTAAGTTACTTCCCTGATAGACATGCTCACCGACTTCATATGTACCTGTACCTGAATCTTGTGCCAATAAAAGATTTTGTTGATACTCATAGGTTTGTGCAAAAGTATCAATGCTTGAGTCACCCGTCTCAATAACTTCATGACTGTACGTGAATATCTCGCACGATATTTCATAAAAGGTTCGTGTGCCTAATGGATAAAACTGTCCTGAGGCTGTTTCATGTTCTACGAATGTGACTTCCATCATTGTGTTAAATGGTTCGGGAAAATAAATTAAATCCCCTTTCATTGGTCGCGAGGGAGGAAGAGAAGAACGATCCGTTGGTAGCACCAGCGTTGTAGTCGTCGGTATTGAAAAATACTCAGAATTCACAGCACTCGTATAAGCTGTATTCACTGTTAGTTGAGTGTTATTTGCAATCGACACAATGGTGCGCGATTGTCCGCTGTGACTAGTAATAATAGTGTCACCGACGACAAGCTCGGAACGAAACTTTGTGTTATTCCCACTGACTGTTACACTATTTATTTCTGCGGATATTTGTCCGGTCGTCACTCGTGCGCGTGGAACAAGTTCGTCAAATCGTTCACGGGAAATCATCAGGGTCATTTTATCTTCAACACGTAATCCGAACTTACTTAAGAAATCCCCTTGTCCGTCCCATCCAGTTACATTCTTGAGATAGGCCTCAATCGAATACGTCGTAGTAAACTTACTGAGAATATCTTCATTGTAAAGTGTATCTTCACGTCGCATAGACCGCGGCATATACACAATATCAAAGCCATGAAACTTGATGGCTTCAGTCATTAAATTTTGTAATAACGTTTGTTCGTTTGTATCTGCCCACCAACGAACGTAGGAGTTGGTTGCCATAAATGCGCCCTCCTACATGACCAAGAATTCTGGCGGTAGCTCAAACCTTGCTTGAATCTGTTCTTCAAGCTGCGAGACCTCACGATTTCCTTCGTCATAAATCGCCCGTCCATTTAAGGTCACTCCACCAGGCATCTGAACCCCTTCATATTTAACAAGATTTTGACCCCACTGGCGTTTTACGAGAGCTGTGGTGTAATCACGGAGAAATCGATCCGACCAAATACTAGAATAGTTTGCAGGGTCAAGAATACGTTTAGCTTCCACAACCAACCAGTCTCCGGCTTTGACACGATTACGCCAGTCAATGTCCAGATATAGTTTGTTAACGTATCGATTAAAGCGAAGCTGCATGTCACCCACAAACATATCGTTGAGCATCTCCATATGCGACCGCGTCAAAAAATATGAAATCGCGCTGCCAGATGAGAGCCATGATAGATCATTCATCAAAAACTGATAGTTTGCTGAAAATAATCCTGCGCGACCACTGAATGCAAAACCATCGACGGTAAGCACTCGATAGACCGTCATGACAAGGTTTGATATCGGAACGTACTGATTATCCCAGTCACCAGTATTGATGGTCGAGATAGTAGCACTCGCGTTCGAGCTGTCCCCGACAATTGTTTCACCTACCGTAAAGGTAGCTGAATCGTTCGTACGAGAATATACAAATTCCAGTCTTGTATTTGATGTCTGAGTATGAACTTTCCCTATGGTGTTGCTAGTCTGTCCTCGTATAATCTCATTATTCGTAAACGTTCCGGTGCTCGCAGAGGCAAACACCAGATTGGAATAGGACAATTGATGCTTCAAATAAACTTTTTCTGATGCTTCAAAATGATAGTCTTGAAACAAGGCCAATGCATCATCAATACGTTCCTCTAACTGATCATCTGCCACATTAACGGTAATGACCGGCTCCCCTAATCGGCGCTTAATATAAGTTTTAAGTTGAGTGCGCGTAGTCGGTAATGCCATATACCATATTTAGCGGAACCCCGTCTGTTGTAATTATTGTTCAGCCGAGTCAGTCTCTTCGTTCGATACTTTGTTATTCTGTTCGAACCGAGCCCTCACTTTTCTCAACGTGTCTATTCCCTGATTATACGAAGGATCTATCTTTAATTTTTCAGCAGTTTCTTGTAACACTTTTAGTCGAACTTCTCGATATTGTAGCGCCTCGATCCAGCGCTTTTCGAAGTTTTCACCGAGTCCTTCTTTTAATACGACTAGGCCGCGATTTGCAACATCATGCCCCCACTCTAAGAATCCATCAAAAAACTTAATACCTTCGGGAGTCGCTTTTAGATTATTTTCAATTTCTGTAAGTCCATCTTGAACTTTAGGAATATTTCCAATTAAATAACTTATTGATGCCTGTGCATGAGTTTTTTCTAACTCTGGCTCTTTTAAATCATATCCTTGTAATCGCTTGGCACATTGAATATCCGCTTCGGAAAGCATAATCCATGAATATACAGCTTGCACAACCGCAGACATTGGGCGTTTAACATCCCATCGCACAGGAGAATCGTATAATTCATCGGGCCCATTTAGCAGTAACTTATCATCATGATAGTCAATGTCTATTCCAATGGATTCCAATCGTGCATGACCTACTTCATGATAAATGCCTGCAGAACATCCTTGCCAATCATTCGCAGTAACATATACTGCGTTAACAACCAGTCCCTTAGACCACCCTTCGCTCAAGCATGATTTCATTTCATAATGCCCTGATGAAGATCCGCGAGCCTGTTCGTGCATGTACCTACCCCATTTTGCCCAATACTCATCTAAAAATAAAGACAACATTTGACTACCTTCAGGCCACGCAGTCAGATAATGATCAATACCCGCACATACTTCCGGTGTCATATACGACATGCCATCTATCATATGATTATCGGGATGTTCCAATTGATTAGATTTATATTGACGATCAGCTACAATAGCCACAGTTCCATTGCATAACCGTAATTCTGAGGTTGGTTGAATTTTTTTCCATCCATATTTTTCATTCAGAATAGTCGAGATTATATGAGAATCATAGCCATCATCTTGAGGTTTTGCAATACGTTTCCAATCAATTTCCATACTAGCTCCTTTTAACTGTTATGCCACGACCTCGGGTTTATCAATGTGCGCAATGTCAGTGTGAGTGTTCACAAATGAAATATCGTTATGGCTATTCACAAATGAAATATCGTTATGAGTGTTCACAAATGAAATATCATTATGAGTGTTTACAAATGAAATATCGTTGTGAGTGACCACGCGTGAGATATCGTTGTGAGTGTTCACAAATGAAATATCGTTATGGCTATTCACAAATGAAATGTTGCTATGAGTGTTTACAAATGAAATATCGTTATGGCTATTCACAAATGAAATATCGTTGTGAGTGTTCACGCGTGAGATATCGTTGTGAGTGTTCACAAATGAAATATCGTTGTGTGAAACACTTCGAGCTATATTCGTATGTGAATTGTTGTGACTAATATTGGTATGCGCATTAGAATGTGAATTGTTGTGACCAATATTGGTATGCGCATTAGAATGTGAATTGGTATGAGCAATATCGGTATGAGAGCTGCTGTGACCAATATTGGTATGAGCGCTGGAATGGGTGTTGGTATGAGATTGTACACCCCCATCATCAACGTGTGAGCTGTTGTGGGCGTTGCAATGATTGTCGTCGTGATTGTTATCATGACTGTTAGAATGATTTTCGCCATCCTGAAAGTCGTTATAACCGTTGGAATGGGCATTCGAATGGGAATTACAGTGGTCATCGTCATGACTGTACGTGGGCCCAATATTGGTATGCGCGCTGGAATGGGTGTTGGTATGAGAATCGACGTATCCAATATTGGTATGAGCACTGTTATGAGGACTATTGGTATGGCCGTTGGAATGTGAACTACTAAACGCAATATTGGTATGGCCGTTGGAATGTGAATTGCCAAACGCAATATTGGTATGCGCGTCAGAATGTGCGATATCCGTATGTGCGTCAGTATGTGGAGTATCCGTATGCGCGTCGGTATGAGAAATATCGGTATGCGCGTCGGTATGTGGAGTATCCGTATGCGCGTCGGTATGAGAAATATCGGTATGCGCGTCGGTATGTGGAGTATCCGTATGTGCGTCGGTATGAGCAATATCGGTATGTGCGTCGGTATGAGCAATATCGGTATGTGCGTCGGTATGTGGAGTATCGGTATGTGCGTCGGTGTGTGGAGTATCCGTATGTGCGTCAGTATGTGGAGTA
>Ga0194119_10005566_pt1 | contig 18763 bp, 15 predicted proteins | sample TA2MahC100mmetaG_FD_148620 | JGI IMG/M metagenome (GOLD analysis project Ga0194119, IMG submission 148620) | Freshwater microbial communities from Lake Tanganyika, Tanzania - TA2015018 Mahale Deep Cast 100m | ecosystem: Environmental > Aquatic > Freshwater > Lake | place: Tanzania: Lake...
GATCTGGCGAGCCGCGTTGGCCGCGTGATCGGGGTCGGGATCGATACGCGACCGGCGGGCTGAAACGATATCAAACAAGTGTCAACCAAGATTTTGCACCAGAGCCATCGAAGCCGAGTTGTTCAACTCGACGACCGGCACGAGCGCAGGCGCCGATGCGGCCAAACGCCGCCGCGCGCTGCTCAATCAGGTGAAGCGGCTGGGTATCGAGCCCGCGCGCATTGCGCCCATCCACGGTCCGGCCGTCGAGTGGAGCGCGTTCCTCAAAGTGCTGGAATCGGATAAGGAGTAACCCACCGATGCGACTCGCTTTCGCCTTCATCGCCACCTCTTGCATCGCGGCGGACTGGCCTCAGTGGCTGGGCCCGGCGCGTGATGGACACGCGTCCCGCACGGAGACGGGTTTGCTCAACGAGTGGCCGAAGGACGGTCCGCGCATGCTGTGGCGCATCGAAAGATTGGGCGATGGCTACGGCGCACCGGCGGTGGTGGGCGGCCGGCTGTACGTCATCAGCAATCAGGGCATGGACGAAGAGAACCTCTCGGCGCTTTCGGTGGAAGACGGCAAGGCGCTCTGGCGCATGAAGCTCGGCCCGGTGGGCAATCCCGATCAGGCGCCTGCGTATCCGGCCGCCCGTTCCACGCCGTCGATTGACGGGAACCTCGTGTATGCGTTTAGCTCCAATGGCGATCTGGTGTGCGCCGAAATCGCATCCGGCAAAGTGCGTTGGCGCAAGAGCGTGCGCGACGGCGAGTTCGGCGGCGTGCCGGGCAAGTGGGCTTATTCGGAGTCGCCACTCGTGGACGGCAATGCGGTCCTGGTCTCTCCGGGAGGTGCGCAGGCGTCGCTGCTTGCGCTCGACAAGCGCACGGGCAAGGTGATCTGGAAGTCCGCGCTCCCGGGCGGCGAAGCGGCGGCGTACTCTTCGGCCGTCATCTCGATAGCAGGCGGACGGCGGCAGTATGTGCAGTTCATGAGCAAGGGCGTGGTGGGCGTGGATGCAAAGACCGGTGAGTTGCTTTGGCGCTATGACGAAACCAGCAAAGGTCCCGCGAACATTCCTACACCCGTCGTGTCCGGCGACTATGTCTACAGCACCGCGCGCAGCATGACGGCGGGCGCGCTGGTGAAACTGAACCCGGCGACCGGCAAGGCGGAGCAGGTGTACTTCGAGCGCGGCCTCCCCAGCGCCATCGGCGGCGCGGTGAAAGTGGGCGACACGCTCTATGGCACCACGTCCGAAGGCCTCATCGCCGCGGACTTCGCTACGGGCAAGCAGCGTTGGAAGAACGAAAGCGTGGGCGCGGGCTCGATCCTGCATGCGGCCGGCCGTTTCTATGTGTACGGCGAAGACGGCGCCGCGGCGCTGGTGGAGGCGAATCCGGAGGCGTATGTGGAGCGCGGCCGTTTCACGCCGCCCGGCAAGCCCGCGCATCCGCGCGGTGCGCGCGAGAAATCCTGGGCGTACCCGGTGGTGGCGAACGGGCGGCTTTATCTGCGCGACCTGGGCGTGATGTGGTGCTACGACGTGCGGGCGAAGTAGTAGCGGCTTCGCCCGTTACGGTACATTCACTTCCCAATGCCGCGAATAGCGCGACTTGCCCTTCGGCCCCTCCACCTCAAGCAGAACGTTCGTCTTGATTGAAGGCTTGGCGTAGATGTGCACCGGGTCCCGTTCGTGCGATGTCTCGCCATCGCCGAAGTGCCACGTCCACTTGGTCACCTCGCCCAGCGATTCGTCCTTGAAGTAGACCAGCCGCCGCGCCGGATCGACGAGTTGGAAGGAAAACTTGGCCTCGATACCAGGCAGGAATCGTTCTTCGAGCGGCATCAGGCGTGCGCCGCACAATGCCGAGCCATCCTTCACGCTCTGTGGGTTCGAAGACAACGTGCAGTTCCCGCCCGGCGCCTTCTTCTGCCCGCGGTCAAAGTCGAGCACCGCCCAGGAAAGACCGATCAACTGGTTCTCCACCAGCTTGGAGACCACCGCGCGGCTCGTGCCTTCGCTGGGCGCATAGTCAAACGGCGTGATCCAGAACTCGAGCACCAGCTTGCCTTTTTCGCCGTGCTTGAACCGGTAATCGTAGGCTGAATGGGCCCAGGGGAACTCCGCGATCCAGGGATTGGAGCCCCACACCATGCACCACTGGCGATTCACCGGCGGCGTGAAGATGTGGTAGTTCTGCGCGTGCGTGCCACCAAAGCGGAAGTGGCCTTCCACAGGGTCCTTAATCTGCGGATTGGCGATGAACGGTCCGCCAGAAAGGTCTGCGTCGAGCGAGATTTCGAAGATGTCATTCTGATAAGGGCGGGCATCGGAGTAGAGGTCGAAGTCCCAATAGTCGTCGTAGGCTTCGTAGAGAAAGTAGAGACGGTCGAGACCCTTCACCCAACCCACTTTGACCGACACGTCGAGATCTTTCGGGTCAATCCCGCGCGGATGGCCGCATTCGCTGCCATGGAGCTTGTCGTTGCGATAGGTGTACTGCTCGCCGACGATCTTCCAGTCGTCCGTCTTGCCGTCGATGTGAGGCATCAGCGCCGGTGGGAACTGAAAGATCTTGACCTCGGTTTTGCAGGCATCGAGAGCGTTGGCGGCTTCGGGCGCCAGCAGGAGCAGCAGCAGGAGGGTGTTGCGCATATGACTTGCTGCTGCGCATCGTATCACTCCTGCCGCCCCGTCAAGCACAAGATTCGTTCGAAAGTGTAACGTTAGCGCGGCGGGCTGCACGATAATCCGTCACAGTCGTTTATTCGGAGGTGATCGAGCGTGCTCAGCAAACCGTGGGGTCAACGCCGCGAGCGGTATGACTTTGTCGTGATCGGGTCCGGCTACGGTGGCGCTATCACCGCGGCGCGGCTGGCCAATGCCGACGTGAATCCGAAGCCCAGCGTCTGCATTTTGGAGCGCGGCAAGGAGTGGGCGGTGGGTTCGTTTCCCGACTCCGCCGAAGGCTACGCCGCGAATCTTCGCGGCACAGGCAATCCTCTGGATCTGTATGAATTCCTGAATTTCGACCAGATCAGCGTGCTGAAAGGCTCAGGCCTCGGCGGCACGTCGCTGGTGAATGCCAACGTCGCCATCCGTCCGGACAAAGAGGTGTTCGAGTTGGATGGCTGGCCCAAGGCGTTGACGCTGGATGAACTCGCGCCTTATTACGCTCTCGCCGACGAGGCGTTGAACGTCATGGCGCATCCCCGCGCCGCGGCGCTCGCCAAGGTTCAGGCGCTCGAACGCCGCGCGGTACAAATCGGCGGGCATGCCCAGCACGTGCCGCTGGCCGTGAACTTCACCACCGGGCCCAATCCGCAAGGTATGCACCAGAAAGAGTGCACTGATTGCGGCGATTGCTTAACAGGCTGCAACGTGGGCGCGAAGAACACGCTGTACATGAACTATCTGCCGCTGGCGCAAAAGGCGGCGCGGAGATCTTCACGCAGGTGAAGGTGGAGTCGATTGAGAAGACCGCGGACGGCTGGCTGGTGCACGGGCGCTGGCAAGAGACCAACCACCGGGACAAGAAGTTTTCGCTCGCGGCGGGGAATGTGATTTTTGCGGCGGGGTCGATCAACTCCACCGAGATTCTTTTGCGTTCCGCTGAACTGCGTAAGCTGAGCGCGTCGCCTGGGCTTGGTACGCGCTTCGGCGGTAATGGCGATTTCTTCGGCCTCTCCTACAACGGCGACCACCAGACCAACACGCTGGGCTTTGGCACACCCCCAGTGCTACCCGCGCAGTCAGACCGGACTGGCCCCAGCATCGTGGCCCTGGTGCGTCACAACGGCGGTGCCTCCATTCTCAACCGGTTTGCGATTGAAGATCTGTCTTTCCCTTCCGCCGGCATTCGCGCTGCGCAGATTGCCTTTTCTCTGCCACAGGGCGAGGATACTGACCCCGGCGACAAGCCCGCCGAAGATCGTCGGATCAGTAACGACAGGCTGGGTCACGATCCCCGCCAGGGCGCCCTCAATCACACCATGCTCTACCTCTGCATGGACTTTGACGACGCGCGCGGCACCTTTGAATTTGAGCGCCCCTTCTTTGAGCGCGACGGCCGCATCCGCATCCGTTGGGACGGCGTCGGTGAATAGCAGGTGTTTGCGCGCATCAATGCCAAGATTCGCCGCCATGCCCGCGCCCAAGGCGGCACCTTCGTGCAGAATCCCATGTGGAGCCCCCCCGCTGCGGCGGCGCCTCATCACCGCGCACCCACTCGGCGGCTGCCCCATGTCGGACGATTTCACGGCCGGCGCGACGGATCAGTTCGGCCGTGTGTATCAGAAAGACGGCAGCGTCCACCAGGGCCTCTTTGTCGCCGACGGCGCGCTGCTGCCGAGCGCGCTCGGCGTGAATCCGTTCCTCACTATTTCCGCTGTGGCTGAACGCATCGCGGCCAAAATCATCGGCAGCCTCAAGGGCCAAGCGTATCCAGCGCCGCCGGCAGCCGTGGGCTTCGGGAAATTGAGCGCCGTCGATGTCGTCGAGCAGCGCGAAGCGGAACTTGCGCGCATCTTTAAAGCCGCGCCCTCGCTCGACATGAACGTGATGATGAACCAGGGCGGCCCCGCGGTGATCGACCCGGTGACCAAACACATCCGCAACGACAATGCCTGGAAAGGCTTCTTTCCCAAGCACCACGTCCTGAATCAGATGTCGGCAGTGATCTTCACCGGCTTCCAGAGGCGCTTCAGCAAAGAAGGCTCGCGCTTCACCGGACTCACCAGCGACACCGACGGCCGCATCCGCGCGCGCAACTCGCTTGAGCAGCTTGAACTCACGAAACAGACCGGCGATCTCGCGCCGGGCCGCTACATTCTGCTGCGCTACCTCGATCCGCTGTGGCAAGGCTTCTACAACGTGTTCAAGGTGATCAACCAGGATCTGCTGATCGGCCGCGTTTACCTCGGCACCTACCCGCACGGCCAGCGCATGCTCACCTTCCCCATGACGCGCGCCTATGGCTTCCGCAACATGAAGGTGGACGACCATCGCGCGCTGTGGGACTCGACGGCTGTCACGATTCCCACCAAGGAGCAACTGGCGGGCGCGTGGCGCATGGATGTGATTTCGAACGCCAATCAGGCGGGCGGCATCGCGCGGCTGACATTCGATTTGAAGCCCGACGGGCGCCTGGAAAGCCGCTATCAGCTCGCCGGGCTGATTGAAGGCCTGGTGCTGCCCAGCTTCACGGCAAATCATTTTCAACTCACCGACTTCACCAACTTCCACGACGAGATCCGGCGCATCGACGCCGATACGCTCATCGGCAAGTGGGTGATGGAACTGCCGCCCGAAGCCGCCGCGCTCCCCGCGTGCGGCTCGCTGGGCATCTTCCATCAGGAAGCCCCCGCGCCCGGCGACCGCCGCCCGCGCTTTGGCTTTTACTATCTGCTGGCGCGCACGAACGAAACGGCCGCGCCCACCAATACGCTGCTGGCGCCGTGGCTCGATGCTCAGCTCCCTGCAGGCCTGCAGCTTGAGTTTTAGAAAGAGATGGACGGCTGGTATTTCCCTGGCCACGCTACGCCTTCGTCAGGCCGCGAAGGCGACCTCGCGCTCGCCGCGCGCGTCAGGCACGATTACATTCGCGCAATTTTGCACCAGCGCCGGCGCAGTGACGTTCGCGCTCGATGCCGCGCGATCTACGTTCCAGTATCTGCGCGTGGACCAAGCCACGGGTGAAGCGGAAATGCGCTATCACCTGGAGTTCGATGACGCCGGCGGACGCCGCTATCGTTTCGACGGCCGCAAGTACATGCAGAAAGACGAAGCGGGCGGGTTGCGCGGCTTTGAAGAGCTGATGGAAGACTACACCACGCTCTTCGTGCATGTCACCACGGCCGACAACGGTGCGGAGACCGGCACCGGTTACCTGCGTTTCCGCACGTTTGAGAATCTGGCCGCGTTCCGCAGCCTCACGCAGTTCCTCGCCTCGTTCCGCATTACCGGCACGAACGGCCCGATCCTGCGGCTGCGCGGCCAGATGAAGTTCGCCGCGTTCACTGGACAGTTTGTGCAGCGCGAGTATGACCCGGCGGGCATCACCACGCGCACGCTGCGCGAAGATGTGCGCGCCGAAGTGGTACGCGGCGCGGCGGAGGCGGACTTCTTCTCCACGCAAACCGGCGAGTCGTTGCAGGCTATTCTGCGCGCGCAGCCCACGCTGCCGCTGGCGACGCTCATCAATACGCGCAAGGAACGCGTGGATGTCGCAGGCCGCCGAGTCTGGCGCGACGTGTTCTGGAAGGGCTCGTTTGCGAAGGATTCGCCCGTGGGCGGCGAAGAGCGCGTACGCAATGCGGGCTTGGTGGCCGGTTTGGCTGGCACGGTGTTCACCAGCGGGGCGTTCTGGAAGCGCTTCGATGAAGTGACGCCCGCGGGACTTACCGGCCACGTGGTGAGGTACGATCTGCGCTGGTTGCCCGGTAAGCTGCTGGTGCGCGAAGTGGCGTATCCGAACGACAGCCACCGCTATTTCGCCAAGGGTTACAAGGTGTTGCTGCTCAACTATTCGAACGAGCCCTATCGCATCGTCTACGACACCATCAAGGTGATTGACGAGAACAGCGCGATCGGCGTGATGCACCTTGGGCAGTTCCCCGACGGCATCGAGTTTGCAACGTTCCTGATGGAGCGCCACAACTATCCGTTTGAGTTGATGTCGCGTGAGGACTACCGGCTGCTGGCAACGGACGCCTTCACGCGCGTGCCGACGCCAGCGGAGGCCGCAGGGGAGTGGACCGGGCGAGTGATCTCGCTCGTGCATCCCAACCTGAGTTTGATGTCGCGGCCAGCCCCGATACGCATTGAAGGCAAGATTGACGCGGCCGGCACGGCGCAGTTCCGGCTGGGCGGACTGGCGCAGCCGGGGCCGGGCGGACCGCTCGCGGGTTTGCGCCGCGTGGATGACGACATGCTCGTCGGGCGCTGGGACCTAGGCGCGGACCTCGGGTGGTTGGCCGCGCTGCAGGATTGCGTGGAGCGGGACGGCGGCCGCTTCTGGGTTCATTTTGTGTTGACGCGCAAGCGTTGAGACCTCAAAGCGTTCGTGCTCAGCTATCCAGAGAAGTCTGGAGGTTCCCGTGGACGCGCGTCATTCACAACACGCAGAGGAGGGCGCGGAACAACCTCCGCGCATTTTGGACCGGGCCAGTGTAAGGGTCTCCCTTGCAGCATCCGGCTGCAAGCGGATCGCAAGGCGCGTCTCGTCGAACTCGCAATCCCCCGAGCGTCCGTCAATGACGAGAAGGTAGGTTCCAGGCGGAAGACCGTCGAGCATGAATAGCCCGGCGATGTCTGAAGCCATGGCGCGTCGCTCTCCTGTCTTCGTGTGATAGGCGACGACACGGGTGAAGGCGATGGACGTTCCATCCTCGAGCAACTGGCCTGCGAGGCGGCGGACTTTACCGTCCAATGAATCCGTTGACCAATCGAATCGCAACTTGCGCTTGGCCAGCAAGGCGGGCGACTTGGCCACGTGGAAGCACTGGTTGGCTGCTTCAACGCCCAGACGATCCACCTTGAGCCAGTAGTCGCCGGGCGGCAGGTCGCGCACTCGAAATGTGCCCTCTGGGCCGGTTTCGCCGTTGACGTTGTGTGGGCCTGTAATCGCGACGCGCACCCCCGCTTGGGCAGTTCCTTCATGGGTGACGCTGATGGCAAAGCTGGGCCCGAATTCGGGGCTACTGCCACTGCACAACGGCACCGAGCAGGCGATGGCGGCGCTGGTGAAAGTCGCAAGGATAAGGATCGGTCTCATGGCTGCTGTCGCACAACGAGTTACCTTGCCATTCCACCGCAGGGTACCAGGTCCGGAATGATGTTCAAGGAAGCGGGCACAGTGGACGACTTGGCCACGCGAATTGCCACGAAGCTTTCGTGACGAGCGAGGTCTCCGTCGGCGGCCTGCATGGCAAGGACATATGTTCCGGGCGCAACTCCGGTGAAAGAGAAGTGTCCCTGCTCGTCCGTGCGCGTGGCGCGCGTGGCTGCGGTGTCGCGCGGATGGAGGAGCCGGACGCTCGCGCCCGCCATCGGCTTGCCGCGGTCTGTGACGCGGCCAGTGGCCTCTTGCGCCTCGTGCTCGTAAGGGGGCCATCGGTATTGCCGCTTGGACTGCGCAGCACGGCTGGGTCTATCAAGCACGCGGAAGCAATGCAGTGCCGCATACTGGTCGTACTTTTCCGCCGAGAGCGAATAGCGTCCGGGCGCAAGGCCGGTCACCTGGAAGCGGCCCTTGGCGTCGGTATCGCCCGCCAGCAGATCGTGCAGTTCGCCGATGCGCCTGAGTCGCGCACGCACTCCAGCAAGCCCGGCTCCGTTGTGGTGAACGGTGATGCGGAACGAAGAGCGCAACTCGAGCCCTCCTTCACGGCAATCATCGAATGAACATGCGTGCGTCGCCGCCGCCGTTGCCAGCAAAAGAAGGAGAGTCCTCACTGCGCCCCCCACTCTCGTCCGCCGTCGCCGCGCGCAAACGATAGCGCCCGGGGCGGGGGACGGTGAATCGCATCTCCACTTCCGCGTCGCCGTTCGCCAGGCGCCGCACGGCGGGTTGCATGCCCGCGGGCATCAGGAACTGGTAGTCCTCTTCGACGGGCCCGAGGAGTTCCCAAAGCACCATCGCGTTCTGATAGACGCCGTTGCGGTCCGTGCCGTGCGTGTAGAAGACCGGGGCGAGGCGCTCGGTGACGCGCGCGGTGGCCACGGCTTTGAGGCCGTCCACCTTCATATCCACGTCGAGGCCCGGCGGGCCGGGATTGTCGGCACTCGCCGGCGGCGGCGCGGCGTCCTCGCCTATACGAACGACGTCGCGATAGCCCGCGCCCGGCGGCACCGTGAGGCCCGGCCACTCGCCGGCGATATCGAACGCCACGCCCGCACGCAGGAGCCGCTCGGCTTCAGCGAACAGCTTGCTCATCACCTCGCGATACGCGCGCCCGCGCGCGTTGCGGCGCTCGAGGTTAAATTCGCCCACGCCCCAGAGCAGCCCGCGGCTCAACGACACGTGCCCCAGGTTATAGCCGGGCGGCAGCGTCAACAATACTTCCGCGCGGCGGCCGAGTTGCGCAAGATCGCGGCGGGGATGCGCCGCGGCATAGTCGCGCAGCATGCGCGCGTGCGCCAGCACTTCGGGAAACGGCACGCAGGCGAGCTGATAGTTGTCCCAAAAGTGGAAGCGCGTGGCCCCTAGATCGTACGCATGGCGCAACCACCAGCCGGCATCGCCGCGATCCACCGCGCCGTAAATGCTGACGCCCCACTGCTTGCCGCTCAACCGCGCCGCGCCGCGCAGGAACGCGAACAGGATGGTGGTGAGTGCGCGTGCATCGTCCGCGGTAAAGTGCGTAGCGTAGGCCATGTTCCACTCCGGCAGCGCACGGCGCGTGCCCATGCGGCCGGGCGGCTCGAAAACGAACGCGGCCGGGCGCACCGGATCGCGCGTCAATTGATAAGCCGCCGTGGCGGGCATCGTTTCCCAACTGTAGAGATTCGCCAGCGGCGCGGCCTTTTCAAGCGACCTCGCGTACTCGGCTTCGAACTCGGCAAATGCAATCGCGGGCGTCACCGCGCGCCGGAACGCAGGGCCCTTTTCAAAGCGCGGGCGAAGCCGGAGGTCGCGCGTGTGCACGGCGGGCTCGTCGAGAAACATCGCGGGGCCGAGATAGAGCGGGCGGTACAGATGGGCAGGGTACGGAAGCTTCGCCGCCGGCGTGCCCCAGTGAAAGAGCCCCAGCGCGTCGGCCCACGGGCGCTGCGTCTCGTCGGCGCGGACGCAGTTCACGCCCGCTTCGGCCAGCGCGCGGTAGTCGGCCTCGGTGAAGCGGACCATTTCATAGTCGCTGTGGTCCCACTTGCGGCGGTCATCTTTCTGCCGCGCATTGCTCGCTGGGCCGATCAGCAAATCCGGGCGCAACAGCACCACGCGCGTATCCGGCGGCGGACCGCCGTCCCAAGCATCAGTCTCCACGCGCAGGCGTGCATAGCGCTTGCCCAGCCACATCACACCGCCCGCATCCTCCACGGGCACGAGTTCGGTCCACGGCCGCTGTGTGGGCAACACCGCTTCGCCCGTCACCCCGTGGCGATACTCGCGCGGAGTTGCGTCGCCATCCTCCGACAGCACGTAGCGGCTCGGCGCCATTTAGACGCGCATCCCCGGCGCGGCGATGCGCATCCACCCGGCGTCGCCGCGTGTGATGACGAGGCCTCCCTCGCAGTGCGCCGCCGTTCCGGCCCATGCCGCGACAGCCAGGAAAAACGCCGCCGCCTTCATGCTACTTGCCTGTGCCCAGCACCGGCACCCGCAGCAGCGAACCCGCGCGCCCGCCCAGCAGAATGCGATGCGTGGCTTTCTGGAAGTCCGTCTCGCGCGCCGAGTAGATATCGATGTACTTCTGCGGATTGCGGTCCACCAGCGGGAACCACGAGCTTTGGATCTGCACCATCAGCCGGTGCTCGCGCCGGAAAGTGTGATAGACGTCGGGAAGTTCGAACTCCACTTTCGACGCCTTGCCCGGCTCAAACGGCTCCGGCTTGGAGAACCCGTTGCGGAAGCGGCCGCGGAACGGCTCGCCGCGCACGAGACGCTGATAGCCGCCCATTCGCAATTCCTTCGGGTTCGGTGTGGGGTTCGGATAATCGGGCGGATAGACGTCGATCAGCTTCACCACGAAATCCGCGTCGGTACCGGTGACCGTCACATTCAAACTCGCCGTAAACGGGCCTGCCACGGTTACGTCTGCGTCGAGCGGCTCGGTTTGAAACACCAGCACGTCCGGGCGCGTTGAGGCAAAGCGCTGGTCGTCGGTCATGTATTCGCGCGTCATGTTCTGCGCGATGTAGTCGACAAACGGCACCGGCTTACGCGGATCGCTGATGTACTCTTCAAAGCCTTCGGCCGCTGGCGCGGCCCACTCCAGCTTGCCGCCTGGATGCAGATAGAGCGTCTTCACCTGCGCCTCTTTTGGCGGCCACGCTTCATGCTGGCGCCATTGATTGGTGCCCGTCTCAAATACGTACGCTTCGGGGAGAGCGGGGTCCTGCTTGAACTTCAGGTGATGCTCAAAGAACGGAAACTCGATGTTCTGCCGATAGAACTCGCTGGTCTTCGCATCGAACGCCGCGTTGCCCAGCTTCTCGCCCGGATCGTTCGACCATTGCCCGTGATACCACGGCCCCATCACCAGATGGCTCTTGCCCACCGGCGCTTTTTCTTCAATCGATTGGTACACGCGCAGCGCGCCAAACAGGTTCTCGGCGTCATACCAGCCACCCACGGTGAGCATGGCCGGACGGATCTTCTGCAGATGCGCGCGCATGTTGCGGGCCTGCCAGAACTCGTCATAGTTGGCGTGCTTCATCAGTTCGCCCCAAAAAGCGCCCTTGCCTTTGAAGTACTTCTCGTCGGCGTTCGGCAGCGGACCCATCTTCAGATAAAACTCATAGCCGTTCGGCGTCTCGTACTCAAAGTCCGGGTCGCTCTTCTTGGTCGGCTCCGGGTGCGGCTTGTCGAAATTGATGAAGAACCGGAACGCATGAGCCAGCATGAAGCAGCCGTTATGGTGGAAGTCGTCGCCGATGAACCACTCCGACACAGGCGCCTGTGGTGACGACGCTTTCAGCGCCGGATGCGCCTCGATCGCGCCCATGGCAGCATAGAAGCCCGGGTAGGAAATGCCCCACAAGCCCGCGCGCCCGTTGTAGCCGGGGATGTTCTTCACCAGCCATGCAAGCGAGTCGTAGGTGTCGCTCGATTCATCAATTTCCGTCGCCCCGTTCTTCACCGGGCGATGCGGGCGAACGTTCATGTACTGGCCCTCGGACGCCCAGCGCCCGCGCACATCCTGGTAGACGAAGATGTACTTCGACTTGGTGAACGCCTCGGACGGCCCCAGGGTCTTACGCGCCTGATCCACGCCATATGGCTTCACGCTGTAGGGAGTGCGCGTCATCAGAATCGGCCACAGTTCAGAGGTGTCCTTGGGCGTGTAGACGGCGGTGTAGAGCTTCACGCCGTCGCGCATCGGGATCTGGAATTCGTGTTTCGTGTAGTGCTCGCGAACGTAGTTTTCGCCCTGGGCGAAAACGCACGTCGAAGTGAGGGGCAGCAGGCTGGCGGCAAGAAGGAGTCGGCGCATCTTCAGGCGATGGTAACAACTATTGTGGTTGGCCCCCAGGCTTCTGGCCCCGGCAGACTGCCGCGAAACAAATATTTCAGGATTCTTTTACATCTTCTTAGCGACTCGCCACCCCTTCTCGCCCTATCCTCTACACATGTTGCCTGAAAAGGAGAACCGTATGAACAAGAATCGGAAACAGTGGTTTCGCGCGGCGGCAGGCGCCGCGGTGGCACTGGCCGGTGCGACGTATTTGGTGGGCCAACTGTCTGTTGGTCCGCCCAGAACCCCCAGTTCGAGCCCCATTGCCGTGACACCCAATGACAGGTGAGTGTGGGTGGCGAACCCGGACAAGAACACCGTGACGGAGGTTGACGTCGCCGGCGACGTCAAGCGCAAGGCGCTGGAAGTGGGCGTGGGCGAGGAGCCGACGCATGCGGCCGTCGCGCCGTCGGGCCGCTGGATCTGGGTGGCGAACACGGTGAGCGGCACGGTTTCTGTGATCGACGCTGTCGATCCGCAGAACCCCACTGTGTTTGAGAACATCACCGTGGACACCGAGCCGTTCGGCCTGGCGCTCACGCCCGACGGCAAGTTTGTGTACGTTGCCAACGCACGGTCGAACGATGTCACTGTGATCGAGGCCGCGACGTACAAGATCATCACCACGATCAAAGATGTGGGTCGGGAGCCGCGCGGCATCGTCATCACCCACGATGGCGACGAGGACGACAGCGACGAAAAAATCCATGTCACGCAATTCCTCGGCACGGACCGCCGCAACGTCTTGATCGGCGCGGACGACTATAAGGAAGGCCGCGTATCCGTGCTCAGCACCGCGACGCACAGCAAGGTCAACGAAATCGCGCTGGCGCCGATGGCCGACAGCGGGTTCCGCTCGAACGGCTCGGCGCTGGGACGCATCGCCGCCGCCAACCCGGCGGTGTTTGACCGCGTCACCGGAGCGTTCCCCAATCAATTGCAAGGCATGGCCATCTTCGGCAACAAGATCTATATTCCCAGCACCGGCGCTTCGCAGGACGGGCCCGTGCGTTTCAACGTAAACGTGCAAGCGCTGGTGTCAGTGATCGACGTGGAGAAGGATGAAGAAGCGAAGATCGACGGCCAGGTGCTGACGCTCAATATGAACAGGGGCATCCAATTCGAAGCCGCCGGGCCGAACAAGATCTTTCCGTCGTCGCCACTCGCGGCGGCGTTCAAGCGCTCGCAGCGAGAAGGCTATGTGGTGTCGGCCGCGTCGAACATTCTCATCAAGCTGACGCTCGACGAGCAGGGCCGCCCCACGGTGAACGCACCGGCGGCGGCGAACGATCCGGGCGGGGTGGTGCGCATTCCGGTGGGCCAGCATCCGCGCGGCCTCGCCATCAACTCGCGTGACGACCGCGCCTACGTCGCGAACGAGGTCTCGCGCGACATCACCGTGGTGGACCTGACGCGCGACACTGCCATGGCCACCGTCCGCGCCACGGAACTCCCGGCGCGCGGTACCGACGACGTACACATTCTGTTGGGCAAGGCGCTCTTCAATACGTCGCGCGGCGTCAATATCCCTGAACTCGGGCCGGACTTTGTGATGGGAGACTGGATGTCGAGCGAGGGCTGGAGTTCCTGCTACGCCTGCCACCCGCACGGCCTTACGGACGGTGTGGTGTGGATCTTCGGCGCAGGCCCGCGCTTCACGCTGCCGATGCACTCGACGTTCGCCCCCAGGGATCCGAACGATCAGAAGATCCTCAACCACTCCGCCATCTTCGACGAAGTGCAGGACTTTGAGAACAACATCCGCGGCACCTCCGGCGGCGTGGGTCTGTTCCAAAGCGAAGATGGCTCACAGGATCCGCAGCTTGACGCCTTCAACCCGAAGAACGCCGGACGCAGCACGCGCTTCGATGCCCTGGCCTTCTACACCGCCATGGGCATCCGCGCGCCGATCTCGCCGGCCCGCCGCGTGGAGGCCGATTCGCCGCAGGGCCTCAACATCGCCGCCGCCCGCGGGCGAAGTGGTGCGGGGTCAGGTGCTGCGATACCTGCGCAAGGTGGATACGTTCGACGCGAGCCAGCGCAACGAGATCCGCCAGAACGGCGCCGCGCCGCTGGGCGCCGACGGCTACGTGCCTACGTCACTGCTGAGCGTGTTTGCCTTCGCGCCGTATCTGCACGATGGCTCGGCACTGACGCTGGAGAACGTGGTGGAAAACCGGGCGCACCGTTCGGCCGGGTCGGGCGGCGTGGATACGCTCCGCGACTCGCGTGACCGGGCGGCGTTGATCGAGTTTCTGAAGTCGATCGACGTCAATACGCCGGCGTTCGACATCCGGTAACACGACAAGGTGGTGAGTACAAGGCGCCTGGGAGCCCCAGGCGCCTTGGCGTTTTGGGCAGACCTGCACCTGCGCGTCAGAGCCGCCACCGGCGCAGCCACCGCCCAAAAGCCGCCCGCCAACCGGATGGGAGCGGCGCACGGTCGGCTTGCTCGCGATGCAACTCATACCAGAACCCCGGCCGTTTACCGGGAAGCCGGCACGATCCGCGCCGCGCCAGGCCGGCCTTCTCCAGCACACGCATCGAGGCCGTATGCGGCTCGCGCACGGCGGCCCGTACGGTGTGCAATTCAAGCCGGTCGAACGCGCAGGCAATCACCGCGCACAGGGCTTCAGTGGCAATGCCTCGGTTCCAGTAGTGGCGGCGTAGTTCGAAACCCACGTACTCGCCGCGCGGTCCGCCGAGTGAGCCGGTGCGGCACAGGCAGATGAAGCCGCACGGTTCGCCGGTAGCGGCCCAGGTGATCGCCCAGTGCCGTGTGCGGCGCCAAAACCAGACCTGCACTTGAGCGACTGCGGCAGCCCGGCCTGCCGGCAACGGCTCCTCCAGCGTGAGGCGTTTCACCTCGGGATCTGCCAGCAGTTGGGCCAGCCAGCCGGCATCGGTCCGTTCAATCGGACGCAGCCGCAGACGCGCCGTTTCCAGAACAGGAGGCGCGGGCCGGATAACTACTTCTTACCCTGCTTTTCCTTGGCCAAGCGCACCCGCGCGCCTTCCAGTTTCTTGCCGATCTTGGCCGCTTCCTGCGGGTCCTGCTCAAACGGCGGGGCCTGCTGGTGCAGCTTCACCGAGGCTTCCCATTCGGTGATAGCGCCTTTCAGGTTGCCTTGCTTGGCCAGCACATCGCCGAGGTGATCGTGAATCGTGGGATCTTTCGGCGTGCGTTCCTGCGCGCGGCGCAGGCTCTCTTCGGCCTCGTTTAGCTTGCCCAGTTTGTAGTAGGCCCAGCCCAGCGAATCGAGATACGCGCCGTTGTTGGGATCCTGCTCCAGCGCTTTCTTGATCATCTCCAGCGCCTCGTTCACACGCACGCCGCGATCCGCCATCATGTAGCCGAGATAATTCAGGGCCGACGTAGAGGTAGGGTTCAGGGCCAGCAGCTTGCGGAACTCGGCCTCGGCCTGGTCGAACTTCTTCGTCTTCTCCAACATCGCGCCGCGCATGAAGTGGATCATTTCCTTTTCATCGGGCGTGGTGGACAAACCTTCGGCGGCGTCGATGGCTTTGCTCATCTCGCCGTAATTCTTGGCCTTCTCATGCGCTTGCACCAACTGCATGTGGGTGTCGCGATCGTTCTTGCCGTCGAAGAGTTTCTTGAGCTCGGCCGTGGCCTGATCGAACTTACCCATGTCGGCCAACAGATTTGCGCGGGCGGCGCGCACGCCGCGGTCTTCCGGATACTTCTTGATCGCCGCCTCGGCTTCTTCGGTAGCCTTGCTGTAGTCGTGTGCCATGCGCCAGGTATCGATCGACTGCGCGGCGCTGGGCGCGCCAAAGGCCGGATCCAGCGCGCCGAGGTCCTGAAACACAGCGGCCGCCTCTTTGTGCTGTTCATTGATGCGATAGAGAAACCCGAGACGTTCGAGGAGCGAAGCGCGATTCTGTTTTTCGCCCGCCGAGTATGTGCGGCGTTGCGTGGCGTCCACCACCTTCTTCAGCGCGCCGATCGCCTCGGCCGTTTTGCCCTCGGCCTGGAAAATGCCCACCTCGTTGTAAGTGATCTCAAGGTTGGTAGGCTCCAGCTTCTTCGCCCGGTCGCTATACTCGCGCGCCTTTTCGAACTGGCGCATCTGACGGTACAACTGCGAGGTGCGCAACAGCGACTGCACGTCGCGCGGGTCTTCCGCCAGCAACTCTTCGTATTCCTTGAGCGCCTGGTCGTACTTCTCGGCCAGCATGAGGTTCTGCGCCAGGGCGCGGCGGATTTCGTCATTGCCCTTGGCAAACTCCAGCGCGCGCCGCAACGTTTCCGCGGCGAGGCTATGTTCCCGCATCTGCTCGTAGGCGCCGGCCAGCCCCATCAGCGTGCGCAGATTCGGGCTCTTCGCAGCCACCTTGCCCAGCAGCTCGGCGGCGGCCTTGGCGTCGCCGCGATCCGAGTAGAGCATGGCCAGCCCAGTGAGCCCGTCTTCGTTCGACTCGTCAATCTCAACGGCCATCTTGAACGCCTTTTCCGCGTCCACCGAATTCTGCGCCACGCGGTGAAGCCGGCCGAGGTTCAGCCACGAGTCAATTTCCTTGGGCGACTCTTCGGTGATCCTAGTGTACTGCTCGATGGCTTTCGTCACCATCTGTTCATTCACGCGGCCCTGTTGCGAATCGCCCACGAGGCGCAGATAGATGCGGCCCAGTACGCGGCGCGCGTTCAGATCCTTCGGATTGTCGCGCAACGACGCTTCGGCATCGGTAATGCCTTCGCGGACGCGGCCGGCCTGCAGGTACAGATCCGCCAAGCGCTCCGCGATAAACGTGGCCTCGGCGTCGGACTTCATCGCCAGGCGATAGTTGTCGATGGCCTTGTTCAGGTACTCGCCGCGATTGCCGTACGCCCCGGCCAATTCGGCGTAGAGATGGCCCATCGAGTAGTGAAAGTAGGACTTGCCACGGTCCACCGGCTGTTGCTGCTGTTGACCCGGCAGGGGCGCACTGGCCGCCAGGATCGTTATCAACCCGGCCGTGCGCCGGGCCCGCTCAAACCACGATGTTGCCATGAAAAAATTCGCCATCTTAAGTATATCCTCGCGCCGGGACGGTGCTTTGGATAGGATGCGGGCGAAGCGTCAGGCGTTCCAGGCAGCGGCTAGGTCGAGCGTGAATCCCTCCACGGGTCCTTCGCCCGCGACGGCGGCATCGCCGATGTGAGTTTCCGGCTCGCGGCCCGGCCCGTAAATGGCGACGGAACGATCCGTTGGATCGATGAGCCAGGCAAGCTCGACTCCGTTCGCGATCCACTCCGTCATTTTGTGGCGCAGCTTGCTGATGCGATCTCCGGGCGAGTGTAGTTCGATGACGAACTCAGGGCTCCGATTCGTGACCAAACGAGTGTGCGAGATCAATGCAACCTCTGCCGCGAGGCGGGCTCCGTCAGGGAGCTTGAAGCCGCCGGAAGATTCCGTCACCCTGCCTGCGCGCCGATGGTCAATGCGCCAGTTGGCCAGTTGCCTCCCGATTTCCATGTTCTTTGCGCTGGTATCCGGATCGGTCGGCGGCATGATAATCAGGTCCCCCTCGGCCGAATATTCCAGGCTGAAGTCAGCGTAGAGTTCGCAGAACTCCTGGAACTGCGCGTCGGTCAGCCCGGGCGCGGATAGCGTTATCGGGAGATAGGTTTCCTCAACCCTTACCATTTCGGCTCTATGATAGCCGCCCGGATCTACCGGATGCCGCGCGTGGCCTGAATCAGCGATTCCATGTGCGCCAGATACTTCCCCAGCGCCGCCCGGCCCGCCGCCGTCAGCCGGTACTCGGTGCGCGGAATGCGGCCTTCAAACGTCTTGTTGCACTCCACGTAATCGGCGTCTTCCAGCTTGCGCGTATGCACGCTCAAGTTGCCGTCGGTCACGCCCAGGAGTTCTTTCAATTCCGTGAACGTCAGCGTGGCGTTCACCGCCAGCGCGCTGACCACGCCGAGCCGGATGCGTTCATGAATGACGCGGTCCAATTCACTGACGGCCTTTTGAGACGGGACCGAAATCGTCGCAGCCAAGGGAGCCTCGATTGCAGTGTCGTCCCTCAGCACCGCCGCCATCGCTGCGGAAGAAGAATGTCTAGCCACCGTACCTCCTTGCAATGGCTCCGGTGCAAAATCTGGGTTGACACTGGCTTGATACCGTTTCGGTCCGCGGGTCTCGATCGAACCCGACTCCGATCACGCTGCCAACGCGGCTCGCCAGATCTCCGGCATCGTCGCCCCTGTCCCGCCTAGTTTGCTAAATTTGAATTGCCCTTTCTTGATCTTCTCCGCCAGTTCGATACCGCTGATCACAATGGTCGCCGACTCAAAGCTCTTGAGTCCCAGCATCGGCCGCAATCGCTGCTTGATGCTGCGATGATCTTGCTCGATCAAGTTGTTCAAGTACTTGCTGCTGCGGACTCGCACTTGCTCCGGCAACTCGCCGGATTCCTTCAGATCAGCTACCGCCCGATGGGAGGCCGCGTACGCGTCCAGCGTTACCTTGGCCGGTATCCGTCGGCCCTTCATCGCCTTGCGCAGAAACGCCTTAGCCGCATTGACATCCCGGTGTCGACTCAAAAAGAAGTCTACCGTCTTGCCCGCTTTGTCGACCGCTCGGTAAAGGT
>Ga0194119_10005574_pt1 | contig 18739 bp, 21 predicted proteins | sample TA2MahC100mmetaG_FD_148620 | JGI IMG/M metagenome (GOLD analysis project Ga0194119, IMG submission 148620) | Freshwater microbial communities from Lake Tanganyika, Tanzania - TA2015018 Mahale Deep Cast 100m | ecosystem: Environmental > Aquatic > Freshwater > Lake | place: Tanzania: Lake...
ACCGGATCCCTGTGGACGGGATCAAAGACTTGCCCTGGCCCCAGACCCGGCCTGGCTGTGACCCCCAGGTGCCTACGTACCCCGTGGGGTTCGACAACCAGGTGGTTCCGCTGGCCACCGAGAAGGAGACCATCCCCAACGAACGTGAGGTTCGCGGTCGGACCCGCGTGTGGGAAAACATTGAGTATTGACCTGATGCTTGGGAGAACGCATGGACATTCAACGCGCCAAAGAGAAGGCCAGCGTCCTCGCTGCTCGACGCGGGATGTCGTTGTTCACACGCGGGCACCAGGTGTTTGGCGTCATGGCGGACGGCCAGACTCGGATCTTGTGTGGGAGCCGAGTCATGGGGGAGTTGTGGCCCCGGGCGTTGTCGGTACTCCAGCGGGAACGGGAACTCCAGTCAACGGGAGTGTTTCGGCTCGTCAGCCCCGAAGGGCTGTTCATCGCAGACTCCATGCCCTCCTTGTTGTTCCGCTGGTGGATGGGCAAGTGCGAGCCCTTCCATGCTCCGGATGAGGGGTAGGGTGGAGCCATGATCAAGCCTGTTGGTGGCATCTACGGAAAACCCTTGTCCCGGATGGCGGGGAATTCCATCCCTATCAGCCCGGAGGTCTACGAGAAGATCGGGGAGATCCTCGTAGAGTCTGTCGTCACCGAGGCCCGGAAGGACTTTGCGAAGCAGCGCAAGACGCCGGGTGCTCCCGTGGGCCTCCCAGACTCGGCGGACTTCTTCAAGTCGTTCTCCTACCGGCTGGTGGGCAAGAGCACTCTTGAGGTGGTGTCCACCTGGCCCTTCATCAAGCAGGTCACCGAGGGTCGCGACCCCTTCCGTATGGACTGGCTCACCGGTCAGAACGGGGTCAACGTGGTCCCCCTCATCGACAAGACGGGGCAAGTCATCTTCCGCATGGCCCCCCTGAACCTCGGGAACGCCTGGATTCACCCCGGCTTCGCCCGGCACACCTTCATCCAACGTGGGATTCGCAAGGGTCGGGAGAAGGCCATGCAGCTTCTCGCCGAGGAGGCCCGGAAGGTCGTGTTGGCGGGAGACCTATTTCGATGAAGGAAGCCCAGATCAAGTGTCTGTGCCCGGACTACCGCATCCCTGACCTGGGCCTCGTGCTCACGTTCGGGCAGGTGGTCTACGTCCCCGAGGATAAGGCCCGTCAAAGCCAAGAACTGCGTCTTGCAACGAAGGTTCGTGCCGTGGAGGTACGGTGGGGGTCGAGGTGCGAGGTGAGTAAAGCTCCTGCTCCGCCGTGGCTGAAGCGCAAGGCCCGAAACTTCCCGACACAGGAGCCCACCGTGACCCATGAGGAGATCGAACGGAGGGCCAAGGAAGCCGCTCGTCGAGAGGTGGGGGAGTCCCTCCGCGACATCATCCGGGAGGAGTTGCAGCAGGCGATGAAGTCCATGGTCGCCGCACCTCCAACCGTGACCCATGTCACGGGTGCGGATCCGGAGGCGATTGTGGCCGCTGTGCGTGCCGCGTTGGGTGATCGAGCCCCCATGTCGGGGGCGGCCCGTGCGCCCAAGGTCTCGGACGAGCCCCTGTTCATCCCGACCGGTATTGTCCCGACCGAAACCAAAGGGGCGGTCGAGATCCCCTCGGAAACCTCATCGGGCGAAGACGTTGCCGACACGGCCGCAGCCCTCAAGGCCGCTCGCGGCCGTACCCGCAAGAAGCAGGAGTAGTTCATGGCGGACGCGAAGAAGCAACTCGGTGTGGGCCTCGACTGCGGGACGATGAACATCGTCTCCGCCCGGCGCACACCCAAGGGGATCGAGACTCGGCGGATGCGGGACTCGTTCCTCGACCTGCCGACGAACGCGAAGAAGATGCTCAAGCTGTCTGGCGTGAACTACATCGAGCGTGGCGACGAGGTGTTGGTTCTCGGAGATGCGGCCCTGGAGATGGCCTCGATGTTCGGTCAGGAGCCGCGTCGTCCTCTGGCGGCGGGTCTTCTGGCAGCGGGTGAGATCGACGCCCTCGAGGTGTTGGGCCTCCTGATCAAGCACGTCCTCGGGGAGCCCGCCGAGAAGGGTGAGGTGTGCTGCTTCTCCGTTCCCGCCGCCCCTGTGGATGCTCCGGACCGGGACATCATCTACCACCAGGGCGTCCTGGAACGGATCGTCACCGAGTGCGGGTACGTCGCCATCCCCAGCAACGAGGCGATGGCCATCATCTACGCCGAGACGGCGAAGGATGGGTTCTCGGGCCTGAGCTTCAGCTACGGCTCGGGCATGACCAACTGCGCCCTCGCCATCAACACCATCGAGGGCCTCTCGTTCTCCGTCGCCCGGGGTGGGGACTGGATTGATGCGGGTGCCGCCAAGGCGGTGGGCTCGACCCAGGCCCGGATGTGCTCGCTCAAGGAGAAGGGCATCGACCTCCTGAAGCCCAAGGGGCGCGAGGAGGAGGCTCTGGCCCTCTACTACAAGAACCTCATCGAGTACGGCCTCGACCATGTGGCGGCCCAGTTCGCTCGGGTCAAGGGTCAGTTCGCACTCCCGAAGGCCATCCCGCTCGTCATCTCGGGCGGGACAAGCCTGGCGGGTGGTTTCAAGGAGTTCTTCGAGCAGGTCTTCGAGCGGAAGCGGAAGCGTTTCCCCATCGAGATCAGCGAGGTCCGTCACTCCAAGGAGCCCCTCAACGCGGTGGCACAGGGGCTCTTGCTCCAGGCCATGCAGGAGCACGACGAATGAGGTCTACCACCCGAGTCACGTTCGACCCTCCCTCGGACACGGTCCAAGCCTATCGACTCACGGAGCTTCTGAAGCGCGCCGAGTCCGAGCTTCCTCCTCCCGAGGTTGTTCGTTCGGCCGACACGGAAGTGCTCCTGTACTGCTGGGACCGCAAGCGACCTCGGGAACCCAAGCAATGAACAACATGCTGTCGTTGGAGGTGCTTCAGCGCGTCCGCGACGGGGACGTTGTGTGGGTGACCGTCCGCCCGGGGATGGAGCCGGAGGAGATGGATGTGATCCGGGATGTTCTGGCGGCCAACATGCACGGGGATGCCACGATCATCGTGACCCCCGTGGGGTTCCTCGAGTCCATGCGGAAGATGCCCCTGTCCGAGTTGATCGAGCTTCGGGATCAGCTTGAGGCCGCCATCGGGGAGTACCTCGCCACGAACACCCGCGCAGAGGCGTGACCCATGTACTACCACCTCACCGAAGCCACCAAGAGGCGCTTCATCCTGGAGCTACGGCGATTCTGGCAGTACCACCCGAAGTACCGCGACATCGTGGACCACATCCAGGGGAAGTACTCGTTTCGTGAGCGGCCGTCTTACGGCATCATCCTCAAGACCTCCTCGGCCAACCACGTCCAGCTTTCGGCCGACAACTACCTCGGGGTCGTCCAGTCCTACGTGATGCTGGCTCGGTACAAGGACAAGCCGGGGCTGTCGATCGAGTGGGTGCGTGAGGACGCGGTGGCGATCCGGAACAACGGCGGTGTGTTCCCCTCGCCACCCGGGATCTACTTCGTCGAGATCACCGAGGCATCCGACCCGTCTCCGCCCTACAACGTGGAGCCGAGCTTCGAGTTCATGGTGGACCCGCTCCTCGAGATCACGAACGAGACAGCCACCAAGGTCAACGACTTCACCTGGATGGTGTCGAACCCGTACCACGCGGGCTCGACCCGCGTGTTCGAGATGCCAGGGTCGGTCCCCCTCGTGCGGGGGGTCAACTACACGGAATCTCCGACGACAGGGGAAATCATCATCACCCTCCCCCTGGAGCCGGGCAGCTACCTCATGGTGGACTACCGCTACCCCGGGGAGTCCACGGGTCCGTGGAAGATCCAGGAGAACTTCGCTCACAAGACGGCCATCCCCGGCTGCGTGCTGGCCTTCGGTCGCCGTGTCCAGAAGGGCGACATCCTCGCGGTGGTGGTGTCCAACCGTCGGCTGCCTTCGGCGCTCGAGTACGGCGGCAAGTGGGACATCTCCCTCGACTTCGACATCGTGGCTCGGGACCCCTACGCACAGCAGGAGATCACGGACGCCACCGTGATGTACCTGTGGGGTGTGGCCCGAAACCGACTCTCGCTTGAGGGGATCGAGATCACCGCTGTCTCTATGGGCGGGGAGACCGAGGAAATCTACGACGAGACGGCGGACGACTACTTCTACAACGCCAGCTTCGCGGTCCAGACCCAGACCGACTGGTCCATCCATGTGCCGCTCTCGGCCACCATCCGTCGCGTCGTCCCGCTGACCCAAGAGCAGATCGCCGAAGTGGCGGCCATGACCGGGGACCAGCTTCTTGAGGCCGGGGTGGTGTCCAACATCCAGGTGCTCGAAAGCCTGGGCCTCCAGAGCTTCGACGATCCCTTCTTCAGCGGAAAGACGTCGACCTTCGAGACGATCAAGTAGGGGCGTGGGGTACGGTGGTCGGTCTATAAACTCCCACGTAGTAGGAGAGGCCGTTGCCGATCACCCCCAACACCCCCGACTGCGGCGTCTACGAGATTTGGTGTCTCGTGTCGGGGAAAGTCTATGTGGGAAGCTCGGTGAATGTGGCGGCGAGGCTTCTTGCCCACTTCTCCCGCCTTCGTCGCGGACGACACGAAAACATCCACCTGCAACGGGCATGGGACATGTATGGAGAGGGGGCCTTCTGGGGCTACTGTGTGACGAAGTGCTCCGCCGAGGACCAGTTCGCCACAGAGCAGGTGTACCTAGATGCTCTGCCTCCCACCTCTCGCTTCAACATCGGTGTTGAAGCGGGTCGCGGAGATAGGTATGCCCGAAAAGGGTCGCACAACACGGTGGAACACAACGCTCGGATCAGCGGGGCCAACCGTGGGCGTCCCTCTTGGAACAAGGGGGGGGTAAACACCTGGGCTACGGAGGCAGCAGCTTCGCGGGCGGATCGTTCCTTCCACATACTGCGGGCGGAGCACACTGACGGTCGGGTCATCCACTTCGTCAGCGAGGCTGAGGCGGCACGAAAGATGGGCTATAAGCGCAAGCGTATCAACGAGAGCCTCCGGCGTGGAGCCCGACTCACAACCGGGTGGTTGTTCCGTCGTGAGCCGAAGGGGGTGTGCCATCCCGATCTATGAATATGAGTGCAGCGACTGCGGACTCCGCTTTGAGAAGATGCGGAAGATGTCCGAGTCTGACGCCTCCACCCCATGCCCCGAGTGTGGTGTGGACGGTGCTCGCAAGCTCGTTTCGGCGGTGAACCACACCTTCGCCCACAAGGTCGTTGGCGGGCCTCGTCCCCAGAACACGGGCGTTCACTCCATCGACTACAGCGCCGACCAGGTGATTGGCCGAGATGCCGAGCAGCGGTGGAGGCTCATCGGCGACCGGTCCAAGCACAAGGATGGTGTGGTCCACGACGCTCGAAAGGCGGGTCAACTCGTGACCCGCGACCATCTCACCCGCACCACCGAGGGCGGCTACCGGACCATCACCGAGTCCGAGCGTACCTCCGCCAACCAGGGGCGGGAACTCTTCCGACAGGCTCAAACCGCCGTCGAAGCCAGTGTGCAGCGTTCCAAGAAGGCCGAGGGCTAGAAGCACTCGCCTGCAACCGCGACCCGACGGGCCGCACCGATAGACCCAGACCCGACTGAACCGAGACCCGACCGAACCCAGACCGAACTTTAGGCGTTCCCCTCGCTCGAGGGACAAGACCGGATCGATGAACTCGGATCAGACGGACAAACGGCTCGCTCGGAACAACGCGGTTGCAAGCGGAGGGTTCACCTCTCACCTACAGGCATAGGGTTCAGACCAGACCTTCAGGGGTCCCGGTGAACTGCCTATGACCGTGGCTGAGCCAAGAGCCCATCAGCTTCGAGGAATGGAAACATGGCCTTCCCCAATGGCATCTACGCCCCTCCCGGTGTCTACACCAAGACCAACTACGAGAACCCGACTCAGGGCCTACTCGAGGGTCTGCGTCTCCCCATCCTGATCGGGACGGGCTCGGAGATCCTGACCCAGAACAACCTGGAGATGGTCCGGGGCTCGTCGGCTTCGGTCGACCAGCGGATCGTCCAGGAGGACGAGTCGGGTCGAGCGGTGGTCAGCATCTCGCTCGCCGGGGCAGTCACCCTGGGCGACTTCGACGGCGAGTTGACCCGCATCCAGACCCGCAAGTTCCCGATCGTCAACGGGAACGGCACGGGCACGACTGCCACCAAGGCGTCGTCGGTGACCGTGACGATCAACGGCCAGCCCATCGTGGTCATCGCGATGGACGGGGCCAAGGGCATCCTCACCCTCGCCTCGGCTCCCGAAGCGGGCGACGAGGTTCGGGTCACCTACTTCTTCAAGCGCACGGACACCCTGATCACGGACACCGTGACGGACCAGGTGACCAAGACCGGGGCCGAAATCTACGGGTCGGTCGGCCAGAGCTACGCCATCACCACGGGTGACAACGACACGTTCGTGATCACGGTGGACGATGAGACCGTGGTCTCCGTGACCATCCCCTCGTCCGGGGTGACCCCTTGGACCGCATCCCAGGTGGCTGCGTTCATCAACGCGGCGGCCACGGCGGCTTCGACCACCCTGGTGGCCACCACGGCGGCGAACAACTTCGGCCAGACGGTGCTCTACCTGACCGCCGAGCGCAACATGCTCATCGGCTCGGGCACCGCGAACTCCACCCTCGGGTTCACCTCTGGGTTCAGCACGGCCCGGAACAAGGTGTTCTACACCTTCCAGGGTCCGATCGTGGACGGGACCAACGGTGGCATCACGACCACCGACCCCTCCGACGTGACGGTGAAGGTCGACGGGGTGCAGGTCATCCCGACGGCGGTGGACGGTGCCAACCGGGCTGTGACCCTTCCCTTCGCCCCCGAGGTTGGGGCGGTTGTCACCCTGCAATACTACTTCAACGCCTGGCAGGACACGTTCGACTACCTGGCCCACATCAACGTCACCGACATCCTCCAGTGCGGTGTGACGCCGAGCCGGTCGGACTACACCGACGGTGTCGACTTCGTGCTCTGGAATGATCCGGTGGACGGGTCCTCCCGGATCGTGTGGGGCACCGCCGTCCTCATCCGGGCGGGCGAGCACACCAGCGGCTCCGAGTACTTCAACGAGTCGCAGGTGTCCGCCACCCTGGTGGACACCCGGGGCTACCTGCAGCCCTGTGTCGCGGTCGTGGACACCACGGTCATCCCCGTCAAGGAGAGCCGGACCCAGTTCACGATGCCGCTCGTCCCGACCACGGGCAACGGCCGCAACAGCCCGCTCGGCTCGAGCCTGTTCCAGACGGTCAGCAACGACCGCATCGACCTCCCCACGGACCGTCCGGACCTCGTGATCGCCTACTGGGGCTTCGGGGTTCAGGACGCCATCGCGCGGGGGCCGGTCGAGGTCACGAAGGTGGACTCGGCCACGAGCACGCTCACCCTGAAGAGCGCGGTTCCGGTCGGGGCACAGGTGTTCGCGACCTTCTACTACAACACCCTGGTCGACCAGGAGTACTCGGTTGTCGCTGAGACGGCTGGGTCGTCGGGTGTGGGCACCTACTCCATCACCAACGAGAGCGGGGAGTCGTTGTACACCCCGCAGTTCGGAACGAAGTCCTCGGGGCTCGCCTCCATCACCCTCCAGTTCCCCTCGGGGTCTGAGCGGAAGCCCGACGTGCGGTTCGAGACTCCGTTCAGCACGACGAGCTTCGACGGTGCTGTCGAGGAAGATGTCACCGTCACCTTCCGGTCGGTGGACTCGACTCTCGGGGCCTACACGGTGCCGGGTGCCGGCGACTACGTGTTCATCCAGAACGCCTCGGACCGCATGCGCTTCCTCGTGGACGGTGCGGCCCTGGCCGGGGCTGCCGCAGGCATCGACCTGTCGGGTGTGATGGGCACCGTCAACCTGGGTGTCCCCGCCACGATGCTCGGTGCGGAGATCGCCTACGCGGCTGACTCCGGGTACATCACCTACGAGGTGGACTCGACCAACAACGGGGTCAACCTGACCGTGGACGGGGCGCTCATCACCGCTTCTGCCGCGACGGGCACGACTCAGACGTTGGCGGCCTACGTGACCGCCATCAACACGGCGGCCAACACGGTCCCGTCGGTGTGGGCGGGCGCGGGCAAGTTCCTCTCGTCTGTGATCATCACGGTCAACGAGTACGACCAGATCCGGTTCCACTACACCGGTGACGTGTCCACGGCCTCGGGCGTGCTTGTCGCGACCATCGCCCCAGGCACCTACGCCTCCGTGGCGACTCTGGCAGCGGCTGTCCAGACCGCCATCACCACCCAGATCGGCACCTTGGGTGTCGCCTTCGCGGGTCTCGCGGTGACCGTGACCGCCAACGGGGATGGGAACCTCGTGTTCGGCCTCACCAAGGCCACGGGTGACGCGGCGGGTGTGTTGGACTTCATCACCCACGGCACCGCCGGTCGGGACTTCGCGGTTCTCGCGGGTATCGACACGGATGCAGCGACGGCGGGTTCCCAGACCAAGCTGTTCCAGGGGCCGATCGCTCGTCGCTTCACGATCGCGGGCAACAACACCTCGGCCCTCCTCCACGACCGCCTGATCCTTCGGAGCCGCGTGGTTCCGGGCTACGGCACCGTGTACCCCTTCACGACCCTGGCCAACACGGGCATCACCGTGCAGGGTTCGACGGGGGATACCCTCACGGGGCTCACCGCCCTCGAGACGGCTCCTTCGGTGTGGAAGGCGGCGGTGCTCGGGGCCACGTTCCGTGGTGAGGTTGGCTTCGCGGGTGGGCAGGTGCCGACGGGCACCTACGGCGACCTTCGCGACGGGCAGCCCTCGGTCACGTTCTACGCTTCTGGGGGTACGAACCCCCAGAACAACGTGTTCAAGTTCTCCGTGAACAACACCCCCGTGACGGTTGAGTTCACGGATGCCGCTGGCGCGGCCATCTCCTCGGGTGGCTCCGCCGACGTCCCGCTCGGACCTGCCGGCACCGCCAACACGGTTCTCAACCAGATCCGGGTCGCGATCCAGGCTGCGGGGTTCTCCGGCCCACAGTCGATCACCATCTGCCGCCAGGAAGGCGCGGCCATCCGGCTCTTGTCGAACCAGGAGTCTTCGACCGCCACGGTCGTCATCGGCAACGGCAACGCCAACGATGTCCTCGGGTTCAACTCGGGGGACGTGGCTGAGCGGACGCTGGTTACCCCGAAGGCGGTGGCCTCGGCCCTCATGGGGCACTCGGCCGCGACGATCTCCACCTCCATCCTCGGCTGGTCGACTCCGACGGCGACCTACTTCGCCGCCGAGGCTCTGGCCTGGGTGGAGTACGACGATGGTGGGGCGCAGTACCTCTACCTCCAGTCGCAGGGCACCTCCGGACTGGGCACCGCTTCGAGCATCGCCTTCGCGGCGGCCTCGTCGGATGATGTGCTTCTCCCCGGCACCGGGTTGGGCGCGGTGGCTGGAGACGGCGGTGCGGGTGAGGTCGGCATCAGCGGCTTCACGGTCTCCTCGTCGGACTTCGTGAACGGCTCGGGCACCATCAACACCTCGGTCCTCAACCCCGCCAACGACGGGAAGGGCCAGGACGGCGTGGTGGGTCAGACCTACCGCGACCTCGTGACGGGCCTGACCTTCTCGGTCCTCGAGCGCGAGGGCGGCTCCAACTACCCGACGGGTGAGTCCTTCACCTTCACGGTCCGCAAGGTGGTCACCACCGACTCGAACCTGCCGGTCAACACGTTGCCCGGTGTGGAACTGGTCGTGACGAACACCTTCAACATCACGCCCGATGACTCGGCCATCGTCGAGACCTTCGAGCGTGGTGGGGCCGAGCCGGTCACGGGCGACCTCTACTACGTGTCCTACCAGTACACGAAGCAGGACTACGAGACGGCCCTGTTCACCCGCCTGGCCACCGTCGAGGCGATCTACGGGGAAATCTCGCCGGACAACCCGGTGTCGCTGGCCTCCTACCTGGCCGTCCTCAACGGGGCGGTGCTGGTCGGCATCAAGCAGGTGCAGAAGGATATCGACACGAACGGCGATGGGATCCCGGACGCGGCTTCCATCACGGCCTTCCGCAACGCGGTGGATGAACTCGAGGGTCCGCTCACGGGCGGGATTCTCCCGGACATCCTCGTCCCGCTTCGCGGCGACAACGTGGAGTTCTTCCAGTACATCACCAAGCACGCGGACATCCAGTCCGACATCCGCCACCAGGCGGAGCGGACCGTCATCGCGGGTGTGTCGGCGGGTACTTCCATCCGGTCGGTCGGCAACGTGGCACAGGCGGTTCAGCGGACCCGCTTCCGCCTCGTCTACCCGGACATCGTGATCGTCCCCCTGCCTCGTGCTGATGGGACGGACGAGGAGACGCTGGTGGACGGCACCTACCTCGCCTCGATGCTGGCTGGGTCGGTGGTCAGCCCGAACACCGACGTGGCGACCCCCTGGACGAACCGTCGTCTCATCGGGGCCACCAAGCTCGCCAAGACGCTCGATGCGGTCGAGATGAACCAGGTTGCCGTGAAGGGCGTCACGGTCCTCGAGGACCGCCCGCCGGTCATCCGGGTCCGCCACGGCCTCACGACCGACCTCGTGGGCAACAGCACGAACGGGAACGCCAACCTGTCGAAGCTCCCGACGATCATCCAGATCGTCGATGAGGTCCAGCAGCAGTCGCGTCAGACCCTCGACCGGTTCATCGGTACGAAGTTCCTGCCCGGCGTGTTGAGCCAGATCGAAGGTCAGTTGAGCAACACCCTGAAGCTCCTTGTCCAGGGGCAGATCCTCGCCGCCTACACGGGCGTCAAGGCGAAGATCGCTCCCGACGACCCGACGGTCGCCGAGGTCGAGGCGTTCATCCAGCCGGTGTTCCCGCTCCTCTACATCGTCGTGACGTTCAACCTGCGCTCAAGTTTGTAGGGCAACCCACAAAGGAGCGGAAATACGGGTTGACGACGCCCGTAGGACCGGTCAAGCTCCTCCTCGGATGGACGAGGAGGAGCCGTGGCGAAAGACGGAATCGAGGGGCAGGATTTCGTGGTGTGCCGCGAGTGTGGGCATCGCGGAGCGAAGCTCTACAGGCACATCGAGTCGGCTCACGGGCTCACCACTTCGGCCTATACCGAGAAACATGGTGTTGATGCACCACTCCGGTGCTCCGCTGCAAAGGCGAAGCAGGATGCTTCTCGAACGGCTCGGCTTGGGGCCTCACCGAAGACCTGGCGGGAGACGAAGGAAGTGGCGTGCCCGTCGTGTGGGAAAGCCCATCTCGTCGGGAAGCAGATGGGGAAGCTCCACGATCTCCGGTGTTCTGAGTGCAAGAAGGAACTCGGCTATGTCCTCCCTCTACTGACGGTCTGGATGTCGAAGGTGGAGGGGGTGGACTACGTGGTGTGCCGGGACTGTGCTCACCGGGCGGAGAACCTCACAAGCCACGTCACTCATCTCCACCCGGGATACCGAGAGAGGTACCCTGACGCCCCCTTGGTTGCGGACGAGTCGGCTGTACGGGACAAGTCCTCTCTCAAGGAGCGAGTGCTCTCTGCGGTGACACGGCACCGGATGTCCGTGAACGCTGGTCGGTGGAACGCTGGTCTCACAAAGGAGACGGACGAGCGGGTGGCTCGAGCGGCGGAGAAGATGCGGGGTCGCGTCTCGTGGAGTCGTGGGCTCACGAAAGAGACCGACCCGAGGCTCGCTGGGGCGGTGGAGAAGCTACGCGCCTACATGGGGGCGAATCGGACATGGGGGAACGGGCTGAAGGCGGAACTGACGCCGGAGGACTTTGAGCCGTACCTTGACGAGCATGGGCGGGTGGATCGGAGGGCTGCGGAGGAGGGGCTCGGGCTTTCGTGGCGGACGCTGTTCACGTACATGGAGGTGCTCGGGCTCGCCACGTCGGACGTACACGTCAAGGCGAGGGCCGAGGCGGCGACCCTCCACATCGAGCGGGAGGACCTTCTTCGGTTCGCGCTCGGGAACGGGAAGGTGAGCATCGGGGCGGCGATGAGTGGGCTCGGGCATTCGTTCCCGGTCATCAAGAAGGAGTGTGGACGACACGGGTTGGAGACGTTCCATCGACGCATCCGGCAGACCTTGTGCCTCGACGCGGTGGCGAAGGCGCTCGGAGTGGCCTCGTTCGTGCAGGAGTGGGAAACGATGCGGTTCACGAACCCGAAGACGGGCCGGAGATTCCGGTTCGACGGCTACTACGAGGACTGGAACCTCATCGTGGAGTTCCACGGACACCAGCACTGGCAGTTCCCGAACGCCTACATGCTCGACGAGTCCTACCGACCCCTCTGGGAGGAGTCCTGTTGGCGGGACCAGGAGAAGGTGCGGCTCGCGACAGAAGCGGGCATCCACTACCTCGTGGTGCGGGAGGACGAGCCCTTCACGGACCCGGTGTACCTGGCGGGCCGGTTGGTGCAGATGGGCGTGCTGAAGTCTGACCAGGTGCCGCTGCGTCCGATTCCGTGTAGGGGCGGCAAGGAGGTGAGTGTTGATGTACAACAAGGACTCCGAAGGTGAGGCACGTAAGCGTCGGGTGTCGGTGTCCAAGAGTGATCCGGACATCTCAACTCTTTGTCGGAAGCTCGACGAGCAAGAGCTTTCGTTGACGCCTCGCTACCAGCGAAAGCAGGGCATCTGGGAGCCGAGGGTAAAATCTAGGTTTGTGGAGTCCCTCATCCTGGGCATCCCGGTGCCGCCTATTTTCGTTGCGGTCAACTCCGCTGGGATCTGGGAAGTCATTGATGGGCTTCAACGTCTCACGACCCTCCAGACCTTCGTGCAGGGGAAGTGGCCTCTGACACAACTCGAGTTCCTGACGGATCTCAATGATCATCGCTTCAAGAAGCTGGATCCGGTGTTGCAACGTCGAATCCTGTCGACGGCACTCACCGTGTACGCGGTCCCGACCGACAACCCAGCGTGGAGTGAGCGAATCTGCAACGTGATCTTCGATCGCGTTAACTCCGGCATGCCCCTCAACCAGGGAGAGCGTATTCGGGGCACGGATTCCACGGGGTATCTCCGGGCACTCGTGGATGCTCTTGTGCCACTGATTCGGGACATCAGCGGTGTCAAGTCAACCTCGAAGCGAAATGTCTCTTGGAAGGTTGGTGCTGGGGTGTTGTTGGGGATCCTGGGCTTGCAGGAGTCGTCCGGCGTATCGCTCGCCGGACTCTCTTTTCAGAAGGCGGGAAGCAACCCCACTCGGGCGTTTCTCGATCATCTACGGTCCAGGGTGGACGCAATGACACCCGACGAACGTTCCGATTTGGAGGTGTTGGCGCGGAACACCCTCTCTCGGATGAAAGAGGTATTTGGGAGCACTGCTTTCCGGTTCTGGCGAGGCGGAGCCCCGAGTAATCGTATGGGGTTCACCCCTGCGGTGTTCCAGGCATACCTGATTGTCCGCTTCGGACAAGGCCCAGAGGTGCTGGGGGCATACCGGCGGATTTGCGAACAGATGCCCGCCATCTGGAATTTCGAGAACCAGCATATGTGTGCGGCCTTCAGTCTGGCCAAAGACCGATTGGGCTAGCCCTGTACCCGCTCCTAGATCGTGAAGTCCACGTCCCAACTCCCACGGTCGGACTCGACGGGGGTGGGGACTTCGCGGCTCTCGACGGGGATGGGGCGAGGAGCCTCGAGACGAGGCTGGCGATTCCAGCTTGCCTCGTCCTCTTTGCGCTGCTGCTCTTGCTTCTTCTTCTCGATGAGCCAGGGTGGCAGCATGGACACCTCCTACCCACAGCATACGTCCGGGGAGGTCTTGCCTGAACCCTAAATTGTGCTGCTGAACAACTCGGGATCGGGGCGACCCCCAGCCGCAACGTGGGCCATGGCCTCGAGCCACCTCAAGGGACCGTCCCCGTCCTCCCACTTCGGGATCTCGTTGTAGACGATGCCCCCGTCGGGACCTTCCACGATGAGCCCCGCCTGGACGAGGTTCTGGTAGTAGCGCCATGGGGTGGACTGCTTGTTGTACTTGGCGCAGATGCGCCGAGTCCAGGGGACTCCTTCCCGCACGACGAACCAGGCCACTCGAACCCCCCACCGGTCAAGGTTGCGGGGGCGGGAGTAGTCATCCGCTTCGAGACGGCGAAGGGGCAGGGCCGCAAGGGCTTCGGGGGTCATGTTCAACACGCGGGGGAACGAGGGGGCACACGAGTCTATGCCTTCCTACGCGCATCCCGAGCAAGAGCATCCACGCGGTTGTTCAGCCACCCTTGAACCGACTGGCCCCCTTGATGAGCTTTGACCCATTGGATGCGGATTTTTACCAGGGAGCCTTGTTCCAGAGCCTTCATCTTCAGGGCGGTGTCGAGCCGCTGCTGAAGGGCCCTGAAGTCCGCCCGGCGGTGCGGCGCAGCCCCGAACTTCAAGACCGACAACGCGGTCTGCGAGTCCGTCTTGACCCCGACACCGTCCACCCGCCCCCAGGTCGCCAGGACATGCTCTACACCGACCACGATGGCGTAGATTTCCGCCACGTTGTTGTCCGCGCATTCGGGGACTTTCCCGTGAATCTCGGTGCGTCCTGGAGGGAACGAGTGCCGAGTGCGGCACCCGTAGGTGCCGCCATCAACAGGGTGGAAGCCCGCGTCCGTGTAGAGCGTGACCCAGTGCAGCCAGGGGTTACCAGTCGCGTCCACCACGGCGAGGGGCACGACCCCCTCCGTCGTCGTTGTTCCAGCCCCCGCCGCCTCCACGACGCTGGATCTGGGGCTCGGGACGGGGGCTACGAAAGCCACCTCCACCACCCGAGCCGGAGCCACCCCGCCGGTCTTCGGCTTCGTTGACGCGGATGTTCCGACCATCGAGGGAGGCTCCGTCCATGCTCTTGATCGCGGCCTTGGCGTCCGCCTCGGACTCGAACGTGACGAACCCGAACCCACGAGACCGACCCGTATCCCGGTCCGTGATGACCTTGGCCTCACGGACCGAACCGAACCCCTCGAACGCCTGACGGAGAGAATCCTCGTCCGTACCCCAGGCCAGACCACCCACGAACAGCTTGTTGCCCATCACCTTCTCCACGGTTGGCTGGATGCAGCCAGACACACCCCCCACTACGCGGAGGGATGTGACTCTCTACCCCTCTGGTTCGCGCTCTTTACTCACAAGTTCGGCTAGTTCTCGGGAGGCATCCGCGATTTCCCCGCGAATACCTTGCGAATCTCCCAGTCGTGCCAAGCGACGCTGGAGACGGTGAAATACGCCTTCCAGTCGGGTGAGTCGGGCGAGCACGTCGTGTTCCATAGACTCCACGCGGTGCTCGAGAAGTTCGATCCTCTCCAGCAGTTCATTGTTGTCCGGCATGTTCAACCTCTCTCCCATGTTGACACCGTGCAGGCGCGCTCGTTTCGATACTCCCTCTATGCCTCAGACCATGTAGGCACGCCTGCCCAGGTGCGGTCCTTGGAGAAGACGATGGCGACGGATCCACAGGAACGAGTCCTGGATGCACTGACCGATGCGACCAAAGCTCAAGCTGCTTCTACGCGCCGGATCGACTCCCTGGAGCGCAAGTTCGAGTCGTTGGAAACAACGCTCAATACCCGGATGCAGCACCTGGAGAACGAGATGGGCACCATGAACGCGCATCTGGACAACCTGGTGCGCGAAGCCCAGACGACAAACCAGCTTCTCCGGGACGCAGGAGAAGAACGTAAGGCAGAGACGCTGCGGAAGCAACAGCTTGAGGACGAAGCCCGGAAGCATCAACACGAAGTCGAGAAGGACCGGCGCGAGACGTACAAGAAGGTGGGGTCCGAACTTTGGGCTATGTTCAAGCAACCCCTCGGGTTTCTCGTGGCTGGCGTCGTGGCCTGGTTGCTCTACACCTACTTCGCTGTGCCCAACATGAAGACGGAGGTAGTACCAGCCACACCCGAGGTTCAAAACCCTGGCGGACCCTGATGACTGAGCGCAACTACCAAATCTTGCTCGTTGAGGACCATCCCGCCGACGTAATGCTCACCAGAAAGGCTCTCGGACGGCTGAAAGCCTCCACGACGCTTCATGTGACGGTGGACGGCTTCGATGCGATGGCCTTCCTACGTCGCGAGGGTCGTTACCAGTCGGCGGTACGCCCGGACCTGGTGTTGCTCGACCTGAACATGCCTCGGCGAGACGGACGGGCGGTTCTTCGGGACGTGAAGTCGGATCCGGATCTCAAGTTGCTGCCGGTCATCGTGCTGACCACCTCCTCGGCAGCCACCGACATCCGCCTCGCGTACTCGCTCCACGCCAACGGGTATGTGGTGAAACCCATCGCGTTCGAGGACTTCGTGTCCGCCCTGGAGGCCGTCGAGAGGTTCTGGTTGACGGTGGCACATCTCCCTTCGCCGCACCCGTGAGCATCCCTGATGCCTACATCCTGACGGGCGCGGCCCTCCTCTCACTTCTCCTGCTCATCTTGGTACGCAGGCTGATCCAGAGCGAGGCCCAGTTCCGCATGCTGGCGGCGAACAGCGGGGACGTGGTGTGCCTCCATGGGCCCAACAGGGAGTGCTTGTATGTGAGCCCCTCGGTCACCAGGGTCTTGGGCATCCCCGAGCCCGTGTGTCCGGCACAGTACGTCCACGCCGAGGACAAGCCTTATGTGGACCGCATGTTCCAATCCGCGTTGTATTCCAAAGAGCCTGTTGTCTGCACGTTTCGAGCATACACCGCCACGGGAGACTTGATCTGGCTCGAGTCGCTGTTGCGCCCTCTTCCCGACGGAAAAGTCGTGACGACTTCGCGGGATGTCACCAACCGCAAGCAGGTGGAAGACCTCTATCGGATCCTCGCGGAGAGCCTGCCGAAGAACAGCTTCGTCCTGTACGACCGGGGTTTGCGGGTCCTACTGGCTGCGGGGCCCTTGGTTCGGATGAACGAAACCTCCTTGGGTGGCAAGGGCGACGGGCAGCACCTGCTGGAGGTTTTTCGGTCGTTGTTCGACCCCGAGCAACTGGCGGCCGAAGATCGCTACTGGACCGAGGCTCTGGAGGGGCGGAGTTCCACCGTTGAGATCCCGCTACGCGGAGCGGTGTACCAGCTTCAGCATGTCCCTGTCCTGGAGGGAGAGGAGGTCATTGCGGGGCTGATGGTGGCCACCGACGTGACCGAGGACCGCGCTCGCGAAGCCGTGCTGAAGGATCGGACCGACGACCTCGAGCGGTCCAACCGGGACCTGGAGCAGTTCGCGGACATCGCCAGCCACGAGTTGAAGACCCCTCTCCGGCACATCTCCAGTTTCGCCGAAATCCTGGCGGAGGAGCACGAGGGGCTGCTGTCCGAGGAGGCGGATGGGTGCATCGGGAACATCACCCAAGGTGTTCGGGAGATGCAGGGGGTGATCGAGGCCCTTCTCCGCTACTCGCGGGCGAAGACCAACGAGTCGCGAATGCAGTCGGTGAACCTGAACGGGCTCCTCGAACAGGTTCTTCGCTCACTCGCCCCCCGAATCGAGGCCGCTGGAGGTGTCGTCGAGGCGAAGTTGGGTTCGTTCCCGACGGTACGTGGGGACCCGGTTCTCATCAAGCAGTTGCTGGAGAACATGCTCGGGAACGCCATCAAGTTCTCACAGCCCAACCCGGTGGTTCATGTGACCGCCGCCCGAGACTTGTTGGACTGGGTGATCTCGGTCGAGGACAACGGCCCTGGTGTCTCCGCCGAGCACCGCGAGTACATCTTCCAGATGTTCAAGCGGAGCCGCACGGACGTGGAGGGCAGCGGCATCGGCCTGGCCCTGTGCAAGAAGATTGCGGGCATCCACCGAGGGAAGATTTGGGTCGAGGACGGCTCGGGTCCGCCCGAGCGGCCCGGAGCCTTGTTCCGTGTCTCTTTCCCGGCTCGAATCCGGGACGACATCACGCAGCACTAGAGTTTGCGGACAGGTTTCCGTACTTCGAGCGTTTTGGCGTACCAGGACGCTTCCACGGCCCACCTGGCCCCGCACTTGTCGCACTTGTAGTGGAGCCGCCCGAAGGACTCAGCCAGTCGGGCGGCTCCGTCGTTGAGGGCGAAGGGCGTACCCGCGCACTTCGAGTCGAAGCACTTGATCTTGTGCGCGGCCATCACTCCTCCCACAGACCCGAAGCGAACTTCTGGGTCGCGGGGACGGACACGAAGCGGACAGGCCGATCCTGTTCCAGCACCGCAGCCGCCAGACGCCCCCCGAACACACAGCCCAGGTCCAGGCCGGTCGCGAACGGGAACTGCTTCGGCTCGACTTCGCCCGGGAACGGGTTGTGCCCGAAGAAGACGTGGCCGAAACGCCCGTCGTAGACTTCCGCCCAGAACGGGTCTTCCGGCTGCTCCTCCCCCAGCGTGACGAACGAGCCCTTGGGCCGCACCGAGGTCTTGGTGACCGCGAAGTCGGTCCACCGACCGTCGGCCATCGCCTCTTCGGGGTGGGTGACCTCGAAGGGGAAGTTGATCTCGACGGTCAGCTTGGTCGTCGTCCGACCCGTGACGTGGCGAACCCGCAGCACGCGGTTGAACTTCTCTTGCTCGCCCCTCGACATCGCGGTCCACTCCGCTGGGGAGGGGATGGTCCGCATGTCGGGCAGGATGCCCGCGTGGACCACCAGGGCGTTGTGCTCGGGGGCCGAGAAGAACATCACCGCCGTGTTCAGGAACGCCACGTCCTCGGGGGACAGAGCTTCGGTGATCTGGCGGAGTTCCTCGGAGTTCTTGAACTTCGAGGCTCCCTCGGGGTTGGTGGCGAAGGCCCGGCGGAACCGCTCGTGCTTCTCCTCGTGGTTGCCCTTGACCAGCACC
>Ga0194119_10005581_pt1 | contig 18720 bp, 18 predicted proteins | sample TA2MahC100mmetaG_FD_148620 | JGI IMG/M metagenome (GOLD analysis project Ga0194119, IMG submission 148620) | Freshwater microbial communities from Lake Tanganyika, Tanzania - TA2015018 Mahale Deep Cast 100m | ecosystem: Environmental > Aquatic > Freshwater > Lake | place: Tanzania: Lake...
GGCAGAAGCCACGATGCCGGAGATCTGGCGAGCCGCGTTGGCCGCGTGATCGGAGTCGGGTTCGATCGAGACGTCGGCAGCGACCGAGTTTGGCCCGACTCGAAATTTGCACCAGAGCCTCCGGAAGGCCCCAAAAGCTGACCTGGCTTCAGAAATAGAACTTCAGCGCCAGTTGAATCTGCCGTGACGTCCGCTGAAACGACGGCGGCGCGCCAGCCGAGTTGATGACGCTGGCCTGCGGATTGCCGATGGCTGTGTTCGGGTTATTGAATTGCGGCGTATTCGTGATGTTGAACATCTCTGCGCGGAACTGCGCGCGCACTCGCTCGGTCAACGCCATGTTCTTGAAGAGCGAGAAATCGAGCTGTTTGGTGCCTGGTCCTGTGACGGTGTTGCGGCCCGCATTTCCGAACGTGAATTGTGGAGGTGAGGCGAAACAAGATGTGTTGAACCAACGGAGCGGCGTGGGATTGTCCAGCTTCCAGTCGCAACCTGCCACGACGTCGGCCCGCTGGAAACCGGATCCATTCAGAGTCGAGGTCGCCATCGTCGGCGTAAGCGGCAAGCCCGCCGACAGGCGCAGGATCCCGTTGGTCTGCCAACCGCCCGCCATCCAACGCAGCGCCTTGTGCGACAACGACGAAGGCGAAGGCAATTCGTAGTTGAAGCTGGCGATCGCGGCCTGTCGCACGTCAAACGGAGCGTTGCCCCGGTCGCCGCGCAGATTCAAAACGTCCTGATGATCGCCGCCGAACTGACCAGCGTCGTCAATGGCGTGAGACCATGTGTAGGAAAACAGCATATTCAAGCCCTTGGAAAAACGCCGTTCCATCGTCGTCTGGAGAGCGTTGTAACTGGAGTTGGCACGAAACTGCGTCATCGCAATGTCGTTGTAGATCGGGAACGGACGGCGGGGAGGAATCGCCCCAGCACCTGGACGTGCCTGATTGATATTCACCTCGTCGCGAAGCTTCACACCTTTGGTCCCCACGTAAGCCACCGTGACCAGGAAGTTAGATGGTAACAGGCGCTGCACATTGAGGTTCCACTGCAGGACATAAGGCATGCGCAAGTTGGGATCGATGCCGTTGAATGTCGATCCTTCGGCTCGGAAGCTGCGATCGAATCCCTGGTCGATGCGCCGCGCCCCTGAGAAGTTGAGCTGATTGTTCGCAAAGGCGAAGGCGCCAGCAAAGGGCGGATTCACGGCCAAGTTGCGTGAGATCTCAGCCTGAGGGGCTGCGTAGAAAACTCCGAACCCGGAGCGCACGACCGTCTTGTCATTCAGCTTGTAGGCAAGACCGATGCGCGGAGCCCAATTGTTCTTGTCGACCTTCACTCCGGTGGCCGGCACTCCATCGGTGCCAACCGGTACCAGCACACCGCGTTCCGCCACGAACTGCGCCATGCGGTTGCCGACTTCGGTCCAGGGATAGGTCGGATAAAGTTCGTAGCGCAAGCCAAGGTTCAGTGTGAGGCGATTGGTGGCCTTCCAGTCGTCCTGCAGATAAAATCCGAGTTCCCGCCGGCGAAAGCCGCGTGTGCCGTTCAGAATGCTAGCCAAAAACATTTGAAATTTTGCGAGCTGAAGATCGGCCAGTCCGATGCCGGTTCCCGCGGTTGCTGCCGGGTTGTTGCTGTAGACGCCGCTGAAACTCATCACGCCGCGGACCGCGCTGGTTTGAAACGCGTTGTACCGGCGGCGGTCATAGCGAAATCCCATGCGGAGAGAGTGGCGCGAGACCGTCCAGAAGAAGTTGTCTTCGGTCTGAAAATTGTTGGTGACGAGAACTCCTGGATTGAAAGGATCGTCGCCCAACGCTTGGAAGCCGGCCACGGTGATGCGAGGCATTCCAGTGGTGAGCAGATCGCCGGTATTCACTCCGGGGATCCCAAGATCGTTCGCCACATTGCGCCCGGCGTTCGGTTGCACAAGGCCTAAGTTGAAGCGCGTGAATCCGAACCGGAACTCGTTCAGTTTGTTTGGCGCGAAACTGAAGCGGTCGATGATCGAATACTGGCCGACAGGTTGCTGCGTGGCCCCGATATTGGATGCTGCAGGAAGGGGCAGCACTGGGCCGTCGTTGATTGTCGTATCGCCGAAGCTCGCGCGGAAGACGGCCGAGTGAATCGGAGCAAAGTAGTGGTCCACTTTGATGTCCGTCTGATAGCCGTCATAAAGACGCACGGGTGCACCGGTGTAGTTATTAACGAGTCCTGCGGAATTCGGCAGGGGATAGAGGTCTGCGGTCTTTTTGCCCGCGGAGTTGAAGCGGCTCGCCGGGATGGCGTTTAGCGGGAACTGATCCCGGATGTTGCCCGTTCGTAGCGAAAGTGGATCGAAGATCCGATTCGGCGACTCGCCGAAATCTCCATTGCGCATCCGCGCGGTAGGTACGGTGCTGACGTTGGGAACAGCTTGGCGCCGTTTGTCCCACTGGGTGGACGCGAAGAAGAACGTTTTGTCCCGCGACTTGTTGTAACGGCCCAGCATCACGGGACCACCGAGCGTGAATCCGAACTGGTTCAGGATAAACTTCTGATCGTCGCCTGGCCTGGCAAAGTAGTTGAGCGCATCGAGCCGAAAGTTGCGATGAAACTCGTAGAGCGAGCCGTGGAAGTCCCGGCCTCCGGATTTCAAAACGAGATTCGTGATGCCGCCAGCCGCGCGGCCGAACTGTGCATCGGCGTTGTTAGTCTGCACACGAAACTCCTGGATGGCGTCAATGGGGGGGAAGATCACACTGCCGAGTCCGTTGTGATTTTCCGTGTTGTCGACGCCTTCGACGAGAATGCCGTTCCAATCATTGGTTCCGCGGACGCCGTTGACCGCGAAGTTGCTGACACCTCGGCGGGAAGTGCCGGGTAACGCACCAGGCGCGCGATCCTGTGTTTGCACCGCACCGGGCGCTAGGCCGATCAGAAAGGCGTAGTTGCGAGCGTTCAGGGGCAGTTCGGCGACAGCCATTTCCGAGCGGATGTTGCCCAGCGAGGTGGTTTCGGTTTCCAGCCCGGCGGCTGTGGCCGTGACCTCCACCTGCTGGGAGATGTCACCGACTTCGAGTTGGAAGTTCGCGGGAACGCGCTGGTTCACTTCGACGAGCACTGTCGACAGCGCCTTCTTGAAACCGGTACGCTCAGCGGCAACGCTATAGGTGCCGGGCACGAGGGGCGGCGACTGGAAGATACCTTCGCCATTGGACTCGAGTTCGATCACGCGGCCCGTTCGTCCGCTGGTAACGGAGATCTTGGTTCCGGGGACCTTGCCGCCGGAGGCGTCCACGATCGTGCCCACGATGAGGCCGGTCTCAATTTGCGCCCAAAGGAGAGACGCTGCGGCAAGCGCAAACAAGGCGCCTTTAATCATTATTAAGTGCCTCCATACGCAGGATCCCAGGTCCACGGAATGACTTGATTCTCCCTGGTGTGTGTAGACACAACCACATCATCCCATGAATTCAATGCGTTGGATGCGCGTCGCTCCTCCCTAGCGCGGCAACGTTACGCCATGTTACAAGGGTCAGTTCGTGCCGCTGTCAAGGGCGTCCCACAAGCTCGGCGGGTTTGCACCAGAGCCCAAATCCTCGCTCGCGCTCATCAGTTCCCGGATGTTGTCCAGGCTCAACTTCTCCCCGCCATGCATCGTGATGATCAATCACCAGATTCCGCTACCTCGATTCCTTCAGGCTCATCTTGTGTGAGAATCACACTCTCCCTTCAGGCTCATCTTGTATGAGACAAGACTGAGCCGTGACAAGTGTGATATAAACTCTTAAGCATGAAACGATTGGTTGCAGTTTATCTCCTCCTTGTCTGCCCGACTTTTGCGGCTCTCACAAAGGAGCAGAAGATTTTTGACTTTACGGTCTTAGCCCAAACATTTGCCACTAATTATGGGCCGTACCACTGGAAAGTGAGAGCCTTCAATATTGATGCTCTTAATCTAAAGCCGTGGCTTGCCAAAGTGGAGGCCACCAAAGACGACCTCGAGTTTCTGGACATTCTTGTTGATTATGTGGCGAGCTTACAAGATGGCCACGTTTCTCTTTCATTCCCGGCCAGCTTCGTTGCCACGCTGGGCTTCTCCGCCGACCTATATGACGGCAGGGTCCTGATCGATAGCATCAGTCGGAGACAGCAGCCGCTGAGTCGTTTCCCCGCGGCTATCGGCGATGAGTTGGTGTCGATGGACGGCATTCCGGTCAACCAATTGCTGGACCGCTTTGCCAAGTATAAGATGACGGGCAATCCCCGAGCCACCCGACGCTCAGCTGCCGGCCTGCTAACAATCCGACCGCAGGCAGTGATTCCGGCCGCCGCATCGCTCGGCGACACAGTAGAGGTCGAAGTTTGGCGCGCCGCCAGCGGCACACTTGAAAAGTACACGCTCCCCTGGACCAAAACGGGCATTGCGTTCACCGACCTCGGGCGCGTGCCCACAGCGCTGACAACCGCCAAGCAGGATTTCCGCCCTTCGGCGGTCGACTGCGACTCGCTCCCCCCGTACATGCGACCCCTCGCTCCACTCCTGAATTCCCGGTTGCCGCGCGATCCAGAAGCCGTTCTTAACTTCGGTAGCGACTCGCCAATCTATGCTTTCCCGGCCGGATTCCGTCTACGTCTGTCCGGTGGGCCGGACTTCTTTGCCAGTGGCACTTACATTGTCGAAGGCAAAACGATAGGCTGGATCCGTATTCCAAGTTTTGCACCGCCCAGCGAAGAAGAGGCCATCGAGACCTTTGAACGGGAAATCGCGTTCCTGCAGGAGAATACAAACGGCCTAGTAATCGATGTGATGCGGAATCCGGGAGGTTCAGTGGCCTTCAACGAGGCTCTGCTGCAACGGCTGATTCCCAACACCTTTCGCACGATCGGATTCGAACTCCGCGCAACCAACTCCTGGGTACAAAACTTTGCTGCCCAATTGTCGCAGGCACGCCTGTTCGGTGTCGAATCATGGATTATCCAGCATTTCGAAAACAATTACAAGGACGTTCTGCAGGCTAATCGCGAGGGAGGCAGCACTGGCTCCATCTCGTTGAACAAAACTGGATCCCTCATTCTGGTGCCCTCGCCAGTGACGTACCGCAAGCCCCTCATCGTGCTGGTCGATGACTTTTCGGCCTCGTCTGCGGATGCTTTCCCGGCGGTGATTCAGGACAATGGCCGTGGCAAAGTTGTCGGTTACCGGACCATGGGACTGGGCGGAAATGTGGTCGAGTTCGCCGGCACGGTGTACTCGCAGGTCACCGTAGGGGTGACTCAGTCGCTCATGACGCGGAGGGAGCCGGTGGTTACCACTGACCTGCCGACCGCACCATACGTGGAGAACATCGGCGTGCGTCCGGACATCGAACTCGACTATATGACCCGTGAAAACCTCCTGAACCGGGGCACCTCGTTCGTCAAGTCCTTCACCCGCATCATTCTCGATCAGATCGGTAACTGAATCTGCCCCACTATATTCGGTTTTATGTCTGGGATTTTAGGCAACGGCGATCGGTTGCGGACACTAGTATCCGGCTATCACAAAACGCCATCGTGTAAGGTTATTGGAATGAGACGCTTGCCGGCAGTATTAGCTTTCTCGATTTGAACTAAAATTGAGTTTTTGAGGCTTGTAGCGCTCGGTCCGCCCCAGCTGGCCACAATAGAAGATGCATGCCGGACGAGGTTCTGGTGCAAACCCGCCGGGATGGGAGAAGCTTGAAAGATGTCTCGCTTCGTTCCGGTTGAAGAGCTGGTCGCTGGCCGCCCCTTCCTCATTCACGCCCATATACTGAGCTTGGCCGGCTCGACGATGCCGAGAAGTTGGTGCGCACGGTCAACGATGACATCTATGGATCCGTGGCGCTCAGCGACCTGTTTACCAAAGCCCTCGAACGGTCTGTGCGGAGCCCGCATCCAGATCGCCTCCTCGCTCAATCTCTCTATGGGCGCGCGCTGCGTTGGCGTAGCGCTTGGCCCGGAGTCCACACGGCAGAGGAAGCAGAAGCGGAGCGGGCGCATGGGCAGGAGGTACGCCGGGAGCTAACCGCACTGCTTGAGTCAATGCCGAAAGCGTAGCTCAACCCAAAAGATCACTTCGCCGCCGCGGCGGCAGCAGCAGCAATCCGCGTGACGGCGGCCCAGTTGAACTTCATGAACTGATAGAGCGCGGCTTCGCTGATCCGCTCCTGGTCTGAGTGCGCGCCGAAACCTTTGGGGCCGTCTTCGGTGTCGATGGGCGGGCCGATGCCGAAGGCCTGAACGCCTTTAGCGCGGAGGTACGCCATGTCGGTGGCGCCGGTGCTCATGGTGGGGAGCGAGGGGATGTTGCCGTAGACTTCGCGCGTGGCGGCTTCGATGGCTTTGAAGGCGGGCGAGTCGAGCTTGGCGGGTGGGGCGCCGGGGCGCGTGTTGCGCTCTTCGCGCATGACTTCGATGGCCGGGTCTGACACCACCTTCTTCACCATGTCGATGAAGGCGCGCATGTCTTCGTCGGGCAGGGCGCGCACGTCGAGCGTGGCCTCGGCTTCGGACGGAATCACGTTCACCTGATAGCCGCCCTTGATGATGTTGGGCGAGACGCTGGTGCGGATCATGGAGCTGTGGCGCGGCTCGTTGGCGGCGAGGTAAGCCTGCACCTCGGCGGTTTTGGCCGGGTCCATGAGCGCGTTGTAACGGGCAGCGGAGGCCGGGTCGCTGATGCCGGCGAGGCGCTCAAAGTAGTAGCGCGTGGTGTCATTCAGGCGCATGGGCGGCATCCACGCGGCGACCTTGGCGACGGCTTGCGCGAGGTGCGCGATGGCGTTGGTCTGGAGCGGCACGGAGCCATGGCCGGCGGGGCCGCGCGAGACGAGCTTCAAGGCGTGCGGAATCTTTTCGGCGGTCTGCACCGAGGAGTACTTCAACTGGCCGCCGGTGCGCACGACGCCACCGCCTTCGGCGAGGCAGACTTCGGCTTCGATTTCGGGCCAGTGGTTGTCCACCATGAACTGAATGCCGACGCGGGTACTGGCTTCTTCGCCGGCTTCGAAGAAGAAGATCGCGTCGCGCTCAAGCGAGATGTTCAGGCGCTTGAGCAGGAGCGCGGTGACGAGCGCGGTGGCGACGTTGTCTTTGTCGTCGACGGTGCCGCGGCCGTAGATGTAGCCGCCTTCGCGATGGGCGCTGAAGGGTGGATGGGTCCACTTGGCGGGGTCGACGCGGACGGTATCGGTGTGGGCCATCACCAACAGTGGACGGGCGCGGCCATTGCCCTTGAGGCGCGCCACGAGATTGGCGCGATCCGGCTCCAGCGCGAAGGTTTTGGTGGCAATGCCGGCGGCTTCAAGGTGTTTGCGAAGGTAGTCGACGACGCGCGTTTCGTTGCCGGGCGGGTTTTGCGTGTCGAGCCGGACGATGGCCTGGAAGTGTTCGAGCACTTCGCGATTCACCTGAGTCCAATCGGGCTGTTGTTGTCGCTGCTGCTGCGCGAGCAGCGGATACACGAGTGGCATAAGAAGAACGCCCCGGCGAGTCATGCCGGTTAGTGTAGCGGGGTGAAGGCCGACCGCGCTACCACGCTGAGAATTTTGACGCCGGCGCGGATGCTGGCGCCGAGGTTGCCGGAGACTTTGTTTTCGCCGGCGGCGCGGAGGCCATAGGGCACAGGTAGTTCGAGAACGCGCAGGCCTTGGCGCAGGGCCTTGATCTGCATTTCGACGGTCCAGCCGTAGTTGCGGTCTTGCATGTGGAGGCGGCGAAGGGTCTCGACGCGGATGGCGCGGAAGGGGCCGAGGTCGGTGTAGCGATGGCCGTAGAGCAGGCTGATGAGCGTGGTGGCGAGCCAGTTGCCGAAGCGCTGATGCGGCAAGAGCGCGCCGGGAGCAGCATTTCCCAACACGCGGGAACCTAACACTAGGTCGGCCCGTCCGTCATATAAAGGAGCGAGGAGGGCAGCGGCTTCGGCCGGGTCTTCACTCGCGTCGGCCTGCATGAACACTACGGCATCGATAGCAGGGGGTAGCGCGGCGATCGCGGCGAGACATGCTGCACCGTATCCTCGCTCGGGCACGCGCACGACGGTGGCGCCCGCACGCCGCGCTTCGCCGGAGGTATCGTCCGTGCTGCCGTTGTCGGCCACGATCGCCAGGGCGAACAGCCCGGGCGGGACGGTGGCGAGGGTGCGCGCGATGACGGGCGCTTCGTTCAACGCGGGGATGATCAATGCGGCCTGTTGCCGCTTCTGCTCGATTCGGTCCACAATAGAAGTGCTCTAACCTACATGTCTCCCGCCGCCGATCCCGAATTGCCACCGTTGACGCCGACGCCCCCTGACAACATGGGCACGCGCGCGGCCATAGCCGCCGCGGTGCGCTGGCTGCGCGACCTGTTGTTGGCTGTCATCATCCTTGTGCTGGTGATCCAGTTCATTTATCGGCCCGTGAAGGTGGAGGGCACCAGCATGCAGCCTTCACTCGAAGACCAGGATCGCATCTTCATCAACAAGTTTATCTACCAGTTCGGCATGGGCGATATCGGGCGCGGCGATACGGTGGTGTTTTCCTATCCAGGCGATCCGAGCAAGAGCTACATCAAGCGCATTATCGGGCTGCCGGGCGATCGCGTAACGATCAATGAAGGTAACGTGAGCGTGAACGGTGCGCTGCTGACGGAGACTTATGTGCCGCCCGCGTATCGCGACACGCAGACAATCGGCGAGGTGATTGTGCCGCCCGATTGTTACTACGTGCTGGGCGATCACCGTTCGTCATCGAACGACAGCCGGTCTTGGGGACCGGTGCACCGGCGGCATATCTTCGGTAAGGCCGTGTTTGTGTACTGGCCGCTGGATAAGATGGGGCTGATCCGATAGCGATGTTGACGCGCCGCGCGTTGGTGGCGGCGGCTTGGGCCGCTACGCCCCCGCCGCCGGTGGTGGTGAGTGCAGTGGATCGCGACGGAATGCCGCTCATCGGCGGGCGGCGGACTTTTCTGCACGGCCTGTATCAACTTCCCAGTCTGGCTGCGGGCGGTGGTGACGCGCTGCGCGCGGCGGCGGACGCGGGTTTCCATGTGGTGCACGGCGACGCGACGCGGGCGAGTCTCGACGCGGCAGCGGCGGTGGGGCTCAAGCGCTGGGTGACCACTTCGGCTGCGCCGGAGCGGATTCGTGCGCGCGTGACGGAACTCGCGTTGCACCCCGCGCTGCTGTTTTGGGAGACCGAGGACGAGCCGTCGTATCAGTGGAACAAGCAAGGCGCGCGTGTTTCGCCGGCGAAGATCAAGGATGCGTATGCGCTGTTGAAGAAGCTGGATCCGGGGCGCGCGGTGTATATGAATCACTCGCCGACGAATCTGGTGTCGACGCTGCAGCAGTAGAACCCGGGCGGCGATTTTCTAGCCACCGATATCTATCCAGTGATTCCACCGGGGATTCGCACGCAGTATGCGTTGTGGCCCGACGGGCGGCAGGGCGATCTGCTGAACAATCGGTTGAGCCAAGTGGGGCAGTATTAGGTGGGGCAGTATATGGATAAGCTCCGGCAAGTGGCCGGGCCGGAGCGCGCGTGCCTGGTGGTACTGAAGGCGTTTGCGTGAGAGAACCTGCGGGAGAAAGATCGCGACGCGAAAATGCTGCTATATCCCACGCGCGAGGAGTTGCGCTTCATGGCGTTCCACTCGATTGTGCGCGGGGCGAACGGGCTGCTGTGGTGGGGGCTGCAGTTTACATCGGCAGAGGCGCCGTTGTAGGGGGACTTGGCGGCGGTGACGCGGGAGTTGCGGGGGCTGGATGCGGCGCTGGCGGCTCCGGGGCGCGCGGCGAGGCTCGAGTATCACGACACGGGACACAGCTTGGATCGCGGCGTGGAGTGGGTGTTGAAGCCGGGGCCGGTGTTGCTTGCGGTGAACGCGGATCCGAATCCGGTGGACGTGACGTTTCATGGGTTGCTGCCGGGGGGGGCGGCGCGCGGCGGCAGCGGTTTGCGCCGTTCGGGGTGGCGGTGCTGCGGTAGGGACTATGCTGAAAAGGAGGCTATGTCCGAGCAACATAGCTTGGCGGCGTTCCGGCGAACCGTTGTGGAGTCGGCATGCAAGAAGATTCTGTTTCTTCCCTACGCCATCCGGCAAATGTCGCGGCCCGATAGAAATTCGCCGGATCGTTGAGCGCGGTGAGATCATTGAGGACTACCCGGAAGCTGTACGCGGCCGCAGTTGCCTGTTGCATGGATCCGATCTTGAAGGACGACTGATTCATGTGGTGTGCTCGCCAAAACTTGAGTTCCTGGCGATCATCACGGCGTACTCACCCGAGCCAAGCGAGTGGGATTCTACCTTCAAAGTGAGAACGAAAGAATGAAGGGCGAAGCAATGCGGTGCATCCATTGCGAAGGGCCGATGAAGAAGGCGACGGCACCGTTCCATGTTGACCGGAAAGGGTGCCAGTTGTCACTGGACGCGGTACCCGCCCGGGTGTGTGGGCAGTACGGCGAGCCTTACTTTGAGGAGCGCGAGGTGCGGACGATTCAGCGGCTTCTCACGCAATTGGACAAGCAGACCGCGGGCATGGCCTCGGTGGCTTGAGTTGCTTGGGCGCTATTTCTTCGGCTTGTAGCCTTGCCACACATACTGCAGCGCCAGCGGCAGCGTCGCGGCTTTCACGTTGCGGTCGCAGTGGCCGGAGTTCTTCAAGAAGACGAACTGGTAAGGGTATTTCTTGCCGGCGAGGACCTTGGCCATGCGTTCGTTGGCGAGGACCCAGTCGTGGTAGTTGTCGCGGGTGTTGAGGTTGTCACGGTCGCTCACGTGCATCCAGATGCGGAGCGGTTTCTTGGGGCTGTTGGGGATGATCGTCTCGTGATAGTCCCACGCGCCGTGCGGGGTTTCAGCGTTGTAGGGCCACTGTTGATAGACATAGGTTCCGGAGTAGCTGAGCACGCGGCGGTATAGATCGGTGCGGTACCACGCCATCGAAAATGCCGCGGACGCGCCGGAGCTGCAGCCCATGGTGGCGCGACCGTCCGGGTTCTTCGTCAGCTTCACGTTGTAGCGCTGTTCGACGAGCGGGAGTACTTCGGTTTCGACAAACTGCGCGTAGAGGCCCGACATGGTGTCGTACTCGAGGCCGCGCTGCGAGCCCTGCGCGTCACCGCTGCCGTTGGCGATGGAGACGGCTACCATCACGGGCACCTTCTTTTCGGCGATCAGGTTGTCGAGCGCGGTGAACAGCATGCGGTCCGGCCCATCAGCGCCGACGATGAACGGCACTTCGGCGCCGGGCACGTACTGCTTGGGGACGTAGACGGCCACTTTGCGCGAGTAGGGCGCGGGGTAGCTGTCAACAATGAGCTTGGACGGATCGTTGGGGTCAGGACGGCCGAACGTGCCGGGGCGGCGCGCGATGCCGGGGCAGATCTTGCTGTCTTTCGACTCCATGACGAACTCATGCACGTCACCTTTGGGCAAGCCGTCTTTCGCGGTCATCTCGGGCGCGGGCGTGTAGGTGGGGTCGATGACGAAGTTGCCGTTTTCTTTCGCCGTGCGAAGCGCGCCGCCGGTGAGGTATTTTGACTTCACGTAGCCGGGCGAGTGTGGGTCGCGCGTGGGTGGCGGGGTGCGCTTGGGGGGCGCAGGCGGCGGCGGGGTGGTGGTGGTCTGCGCAGCGGCGGCGGCCAAGAAGAGCGACAACGACAGGGTGAGTCTCAACATAAGCTTTTGCGGGGCTCTGCCATCCTAGCGCACAATGGAGAATGGTCGAAGCCGATTGGAGCGCGTTACGCGCTGAGTTCCCCGCCCTCGCCTCGCGTGAGCGCACGTATCTGAACACCGCCACATACGGACAGACTCCGCGCGCGGCGGTGGCCGCGATTGAAGCGCACCTGGCGCGGCGCGACGAGCGGGCCTGCGCAGATTTTCTCTCCTGGTTCGACGATGCCGATGCGCTGCGGCGCGACGTGGGATTGCTGATCGGCTGCGAGGCGCGCGATGTGACGTTTCTGCCGACGGCGTCCGCGGCGCTTTCGCTGTTGCTGGCCGGGATCAACTGGCAGCCGGGCGACCGCGTGGTGACGCTGCGCAACGAATTTCCGAACAACCTCTACTATCCGGCGCTGCTGGGCGAGGATCGCGGCGTGGAGTTTGTGGAGACCGATTGGGACTGCTTCTATGACGCGTTGACGCCGCGCACGCGGCTGGTGGCGATTTCGAGCGTAAGTTACGTCACTGGGTTCCGCGCGCCGCTGGCCGAGATCGCGCGCGAACTCGACCGGCGCGGGATTCTGTTCTACGTAGACGGCACGCAGAGCGTGGGTGCGCTGCAGATGAACGTGGCTGAGTTTGCGCCCGCGATGATGTCGGTGGATGCCTATAAGTGGATGCTGACGCCGAATGGCGCGGGGTTTGTGTATGTGCATCCGCGCGTGCGGCAGTGGCTGAAGCCCGCGGTGGTGGGTTGGCGCAGCCATTGGGACTGGCGCGCGGTGGACAATCTGCACATGGGCGCGCCGGAGTTTGCCGATGCGGCGGAGCGGTATGAAGGCGGCATGCTGCCGTTTCCGTTGCTCTGTGCGATGCACGCGGTCGTGCGCATGATGCTGGACGCAGGGCCCGCGGCGATCGAGCAGCGCGTGATGGCGCTGGCCGACGATTTGCGCGCGCGGTTGCGGCACGCGGGGGCCGAGGTGCTGCACGAGGGTGCGCCGATTGTGGCGGTACGCGGGTTTGCCGATGCATCGGCGCTGGCGAAGCAGTTACGCGAGGCGGGCGTGCTGGTGTCGGCGCGGCATGGCAATCTGCGCGTGTCGACTCACTTCTACAACGACGCCGCCGATCTGGACCGGTTTGAGCACGTGCTGCGCGCGTGCTTGTAGCGCGCGCGGCTAGCTCCCATAACAGGCAAGCGAGGCGGCTGTGCGCACGTAGATGCGGCCGCCGGACAGCGCGGGCGTGGCGTAGCAAGGCTCGTCGAGATCGTTCATCGCAATGAGCTTCTAATCCGCGCCTGGCTGCACCACGACTACTTTGCCTGTCTCAGAAGCGAGGGAGAGCCGCCCGGCCGCGATGACGGGAGAGGCGTAGTAGTTGTCGAGCGCGCCTTCGAGCCTGCCCACTTTGTGCGGCGCGCCCGTGCAGGCGTCGAGCGCGGTGAGAATGCCGCCCGCGCTCACGTAGTAGACGATCTCGTCGTAAACGATCGGCGTGGCGAGGCGCGCGACGCCTTTGGTGTGAGACCAGCGCAGCCCGCGCGCCTTGGCGCCGATGCTCGTGGCTCTGATGGAGGGCGTGCCCTGGTAGCGATCCCAGAACGCCGCCCATTCGGCTGGAGTGACGTTGCCATCGCGGTCATCGGTCTCGCCACCGACCATACGGAGCGTGCGCGTGGTCTGCCACTCTTTCGGGTCCGTGGGAATGTCCGTTTCCGTAATGATGCCGTCGGCGTTGCGGCCGGGAAAAGGCGGGCGGCTCTCAAGTGAATAAACCATGGACAAGACCGCGTCGCGGTCAGCAACCACGGGACTGGAGATCATCGAGCCGGGCGGGAGCTTCTCGCTCCAGCGGCGCTCGCCGTTGGCCGGGTCGTAGGCAACGACTTCGTTGGGGGCCACGGCGAGCGCTTCGCAATGGCCGTTGGCGCCGGTGCGCACGAGTGGGGTGGCGTAGTTCAACGTAAACGGCGCGCGCGGCGATTCCCATTGCAGGCGGCCGGTGCGGCAATCGAAACCCATCGCCGAAGAATGGGTAAAGCCGTCAGCCAGTAGCACGACGGTATCGCCCGCGAGCACGGGTGACGTAGCACAGCCCCACAGACTGGAGCGCGCCGCAATCGGCGTTCGCCAGCGTTCGCGTCCGTTGGCATCGAATGAAACGAGACCATGTCGCCGAAGAAGGCGTAGACGTTGGCGCCGTCGGTGACGGCGGGGGAACTGGCCGCGTCGTTGAGCGGATTCTTGTATTCGTTGCGGCTGCGCTGGAGGGAGCGCTCCCACGCGGTCTTGCCGGAGTGGCGGTCCACGGCGATGACCTGCAGGCGGTCGCCGGTTTCGGCGGTGAGCAGGATGCGATTGGGTGTGAGAATGAGCGACGACTTGCCGGCCGGGAACGCGCGCTTCCAGATGACGTTGCGCTTGGGCCCGAACTCAACGGGGTACTCAACACCCGGCGGCGCGATGCCGGAACCGCTGGGGCCGCGAAAGCGTGACCACGGTTCGAGCGTGGCGGATTCACAACGGGTGGCAGGCGCTGCCTGTGCGGCGAGTCCGCTGGCCATCAACATCAACACGCGGCGGCGCGACAGCGTGGGCGTGGGCATGGAGAGATTATCTCGCGTACCGTCCGGGCGTGTGCGACATTGGCTGGTATGAATCTACTCGTTGGCAAAACGGCGCTGGTGACGGGCGCGAGCAAAGGTGTGGGCAAAGGCGTGGCGCTGGAGTTTGCGCGGCAGGGCGCGGATGTGGTGGTGAACTACAACGGGGATCGCGTGGGCGCAGAGGCGACGGTGGCCGCAGTGGAGGCGCTGGGGCGGCGCGCGTGGGCCGTGCAGGCGAACGTGGGCGACGCGGCGCAGGTGGCGCAGATGTTCGACGAGGCGACCGCGGCGGCATCGCGGCTGGACATTCTGGTGAATAACGCCGGCGTGCAGACGTGGAAGGCGCTGCTGGAGCTCGAAGAGCGCGAGTGGGACCGCGTGATCGATACGAATTTGAAGGGCTGCTTTCTGTGCACGCAGGCGGCGGGCCGGCACATGAAGGAGCACGGGCAGGGCGGATCGATTATCAATATCGGGTCCGGCTGCAATAAGGTGGCGTTTCCGAAGCTGGTGGACTACACGGCGAGCAAGGGCGGCATTGAGCAGTTCACGAAAGTGGCGGCTTGCGAGCTGGGGCCGTACGGCATTCGCGTGAATTGCGTGGCGCCGGGCGCGGTGGAGATTGAGCGGACGAAGGAAGAGTCGGGCGACTACGCGGGCACGTGGGCGAAGCTGACGCCGCTGGGGCGCGTGGGCTTGCCCGGCGATATCGGCGAGGCGGCGGTGTTTTTTGCGAGCGCGCTGAGCCGGTTTGTGACGGGACAGACGCTGTGGGTGGACGGCGGGTTGTTCTCGAAGCCGAGCTGGCCGTACGATGCGTAGCGGCAGGTACGCCAGCGCGCTACGCGGCCGGGAGCTTGGCGGTGTGGCGGCCCACCAGTAGCCACGTGTCGCCCTGCTTCACCCACATCATCATAAAGTGCAGCGGCACGATCACGCCGCCGGGGTTGTGGGCGTCGGTCTTGCCGTGGAGCATGGCGCTGGCGTCTTCGTTGTAGACGTGCACGGCGAGGCCGTCGCGCATCTGGAAGTCGATGTTGGAGCGCACGAGCGCAGCAATGCACTCGGCTTTGGTTTCGACTTTCGCGTTCGAGTGAGCGTACATGAGGTCCGGGTGGAGCACGGCGTCGAGCCCAGCGGCGTCGCCGATTTTGGCGGCGGCGTTGAAGCGGGCGAGGGCGGCGAGGACGGATTGTTCTGGGGCAGCCTTCATCGCCAGGTAGTCTAGCGCATTTCGCGGGGCGCTACTCGCGGATCACCATCGCGACCCCGGCGAGCACAAGCAACGTACCGAAGAAGAGTCCGGCAGGGAGCGACTCGCCGAAGATCCATGAGCTGAGCGCGATGCCGCAGATGGGCACGAGGAACGAGAACATGGAGAGTGTGCCGGCGGAGTGGTGGCGGAGCAACTCCGCCCAGACGATGAAGCAGATGCCGGCGACGATCACACCTTGATTGAGGATGGCGGCGACGGCTTGCCAAGTGAGTCCACGAGCGGCGACGACGGGCGGCTCAGACACCGCGGCCACGACGAGGAATAACGGCACCGACAGCAGCATTTGCCAGACCACGGATCGCGCAGGGTGGACGCGCTGTACCAGCCAGCGTGTGTAGACCTGACGCACGCCGAGCAAGAACGAGGAGATGACCATCAACGCGTTGCCGAGCAGCGGGCGTGGAGCGAGTGCGCGGTCTGGCCGGCCGAAGGCAAGCATGGCGATGCCCGCAAGAGCGAGCGCAAGGCCGAGGGCGCGGACCAGCGAAAGGCGCGTTTCGCTCACCGCCGGGAAGTAGCGGCCGGCGAAGTGGCCAGTGAGGTTGGCAAAGATCGCGTAGGCGTTGAGGATCACCACTCCGTAAGCGGGCGACGTCATTTCCGAGGCTTTGTTGAGCAGCGCGATTTGCATGGTGAACAGCGCGCCGAGCCACAGAAGTGGAGTGAGTTCACCCGGCGCGGGGCGCAGCGGCACACGGCGATGGAGCGTCCACGCCGAGACGAAGAGTACGCCGACGAGCATGCGCCAGAAGGCGCTCCAGAGCGGGGGCACCGAGTCAACCCCGGCGCGGATGGAGACGACGTTGCCGCCCCAGAGAATGGAGACGGCGACGGCGAGGAGCGCGCTACGGAGGCCGATGGGTTGCGGGGCGGGAGACGGTGTAGGAGACAATAGCATATTGTAGCCGTCGGCCGCGGCGCTTCCGCCCAGCAGCGAGGTTGATCGCCGAACTGGCGCACCGGAAGTACGCAGCCTGCACGAGTGGTTGCCGGCTATGGTTGCCGGCTACTACCGGCAGGCAGCAGACCCTCGCGGGATAGTTGGCCGATGGCGTCTTTGATTTGTTGCAGACTGACCGGCTTGGACAGAAAACAATCCATCCCCGCCGGGAGGCAATCTTCCTGATGGCTGGCTTGGACGCTGGGAATTAACGCAATAATCGGCAAGTGACGATCAGGCGGCACTTACGCCCGAATCTGCCGGGTGGCTTCGAAACCGTCCATGCCAGGCATTTGGCAGTCCATGATGACTAAGTCGAGGCGGGGGCTCTGTCCCTAATGTGATGCGGCCACCAGGTCAACGGCTTCGTCTCCTCCGCTGGCCAGTTCGACCTGGCACCCCAGCTTCTCAAGAAGCCTGCGGGCGACGTGGCGGTTCGTTTGATTGTCGTCCACCACAAGCACGCGCAGCAGGCAAGTGGAGTCCGCCGCGAGAGGCTCCAGCGGCGTGACCGCAGGCTCATCCCCCGGCGGATTGGCGCGCGGCAACGAGAGGACGACACGCACGGTAGTACCCACGCCGGGTTGGCTGTTCACTTCGATCCGGCCGCCCATCGCGGTGACCAGATCGCGAGACACCGTCAAACCCAGGCCCAAGCCGCCAAAGCGGCCCGAGTTGCGCTGATCTCCTTGCCGGAAGGCGTCAAACAGATGCGGCTGCAACTCAGGAGCGATACCGATTCCGGTGTCGGCCACGGCAAAACAGGTTCGGACCAGACCGTCCGCGCCAGGCTGGAACTGCACGGACAGGACGACGCCGCCGCTGGAGGTGAATTTGAGCGCATTGTCGACGAGATTGAGCAGGACCTGACGGAGCCGTACGGCGTCCGCAAGCAGCCATGGCGCGTCCGGCGGCGCCTAGAGCCGCAAGTAGAGCCGCTGCTCAGTCGCTCGCGGGCTCAGCAACTGAATAACATCTTCCATCACCGCGGGAGGGTGTAAGGGGCTGGCTTGCAGTTCCAGCTTACCCTGCGAAATCCGGGAGAAATCAAGAACGTCTTCCACAATGCGGCGGAAGCTTTACGAGCTGGCGCGAATCGCCTCGGCCAATTCGCGCTGGCCAGGCGAAAGCGGCGTTTCTAGTAGAAGCTCGGAGAGGCCTAGAAACCCGTTCAGCGGAGTCCGCAACTCATGGCTGACGGCGGCGACAAATTGCGACTTCGCTTCGACGACCTGCAGGGCCGCGCGCTGCGACCTGCGGAAGCAGTAGGCGGCCCAAATAGAGAGGGCCAGCAAGCCCGCCGCGAAGAAACTCAGGCTGTGGTATTGCGCCAGCTTGCGCTCGGCATTGAGGAGAAGGGAGCGCTCTTCGATGTCGCCGCTGGCGAGAATCGCCCAGTTGGCAAAGTGCGCCGCGAGCGTGCCGTCGCGCGACATGGATTCGATCTCGTCGCGCAGGGACTCGGCGGCCTCCCGCGCCTTGGGCCGGTAACCGATGCTGAGGGGCTGGGTAACTCCTCGGGCCACTATCCGGTCCAGCGGAACATTGGTACAGGCGGGCGGACGTTCCAGCAACAGCCGCTCACCGGCGCGGGCGTTGACGAAAAATCCGTCGGCCTCTCCCCGGCACATGGTCTCCATGGCCGCCGTCGCACCCCGCACCGTCACCAGGAGTGCCCCGGGGGCGGCAAGCCGCGCCAGTTCGATCGTGCGCCGAACCTGGGCGACGGCTATGCGGTTGGGCCGCTCGCCATCGGAGGAAGGAGACTTCTTCTGGAGGATATCCTAAGCGTAGCTCACCCAGGGCAGGGTAATCCGCAAGCCTTGGCCAAAATCCAGCGGGTCGGCAAGCGGCCAGAGTTGGGCTTCGCCAGCCATAAGAATCCCTTGTCCCGTGCCGTTCGTATGACGCTAGGCCAGTTTGACTTTGCGGCGCGCCGCAGCCGCACTCAGTACATCGAACGCCAGCCCTGACGGACCAGCCAATCCACCGGCAATGAGATAGGGAGGGTTGTGACGGTAGCCGACCACAACCGGCGCCCGTCCCTGTGCAATCGCAAGTTGTTGACTGCCGATTCCCGCCATAACCAGCAGAGCGGGCCAGCGCAACAAGCCATCGGGTGTCGGCGATCATCTGAAAAGGTAGTTTTCTGAACATCATGCCGGAGGCGGCAACATCATCGGCGCCGAAGGCGCGCTCATCATCATCCAGGCAGATCGAGATATCGTGACG
>Ga0194119_10005584_pt1 | contig 18719 bp, 13 predicted proteins | sample TA2MahC100mmetaG_FD_148620 | JGI IMG/M metagenome (GOLD analysis project Ga0194119, IMG submission 148620) | Freshwater microbial communities from Lake Tanganyika, Tanzania - TA2015018 Mahale Deep Cast 100m | ecosystem: Environmental > Aquatic > Freshwater > Lake | place: Tanzania: Lake...
AATTGGGGAGGGGACTCCTCAAAGTAGAGGAGGGTTTTTTCCAGCTAGAACAATTTCAAGAATGCTCTGAGGTCTTTATTGCAAGTAGTGTGAGAGAAATCGTTCCGGTTAGAGAATGGGACTCTCACAAGTATGCTTTACCGGGGACTATGACTGAAAAACTTAAAACAGCCCTAAAAAATGAGATCAAATCATACCTAGAGACGCACCGTAAGTATTGAATAATACAGTTTAAAATATCAATGACCTAGATTGAGATTGGGTAATATGGTAGCTTTCATACCTGCACCCTTTGAATGGGTTTTTTAAGAGGTTCAAAACAGGTATTTCTTTCTCAGAACGAGAAAGTAGCTATTCGAGAGTGGCTATTTCAGTAAACTTTAAGATTGGCTCTTAAGTTTTTTTAATTCTTCGGTCAGAAGCGGAACAACTTCAAAAAGATCTCCCACAATTCCATAATCGGTTTTTTGGAAAATCGGAGCTTCCGGATCTTTATTAATAGCTACGATCACTTTTGAAGTTCTCATTCCAGCTAAATGCTGAATCGCTCCCGAAATCCCGCAAGCAATATAAAGTTTAGGACTGACTGTTTTGCCCGTTTGTCCTACTTGCATGTCGTGTGGAGCATAACCCGCATCGACCGCGGCTCGACTGGCCCCCACTGCGGCTCCTACGGTAGCAGCACAATCGTTTAAGATTTTAAAGTTGTCAGCACTCTTGAGGGAACGACCGCCCGAAATGATGATATCGGCTTCGGTGAGTTCCACTTTTTTTACTTGGGAAGCGACGGTGCTCATCACTTTAGCGCGAACCGTTCCGGGATTGGCAGCGACTTTTTCGACAGTTCCTGATTTATTGGCTTCTTGGGTCGCTAAGACATTAGGTCGTACCGAGAAAACAGCGGGACCTGTGGTGAAGTCCACTATTTTTGAGCATTTTCCAGCATAAATGGGTTTGCGAACGCTGACTCTCTCTCCCGAAAATTGAAAAGAAACACAGTCGGCTGCTATGCCGGCTCCGAATTTAGCAGCAACTCTTGGAAGAAAATCCTTACCATGGGACGTGGCTCCGGTGATGATGACCGAAGGGTTTTGTCCAACTAAATAAGTGTGAAGAGCCTTCGCATACGCTTCCGTGGTATATTCATTAAGAACTTCATGCTCTAACACCACCACTTTGGCGGCACCATGTTTCACTAGGCTTTCTGTGACTTTGGCTAAATCCCCAAATCCAGGAACCACTGCGGTAGTAGTCACCCCTTGCCGATTGAGCTCGGATAGGATTTCCAGAGAAACCCGTTTGATATTTCCATCTTTTTGTTCTGCGATTAAGAAAACGTTTCCCATAAATGTCTCTTTCTTAAAAAAGTTGTGATTAGATAACTTTAGCTTCTTCTCTTAGTAGGCGAACCAATTCTTTCACTTGAGTTGGAATATCTCCGGAAAGTTTCTTTCCAGCAGCTCGCTCTGGAGGTAACTGATAATCGGTATCGATAGCCCGGGCTGTTTCAGCCCCCAGCCCTAAATCATTCAAAGTATAAGTTTTGATCTCCTTTTTCTTGGCTTTCATGATTCCGGGAAGGCTAGCGTATCTGGGGGTGTTGATTCCCTTATTGACGCCGATGACTGCAGGTAAGGAGGTCTCGATAATGTTTTTTGCTCCGCTATCTGCTTCTTGTTCCAAAGTGGCTTTGGTTTTGTCAGCAGAGATATCGCATTTTACGATTACCGTGGCACTGGGATAGTCAAGAAGTTCTGCGACATAGGCAAAGGTAGCGGCTTGGTCGTCATCGATAGCTTGTTTTCCGGTGAAGATAATCTGTCCATTTTCTTTTTTGCAAACTTCCGCGAGAGCTTTTGAAACTAAGTAGGTATCGAGAGTTCCCTCTGCTTTCACATGAATAGCATTGTCAGCACCCATGGCTACTGCCGTTCTTAAAGCTTCTACGGTTCGATCGGGTCCTACGGTGACGACTGTAACCGTTCCTTCTTTGAGTCTTTCTTTAGTTTTTAACCCTTCTTCAATCGCAAATTCGTCATAGGGATTAATGACCCATTTGATGTCATTAGTTTCGATACCTTTTTTATCGCCGGTAATTCTTACTTTCGTTTCGGTGTCCGGAACCTGTTTAATCAATACGATAATAGTCATAAGTTTTTTCCTTTAACTTTATGTTAGTCCTTTAATAAGTGGCGAGCGATCACAATGCGTTGGATTTGACTGGTCCCCTCGTAAATTTGGACCAGTTTTACATCTCTCATGATCTTTTCGACAGGATACTCTTTGGTATACCCATAACCACCGTAAATTTGGACTGCATCTGTGGCTACTTCCATAGCCATGTCGGCCGCATGTCTTTTCGCTAAAGCTGAGAAATACCCTCCTTGTTCAATTTGGCCATTGTCGATAAGCCAGCCAGAGTTGTAACAAAGAAGTCTTGCACTTTCGATTTTGACGGCCATATCGGCCAACATAAATTGAATAGCCTGAAAATTGGCGATCGGTTGCCCGAATTGTTTGCGTTCTTTAGCGTAGTTTTTTGAGTAAGTCATAGCAGCTCGAGCAGCTCCCACCGCTCCTGCTGCTATCGGAGTTCGAGTTCTATCTAAAGTCCGCATAGCGATTTTAAATCCCTCTCCTATTTTTCCGATGAGATTCTTTTTAGGCACTTTAACGTTGTCAAAATTGATAGCCCGAGTGTCGGAGCAGCGCTGCCCCAATTTGTTCTCGTGTTTCCCGAACGAAATCCCGGGAAGGTTGGCCGGGACGGCCAAGCAGATGATACCTTTAGTTTTGAGTTCTTTGTTCGTTGTACAAAAGACCGTGAAGAGATCGGCATGACCGGCATTGGTGATCCACATTTTGGATCCGTTAAGAATAAAATGGTCGCCCTCTTCGGTTGCCATTGTAGATAAAGAACCCGCATCCGATCCGGCTCCAGGTTCGGTTAAACAGAATGAACAAAGTTTAGGAGAGCTTAAGAAAGGAACTGCGAACTCCTCGATTTGGGCATCGGTGCCCCCGAGAATAATCGGATATAGCCCTAAAGTATTTACGGCAATGCTTGTAGTTATGCCTAAACATCCGGCCCCCATCTCTTCGTTGATAATGACGTCACTTAAAACACCTAGACCCATTCCACCGAACTTTTCAGGAATGTTGATATTCATCAAGCCCGCTTCCCAAGCTTTGTTGATGATTTCTCGAGGGAACTCTCCCGTTTCATCATATTTGGCTGCGTTGGGAATGATCTCCTGCTGAACAAATTTTCTAACCATGTCTCTTAAGGCTGTTTGCTCGTCGCTAAGGGAAAAGTTAAGCATGATTGGAGCTCCTGGGTTAAGATTTTTGCCCTTAGAAAGTATGCGCAAAAGTAGCGCTTTTCAATAGATTTTCGCTCCCCATAGGCGACTTCTTCGTGATACTAATAAGTACGTAACGTTATCCTTAAGAACTAGGGGATATTTGTGCCAACAACCAATCTTGCAACGGACCGAACAGGATTTCTTATTATATTTGATGGATTTGGGATTAATCCTAAAAAGGATTTTAATGCGGTTGAAGGGGCTCAGATGCTCAATTATCGAAGACTTTTGACGCAGTACCCGCATACTCAGCTAGAGGCGTCGGAGGAAAATGTAGGGTTACCTAAAGGGTTCATGGGAAATTCCGAAGTCGGTCATTTGAACTTAGGAGCAGGTCGAATTGTTTATCAGGACTTTTCCTTAATTAGCAAAGCCATTGAGGAAGGGAGTTTTTTTAAGAACTCAGCGCTCAATGGACTTGCCAGTAAAATGTTAGAGTCCGGGCGAAAGGCTGTACTGCATTTGATGGGGTTGGTCTCGGACGGAGGGGTTCACAGTCATATCAGTCATCTTTTTGCTCTTCTTCAATGGGCCAAACTGAAAGGTTTAAGAGAAGTTCAAATCCATGTTTTCACCGATGGTCGAGACACGTCTCCGACGAGCGCTAAGAAATTTGTGACCGAGCTAGAATCCTTTTGCCGAGACCTGGGAGTCGGAAAAATCGCAACTGTGTCGGGTCGTTTCTTTTCCATGGATAGAGACTCGCGGTGGGAACGAACGGAAAAAGCTTTTAAGGCGATAGCTCAAGGTGAAGCGGAACAGGTTTTTGAAAGAGCAAGTCAATATGTGGAGGCCCAGTATCAGCAGGGAAATTCCGACGAGTTTATTTCTCCTGCCATAGGTAAGGTCTATCAGGGCATCCAAGATGGAGATGGGGTTATCTTTTTTAATTTTAGGGCGGATAGGGCTAGGCAGATTACTCGAGCATTTACACAAGCTGATTTCAACTATTTTCAAAGAAATCAATTTCCAAGTCTCTCGGACTTTGTGTGTCTGACTCCCTACGATTCTTCTTTTAAATTACCGACAGCCTTTGAAAAGTCCAAAGTCCCCCAAACATTGGGTGAATTTGTTTCCAGTAAAGGGTGGAAGCAATTAAGAATTGCCGAAACCGAGAAGTACGCTCACGTCACCTATTTTTTTAATGGGGGAGAGGAAATGGCATTCCCGGGCGAACATCGAATTTTAGTTCCTTCTCCTCGAGAAGTGAAAACCTACGATCTTAAGCCTGAAATGAGTGCAGCCGTAGTTACTGAAAAACTCTTATCGGAGATTTCGACGCAAAGTTATAGGCTTGTGGTCGTTAATTTCGCCAACCCTGATATGGTAGGCCACACGGGTAATTATGCAGCTGCAGTGAAATCTTTAGAGGCTTTGGATTCTTGTTTGGGGAAAATCTTAGATTGGATCGAGTCTCATCAGGCTTTTGCTATACTAACTGCGGATCACGGAAATTGTGAAATGATGCAAGATGAATCTGGCCTTCCCATGACCGCCCATACTTTGCTACCTGTCCCTATGATATTGATTGATCCCTTGCGAAAATCGATTCGGCTTAAAAAGACTGGAAAATTATGCGATGTAGCACCCACTTTGCTAGCCCTATGGGGAGAACAACCGCCAAATTTAATGACTGGCAGCAGCATGATTGAGTCATTCCGATAGATTCCCGCACGCTCGTTAGGTATAATTATTAAGGTCCCCTCTATTCTTTTTTTGCGTAACGCAACCCAAGTATCTAACAAAGGTTTTCATCACTTATGTCGGCTGCCGGAAATAAACTAGGCCAACTTCTTTTAAAGCAAGGGCTTATCAAGCAAGAGGCCCTTGATAAGGCTTTGGACCATCAAGAGAAGAATAAGACCCGTTTGGGAAACTCTTTAGTCAGCTTGGGCCACATTAATGAGAAAGTCCTTGCTACTTTTTTGAGTAAACAATTTGGAATTCCTGCAATCTCTTTAGATGGGGTTTCGGTTAAAGCTGAAGTCGCCAAACTGATTCCAAGATCACTTTGTGAAAAACACCACATGGTGCCCCTTTCTGTGGAAAATAATAAAATTTTGGTGGCGGTAGCCGATCCTTCAAATCTCACAGTCGCAGATGACATTCGTTTCCTATGCAACATGGACCCTCAAATCTATCTTGCAACCGAAGGTGCAATAGCCAAACTAATAGCTAGGACCTACGATGCCTTAAGCAACTCTCTCCAAGATGAATTAGAGAAAATGACCCAAAAAGGCCAGAAAGATGAGAGTGGAATTGAAGTTGATGCTAAAGCGAAGCCTGAATCTGGTGTTTCAATTGAGAATGATAACGAAGGGGATAAACCGGTCATCCGACTCATCAATAAGCTGTTTGTGGAAGCTGTCCGACGCAAATCGAGTGATATTCACATAGAACCTTTTGAAAATTACTCCCGTATCCGTTTAAGAATTGATGGCTCTTTATACGAAGTGATGCGCCTGCCTCCCCAGTTTAAAGCTTCAACTCCAGCTAGGATCAAAGTGATGTCGGAGCTTGATATTTCGGAGAAAAGATTACCACAAGATGGTCGTCTCGACCTTAAGACTAAAACGGGAAAATTGGATGTTCGGGTTTCGGTCCTTCCAACCATGTTTGGGGAGAAGGTCGTCATGCGTCTATTATCTCAGAGCACTAAAACTCCCGATCTCTCTCAAAGCGGATTTGAAGAGCAGCAGCTCCAGGCTTTTAGAAAAGCCGCACTGCAACCCTATGGAATGGTTTTAGTTACCGGGCCTACCGGAAGCGGAAAATCGACGACTCTTTATGGTGTATTATCCGAGTTGAATCAGCCCGATGTCAATATCTCGACCGTTGAAGATCCGGTGGAATATAACATGGCCGGGATTAATCAAACGCAGATGAAAGAAGCTATTGGGATGAACTTTGCTGCAGCTTTGAGGTCTCTATTAAGACAGGATCCCGATATCATCATGGTGGGGGAGATTAGAGATCACGAAACGGCTGAAATTGCAATTAAAGCCTCCCTTACCGGGCACATGGTTTTTTCCACCCTACATACCAATGATGCTCCGGGAACCATTAGTCGACTTCTCCATATGGGGCTAGAACCTTTTCTGATTACGGCTGCTTTAACTTTAGTCGAAGCTCAGCGATTAATTCGAGTGAATTGCCCTCATTGCTCGGAACCGGATCCGCGAGTGAATGAGAAAGAATTATTGAGTGCCGAAGTTCCTCAGGAGTGGATAGGAAAATTTACAGCCCTAAGGGGAAAAGGCTGTGAAGAGTGCGGCAATACGGGTTACATCGGCCGTCGAGGTATTTATGAAGTCATGCCTATGACTGAAAATTTAAGAAACCTGATTATTAAGGGGGCAAATACCGACACCTTGAAAGAGGCTGCTATTGCTGAGGGATTAATTACTTTAAGACAAGGCGCATTATTAAAGCTTTTTCGAGGGGAAACGACTCTTGAAGAGGTATTAAACAACTCTCGACCGGATGGAGACCTAATCAAAAAATGATCACTCTAGCTCAATTACTAAAAGCGATGATTGATAATAAAGCCTCTGATCTGCATATTTCAGCAGGTTCTGCACCTGGATTTCGGGTTCTAGGATCAATTAATCGCGCTAAAGTTCAGCCTCTGACCGGTGGTGAAACAAAGGAACTCTGCTATTCAATTTTAACAGAAACCCAAAAAGCCCTATTGGAAGAAAAGCGACAGATCGATTTGTCTTTTGGGATTAGAAATCTAGCAAGATTTAGAGCGAATATTTTTTATCAAAGAGGAACGATATCGGGAGCTTTCAGGCATATTCCGTTTGAAATTCCGAAATTAGGAATCTTGGGATTTCCGCCTGCCGTTGTTAACCTCATTAAGCGTCCGAAGGGTTTAATTCTTATAACTGGAGCTACCGGAAGCGGAAAATCGACGACCTTAGCGTCATTGATAAACGAACTCAATGAAACTGAGAAATTACATATCGTTACTATTGAAGATCCGATTGAGTACATTCATTCCCACTCAAAATCTATTATTAATCAAAGAGAGATTGGAGTGGATGCTCTTAGTTACCCTGATGCCGTTAGGTCAGCGCTGCGTGAAGACCCTGATGTAGTTCTCATTGGGGAAATGAGAGATCAAGAGACGATTGAGACAGCTTTGAGTTTGGCTGAAACTGGGCATTTGGTGCTGAGCACTTTACATACGAATGGGGCTTATCAGACTATTAGTCGGATTGTGCAAGCTTTTCCCCACGAAAACCAAGAGAGAATTAAAGCGCAGCTCTCGATGGTGCTTGAGGGGATATTGTCTCAAGTCCTCTTAGAAAAGGCGGACAAAAACGGTAGGGTGTTAGCTATGGAGTTGCTGCTTCCAAATTATTCGATCCGAAACTTGATCCGAGAAAATAAGATTCACCAAATTGCTTCAGCAATGCGGGTTGGGCAAGAAATGACTGGGATGATAACGATGAATCAAAGCCTAGCGAATTTGGTGGAACGTAGAATAATTTCCTTGGATATTGCTTTGGAATCAAGCCCTGAACCTGAAGAGCTTATTAAAATGGTCGCAATGACCGAAAGAAAAGTGGGCTAATAAAATATGAGGTTCAACTATAAAGGAAAATCTAGAGCCAGAGAAGCTGTTGCGGGTGTTCTTGAGGCTCAAGATGAATTCGAAGCCAGAGTTAAGTTGCGGGCCATGCAGATCCGGCCGGAAGTTTTGACTCCAGAGAGTAAGCCCCTTTTTTCATTAAAGCTAAATTTTTCAATAGGAAGTCCTGTAAAGTTAAAACAGCTTATTATTTTTACTCGTCAATTCTCATCCTTGATTGATTCGGGTGTTTCGATTGTTCAAGCCCTAGATCTATTGGCACAACAAGAGACCAATAAAGCTTTTAAGAAAATATTAATTGAAATAAAAACCACCATTGAATCAGGGGGAACTTTGTCGAATGGAGTTTCTAAATATCCCAATGTTTTTAATGAGTTTTTTGTGCGAGTGATCGAGGCCGGGGAGATGTCGGGAACTTTAGATCAGTCATTGAAAAGTATTGGGATTCAGTTGGAAAAGCTGGCAAAACTAAAGTCTAAAGTCATTAAAGCTCTTACTTATCCGGCATTAACGCTAGTTGCCTCTATCGGTGCTGTGATTTTTTTGCTGATTAAAGTGATTCCAGAAATATCAAAACTCTACGGATCTAATAAGCTGCCCGATATTACTGTGGCTGTTCTGAATTTTTCCAATGGTTTTCAGGAAAACCTGAGTCTGATTTTCGGAGCAATCATTGTTGTTCCTTTAGGGATGACAGCCCTTTATAAAGTTTCGAAATTTAGAGAATTTTGGGATCCTATTGTTTTAAGAATTCCACTTTTTGGTGCCTTAGCTATGAGGGCCGCAGTTGCCAGATTTTCTCGTACGTTGAGCACATTAGTGTCAAGTGGTGTTCCGCTATTGGCCGCTTTTGATATTTGTGCCAAAGTGATCTCAAACCGGGCATTAAGGAAATCGGTAGAGAAAGCTTCTTTGGGTGTGAGTGAAGGTAAGACTATCGTAGATGGTCTTGGAAGCACCGGTTATTTTCCACCGATGGTAATTCATATGATTGGAATTGGAGAGGTGACTGGTCGTTTAGATGAACTTCTTCTTAAAATAGCGGAAATTTACGACGATGAAGTTGATAATGCAGTAGATGCGATTACTAGTCTTTTACAGCCGTTATTGATTATGGCAGTTGGCGGAATTATTCTCTTCTTAATGGTTGCCATGTATATGCCTATCTTTAATTTGGGAGATAAGATAAGTGCCGGTTAACCTTCATGCTAACTACGGTTAAAAAAATTCAATCGGAAGTCAGTTTGAGCTTGCCACCCTATGTCGGCATGGAAGAAGCACTCCAATGGATGCTCCTAGGCCGAACTTTCTGTTTGTTCTTTTTACAGTTTATTCTTATAACCCGGGACCTTTTTGGGCGTATTTCCGAACAAAGCAACGAATTGTCTTATGGGCTAATATTATTGTCTTGTAGTTTTGTCGTTACTCTTCTGCAATCTTGTTTAATTGAAAAGTTTCGAATTAATTGGGTAGGGGTAATAGTACAGATTTTATTTGATGCGTTGGTGATTAGTTTTTGGATTTATTGGGCTGAAAGTGAAAGTAGCGTTTTTCCGTTATTTTATTTGGTTCAAATTTTAATTGTTTCTCTGACGTTCTATCAGCGTGGAGCGTGGGTATCTAGTTTTGTGGCAGTGTTTTTTTTAGGGGGAGTGACTCTTCTAAAGAGCCCATTGAATTCAGGGGCAGGATTTCTTTGGATTGCCTATTCGGTTATTTTTGTCGTCCTGGGAGTCGTTGGGGGTTTTTTAAGCGAAGAGGTTCGAAGAACTGCGGAAAGTTTAAAAAAAACAAAAGCGGAAGTTGATAGACTGACGAAGTTTCAAGAACGAATTATTTCAGAAATTCCAACAGGACTTTTGGCCATTGATCATGAGATGCGATTAAATTTTATTAATCCTGCCGCGGAACATATTTTAGGAATACTTGCGAGAGATGTTGTCGGAAAAACTCTCACGGAAGTGGGACGGGAGCTAATGCCTTTTTTTTCCCAGATCGATTCTCAGGAAATGCCTGAAGAGGATGAATTGGTTATTGATCCACGAGAGACATCCATTTCAGCCACTGGGTCGGAGTTTCATCGCAGTGTTTTTTTAAAAGCCAAGTCAGAAACTGGCGGACAAGCGAGGCTTCAACAGATTGTGGAGGTTGGTAGCGGAATGTCGAAGCGTACCCTCCGTGGAGATGTCGCTGAAGTCGATATCGGATCTGGGATGGGGCGTCTTTTGCAAAATCAGGCTCAAGGGGGACGGGTCTTATTATTCCAGGATGTGACTAAAATTATTCATCTTGAGGAGAAACTTAAGCAACATGAAAAACTAGCAGCTGTAGGTCAGTTGGCAGCGGGGATTGCCCATGAGATCAGAAATCCTTTGGCGAGTATGTCTGCCAGTATTGAAATGTTAAAAACGGCTCAGGAGTGGACCGATCCGGAAAATAAAAAACTGATGGAAATTACTTTAAAAGAAATAGATCGCTTAAACGGCTTGATTACCGAATTTTTAGATTTTGTTAAGCCTGAGAAACTAAAATTAGTTTCTCTGTCTCTTAATGATCTTTTACAGGAAATTGTCACTGCAGCTTCAGGCATGGAAGAGTTCAAAAAAATGACTTCCATTTCGACTAAGTTTCAGACAATTCAAGTCTTAGCTCATGGTGAAAAGTTAAAACAAGTTGTTTGGAATCTTTTACTCAATGCGGTTCAGGCTATTAAGGAAAAAGGAATCATCGAAATTGGTTGTGAGGCAGTGAGTGAGCAACGGGTTAAGTGGTGGGTGAGTGATACGGGGCAGGGAATGACCGAAGAGGTTTTAGCGCATATTTATGAGCCTTTTTTTACGACTAAACCACAAGGGACCGGATTGGGTTTGCCCACAGTTTTCAAGATTATTGAAGCTCACCATGGTGAAATAAAAGTTAACTCTGTTGTTGGGAAAGGAACTTGCTTTGAAATCTTTATTCCAAGAGCATAGCTCGCATAAGTTTTTTATGGTGGCGATTTTGCTGGGGACTCTGACTTCCCTGGGAGATGAGAACTTAATAGACAGTAACTCTGTTGAAAAGGCCAATGAATCTCCGCCACAACAGTTTAGTCTTCCTATTCCTGAAACTGACAAGTCAAAAGAAGTGTTAAGTGCTCCTACTAATACCATAGGTTTTAATTTAAGAATTGATGGGAGTTACTCAGGCGGAGGGGCTGTGTCTCAGGGGTTCTCGATTCCTTCTATTCGCCTCTCAGGATTTGGCACTGTTGGAAAATATTTGGATTATCGTTTGTCTTTGGGACAAACAAAAGAGTTTTCAACTGCGGGGTTGGCTCAGGTGTTACCCGTTGAGGCTTACGTTGTGTTTAATGTGAACTCAATGGGGGAGCGGGAAAGCTCTAATTTAAAGTTTAAGGCTGGGCTATTTTCGCCCGCATTTAATCCCATTTGGACTCCCGATCTTAGTTATCTCAATCTTCCGGATTTTAACGCAACTCACCGTACGCTGTTTTTATCAAGAGAGGCCGGGGGAGAACTGACTCTCGAGGCTTTTCATCGGTGGCTCGAAATTAGCGTTGGAGCATTCAATGGGACGGGTGTTTTTGCAGAGAACACCAATAACGCGAAGGCCTTTACGGCTTATGCCAGACTTAATATTCCTTTCCAAAGTTGGAATCTTTCTTTAGGCACCGGTAACTCGATAGTTAGACAGTCAACAGAGGGAAGTGTTAACTATAAATCGTCCTGGGTCACCGATGTGTTCTTCACTTTGGATATTCCCAATTGGAGAACTCAATTTGCTATCGATGGTTTTAGCTCTCAATTTGATGACAGCGTCAGAGGCCTTAGTCCTAAAGGCGGATCTGCGGTTATTAATTTGGGTTTTGGGAGTTGGTTCGGGGTATTTGCACGATATGAATACTCGACTAAGGCCCCTTTGTTGTTGCGGGAGATTCGCCAACTTCAGATTGGGCCTGAAATTTATTTTGATGAAAATGTTAAGGCGTTTGTGACCTATACAGAAGTTAAAACTTCAGGGGATGATGACAAGATGATCACCGCGAGATTTAGACTTTCGTTATAGCGCGCTGGGTTAGGTCGAAAATATCAAATTTGCCGATATGGATTTGGGGAGCCTTAACTTTTTATGCCGGTAACATTTTTACAACGCAATGTCCGAAAAATTACTAAGAGAATCGGACGTCGGAGTCTTTCCGGAGAGATTGGAAAGAAGCAGAAGCAAAATTTATTTCGGGCCCTCTTTTACGTTTTGATGGGAGAACCGCTTATCCCAGATAATCTCATTGAATTTTGTGAGAAAGAAAAGTTAGAACCTACCCTAAATCGATTATTTGAATCGTTAGGAACTAGGTGCAAGTTGCCTCAGGCATTGCATTCTAGAATCATCAAATCGGTTTCCCTAAAAAGAGTTCAAGAAAAATGGGGGATATCTAAATCTGATCTCTCTTTGGTCAAAGAAATTGTTAAAGAGGCCGATATCGATCCTCAAGATGAACACCATTTGCTTCATAGGTATTACGAATCGGGTGATTTAGAGTGGTTGGCTGAAGTAGAGAACGAACAGGATGAAGTCGATGTTATCATTAGTGTTCAGGCTCTTGAAGAAATGCTCCTTGGAGTATTTGAGACCTACAAGGTCCCCAAATCAAAAAAAGAACCATTCTCAGAAGTTTTTGGTCTGTGTTTAGGGATGGCCAGCCGAAATCGTACGACAAAAAAGGGCTTAGGGCAAAAAACAAAATGGTTTGTCTATGTCGAAAAAGCGGTTCCTCAAATCCGTGCGAAATCAGATGCTAGTTCTGTAATTCCTAATGCTAGAAGTATCAATGCTCTTGTCGAAACATCTCAAAGTTTATTTCCTCAGTTGGAGATCATAGGCGACTATCATTCCCATCCCTATCATACGGCCGGCCAAATTAGACGCTATCGCGGATGGGAAGCTTCACCTCAGGATTCGACTGATATTGCTCTCCTGTATAGAGAGTTAAAAAATTTAAAATCTAGAAAACACCGAATGAGAGTTTCTTTCGTTATAGCAATTGCTCGAGGAAAGGCCAGTAGAAGAATTAGAAATGCCTCCCGCTCTACTAATGTTGTCAGGTTTACGATGGCGGGATGCCATGTGTATATTTCTGCTTATCGAATTTTGAGTGATGGCAGTATGAGTGAAAAGGGAGTGGTCTTACAAAGTCCTTATCGAGAAACTTTTTTGAAGGTGGCTTGAAGTGAACTATCGGCACCGGCAATCGATTCAAAAATTGCATTAAGTTTAATCGCTAATGTATCTCGATCAAAATGTAGTTTTCCTATTTGAAAAGCTTTTCGCCCAGCCTTTTCTATCCACAACGGGTGACTAAGAGCTTGCGAAATCTGCCGAGCGGAGCTTTGAATGTCGTTAGGGTCAAGGACAAGGCCAATTTCGTTTTCCTCTATAAGTTCGGCTAACCAACCCTTAAAGTTAATGGCAACCGGTTTTGAAACAGCCAAAGCATCAAAAAACTTATTGGGAGAAGAGTTCCACAGTGGACGTTTGTTAACTAGAGTATTCAAAATTAATGAGGAACGTTGATAAAGTGAAGAGATTTCACTTTTTGGAATCGGTTCGAGAAAAAATAGATTGTGATTTAGGACTCCCAAAAGTTTAGCGAGATTTATCATTCCTTCTTTTTCTTTTCCATCGCCGAGTATGACAAACTTTATTGGAGGAGCTAGAGACAGCATAGCTTGAGCAATTTTAACGATATAATCCACTCCATTGGCAACTCCTATTGTGCCAGGGTAAAGGACAATTGGGTCTGTTTCACCTATCTCTTTGGGGAGAAGCATTCTAGGAGCCGACTGCTCTTTAAAAAATTCGATATCACAACTATTAGGGATCAATGAGGTGTTTTTAACTTTAACTCCTCGACAAACTACAGCCCTCTGAATTCCAGGCGAGAGCGCTACGACATGGTGTGAATTGCGATAGGCAATCTTTTCTAGCCTTCGGGCCAAAAAAATAGAAAAGGGATCTCGAAGAGCTCCAAATGCAATGGGTAATTCGGGCCAAAGATCTCTAACTTCCAAAACGACCGGAATTCTTTTTAGTTTTGAAAGAATCACTGCGGAAAGAGTACTAGTTAAGGGGGGAGTTGAAACATAAATGAGATCACCGGCGAGTTTATTAGCAACTTTAAAAGAACCCAATACATATTTAAAGAAGGCAATTATCCTTTTAAAGAAGGGCATTTTATTGTGATAAGGAATCGGGATCCAGTGAATAGTGATTCCTTCTCGATGGGTTTCATAGGGAGCGTGTTTAATTTGGCTTAGGGATTCATCAGAGACTATTAAGTGAACTTGATGGCCGTAAGAGGCCAGACGCCTTGCAAACTCATACGTGCGCGTGATTCCATTTTTTTCAGGGAGCACAAAATGCTGATAAAAATAGAGAATAGTCATTTTGGTGAAAATGAAGCTGGGCCTCAAGGGGTTGATTATTCCTATACCATGTTAATTTTATCTTCTGATGGTTAAATTCTAAAGCTATCTTTGGATCTGTTTTTCCCCAGTTAAGAATCCATGCTGTGGCGAGTTGAAATTCGTCTGATGAATTCAATTCGTTGTTGTTCAAAGTCAAAGTCTTTTTCCTTTGTTGAACATAAAAACGGGGTGAGAACATTGTATCTTCTATCTTTACGGTATTGGTAGGATAAAGGGGCCTAAAAAAGCACTCGCCATCGCTCGATGTCTGTAGAGATGGTTTTACAGCGAAGAAAGCCGTTTCCAATTCATTTATTTGGACCTCGGGGGCTAGATGGACATGCTCTTTGATTTCAGGATTTGTGCCGTGGTTTAGAACTAGAAAAAGCGAGCAGAGAAAATCAGAGGTTTCAGATAAAAAACACAGTCTAAGAACTTTGGGAACTTTGAGATAGGCATAACCATCGTGCTCACTCCAAATCCAGACGCCATCTGACTGCGTTAAATGGCCTCGGTTTGTGATATGTCCACGCCGACCCAGTCGAAAGCTGCTCCAAATATCAGCACAGTTCTGATTGTTAACAGTAAGAACATTATGGGCAGAGGATCCCCGAAAGTATTGACGTTCTTTTCCTTCATAAGAGTAAGTTCCGCTATTTAAAATGAGAGGAAGTTTTCTAATCGATAATTCAAAAGTCAAAAGATCGCAGTGCGCATGTGCCGGTAAAGAATCACTTCCCATGTTTCCAGCGTCAAAAATGAAAAAGGACGTATTGTTTCTGTGGATATAGTAATCTCCACACCAGTCTGAAAAAAAATCTTGATTTGGAGTCACCCGAGTTAACCAAGTATCGTTGAAATACGGTAAGATCCCTGTGGGATGGGCAATTTGAGAAGAAAATAGTTTCATTTTTGAAAAATAATTTTCGAACCAGTAAAAATTTTCCTGGCTTTTTTTTATCCAAGGTAAAAGAAAAGCCAAACCTTGAGTCAGCTCGGCATGGTATGCGGGGGATTTTTCAAAATGCTCTCCACTAACATGAATTTGCAGTGGAATCTGTTGTTTTAGAACAGAGATCCCTTTTTTAACCCAAGAGGAATTTTTAGGACAATTAAGAAAACTCCCTGCCAGTGCCAGAGCTTGAGCATTTTCCCAGAGATGATTGCCCTTAATATCGTATTCAAAATTGTAATTAAGCCAGGTCGCCTGAAACCACAGAGCACGCAAAATCATTTCCTGGTCATGCTCGGAGGGCGCTGAAAGAACCCAGAGAGCTATCCAGTTTTGAATTCTCTTTGAGATTAAATAGGGATGCCAGCTAAGAGGAAATCTTGCTGGAAGGTAAGAGATTTCGGATTTAATCCAAGTAAGGATTTCCTGCCATGCTGCTTCTGGGTTTGAGTCGTGCAGCCATTGGCTATGGGTATTACGTTCGAAAAATATGAGACGATCTTTGTCTGAGAGTTGCTGTAATAGCTTTGCAGGTATTTTTGTTTGTTGGGCTAGAAGGGGACAAAGATTTAAGTCGAAGTCTTGTAGTTTGACTATTTCGTCTTGGATCTTGATCGATGTTCTCAGGTTCATCTGCAAAAAACATCGAAAAAACAGCCACTTGATTGGCAAAAAGGTTTTTATTGTCAAACGATCAATGAATTGTCTCCAACGATGATAAAAGAACAGAGCTACGATCCGATCTATTGAAATTGAAGAAAAAAAAGTCTTCATATTATTTAAGCGACTTCGCGTGCCGTGAGAGATGAATTTGTTAACGGTGTCTGTATTTTGCAAAGCAACCGACTTATTTCAAAGAGTTCATCGAGAGACTGAAATTGTTGGGAGGGGGTTTGAAGGGAACTTAGAAAACTATTTAAGCAGTTAAAATGGCCTTTATCCTGTTTCCAAAGGGCCATTTTTTTAAAAGTTGAAAAACCAAAACCGGTCAGTTTTTTGAAGTTGTCGATTACGGCGACTTTTTCACCGCAAAAAACTTCGATCCGTTCTTTGGGGTACTGGCGATTGCCTAAAGTTGTGTAATGAATAGTTCCAAGGGATCCATTAGTAAATTTCAACGTTAAAGTGATGTTATTTGTTATATCAATATTTTCCGATGCGATTCGTTCGATCTGATGAGATAAAATGGGGCAGTCGGCAAAAAATCTTAACAGATCAATAAAGTGGCCTAATTCGCTGACGAGTCTTCCCCCACCTATCTCGGGATCGTTTACCCAGTGAGACGAAGACAAGCTAAGAGCATTAATCGTGTAAACCATTATTTTAGGAGCGGTAGAATGCTGAAATAGACTTTTGAGTTTTATACTAAGTGGAGAGAATCGACGATTAAAACCGACACACAGAGTTTTGGAGTAATGATTTGAACGCAGGGCAGCTTCAATTTCATCAATTTGAGACAGTGTTATGGCGAGAGGTTTTTCTACAAAAATGTTTTTATGTTCTTTGATTGCCTTAATAACAAGTTCCGCGTGAGAGTTGTGTCTTGTTCCGATTATTACAGTATTAATATGAGGCGATTCTATCAGCTCGGAGCTGGTATTAATTAATTCTGGAATTTTAAATTGTTTTGAGGCCAGAGTAGCTGACAATCCTGCTTCTGATGTTATAGCTAAAACTTCGGCTTTAAGCTTTTTTAAAGCTGGTAATAGCGTTTTTGTGCAATGGGCACCGGCACCGATAACACCTAAAGTCGGATCGTTTTTAATAGGGCGACTTAGCTGATGGAAATGTCTTTTTTGAGAAGAAAAACTCGAGCAAGCTATAGGGTAGTTTAAAACAATAGCCTTACACAAAGGATCAGAAGTTAAAACCTCATAGGCACTGCGGGCCTCATGGAATGCAAATCGATGCGTGATCAAAGGAGAGAGGTTGAGTTTTCTTTCTTGTATGAGTTCGAGAATAGCTTGCATGTTTCTTTGTTCAGTCCAGCGGACAAAGCCTATCGGATAATCTAAGCCTTTCTGTTCATAAGAATGCTCGTATCGACCGGGTCCGTAAGAGCAGGAAACTTGAAAAGATAACTCTTTTTCGTAAAAGTCGGATCGATTAAATTGAGTCCCCGTGACCCCGACTAAAACGATCTTTCCACGTTTACGGCTCATTTTAGCTGCATACTCGATAGGCTTGGAAGATGTCGTTGAAGCGGTGATAATCACGCCGTCAATACCCTGTCCATGGGAGAATTCCATAGCATGAGAAACGGGATTTGGGTCCAAAGACAAAGAGTGAATTTCGGCTCCAAATTGTTTTGCAAGATCTAACTGAAGCCCTTCAAAATCTATCCCGAGCACTCGGCATCCTTGGGCTTTGAGTAATTGAACCGTGATAAGTCCTAATAGTCCTAACCCTTGAACGACAATCGTTTCTCCGAGAGTGGGATTTAGAAGTCTTATGCCTTGTAGTGCTATCGCAGCGATAGGGGTGAAAGCAGCGTCTTCAAATGAAATAATCGGTGCATGTGGTATTTTTAGACAAAGATTTTCTGATACACAGACAAACTCAGAGTGGGGACCATTTGAGACAACGCGATCTCCAATAGAAAAGCGTTCCACACCTTTACCCACCTCTACAACGATTCCACTTTGCGAGTACCCGGGACTTATTGGAGTGTTTAATTTGTTTTTTACAGCGGCCAAAGTTTCAGCCCAACCTTCGGTTGTGAGTTTCATTTTAATTTGGTTGAGTTTCTCCGGTTGCATTCTGGCTTTTTTGAGCCATGAGGCTCTTCCAAATTGAAGAAGAGTTTCTTCGGTGCCTTTCGAAATGATCGAATGATAAGTTTTGATTAGGACATGGCCCGCTTTAACAGGGGGAATAGGACAGTCTAGAAGTTGCAACTGTCCATTGCTAAGGGATTGAATGAGTTGTTTCATAGCTGATTTAGCTTAAAAGTATCTAATATTATTTAATATTATCGGTATTATTGCTTTTAAGATATAGCCAAAATTCCATACCTGCACCCTTTGAGTAGGCTTTTTAAGAGGCTGGTCCGAACTATTTTTTCTTAAATTGCAAAGACCTATCCGTCTGAACCTCTTAAAAAGCCTACTCAAAGGGTGCAGGTATCAAAACTCCTGTGAGCGGACACATTTGCAGGTATTGAGTGAATGTTATGGTGCAATGCGCATGATAGATTGTAGACGATCGACATAGGTGTTGTGCGAGGAAAGTATTTTTTTTCTCCCTTCCAAGGTGGTTTGTTTGCGAAGGTCAGGTGAACTGAGAAGTGTTTCAATTTTTTGAATGAGGTCTTTTTCCGTCTCAAACATCTTTAC
>Ga0194119_10005590_pt1 | contig 18711 bp, 12 predicted proteins | sample TA2MahC100mmetaG_FD_148620 | JGI IMG/M metagenome (GOLD analysis project Ga0194119, IMG submission 148620) | Freshwater microbial communities from Lake Tanganyika, Tanzania - TA2015018 Mahale Deep Cast 100m | ecosystem: Environmental > Aquatic > Freshwater > Lake | place: Tanzania: Lake...
CTTGTACGCCGAGCGGCTGGGGCTGGAGATGGGCTTCTTCACCGACCCTTACAGCGACTTCGGCCGGCTGAGCTACGAGATGTGGCGCGCCTGCCGTCTGGTGGTGGACACCGGCATGCACGCCCTCGGCTGGACGCGTCAGCAGGCGATTGACTTCATGGCCGAGAACACCTCGTCCACGCTGCTGAATATCGCCAACGAGATTGACCGCTACATTGCCTGGCCGGGGCAGGCCCTGGCCTACAAGATCGGTGAGCTGAAGATTCGCCAGTTGCGCGCCCTGGCGGAAGAGCAACTGGGGCCGCGCTTCGACCGGCGTGCATTCCACGACGTGGTGCTGCTCGGTGGTGCGCTGCCGCTAGACGTATTGGAGAGCAGCGTGCGGCAGTGGATCGCCGCGTGCCAGCGGCTATAGCATTAGCGGTGAGCGATTATCTCGGCTACCTCCAGGAAGGCTTCTCACCCTACGATCCCCTTGAGCTGCTGCGGCAGACGGAGGAGAAGGTCTGCCGGGGGGAGGCGCGCAAGTACACCGCCTTCTACTGCGCCAGCGTCTACGGCGGCATCTCCACCGGCTACCTGGTCGGCTGCTGCCTGCGTTGCGTCTTCTGCTGGGTAGACCTGTCCCGTGACTTCCCCGATCGCTACGGGCAGTTCTACACCCCAGAGCAGGTCGCCGCCCGCCTGCTCGCCAACGCCCGCCAGCGAGGGGTGAGCCGGCTGCGCCTCTCCGGTGGTGAGCCAACCCTGGGCAAGGCCCACCTGCTGGGCGTGCTGGAGCGTGTGGACGGGCGCGGCTACAGCTTCATCCTGGAGACCAACGGCCTGCCCATCGGCCAGGACCCGGACTATGCCCCGGCGCTGGCCAAGTATCGCGACCTGCTCGTACGTGTGTCCTTGAAGGCGGGCAGTGCTGCTGGCTTCCAGGCGCGCACCGGGGCGCAGGGCGAGTATTGGCTGCTCCCCTTTCTGGCCATCGAGCGTCTGCTGGCCGCTGGCGTCAGTCTCCAGGTGGCGGCCATGACCGACCCCCGCCTGATGCCGGACGAGGAGCGGCGTAGCCTGTTGCGCCGTCTGCTGGACATGGGCTACCGGGGCTTCTTTGAGGAGGAACGCTGCTATCCGTACGAGGCCGCCGTCCTGCGCCTGCAGGCGGCGGGATTCAAGCTCTGAGACCCTGAGGGAATCCACCACCAAGGCACCAAGAACACCAAGTTTTTAATTTTGGTGTCTTTGTGTCTTGGTGGTTCAATACGGCCTTTGAACGCTGGACGAGGATAGCCCATGAAACGTCTCGTTATCACTGCGGGAAATATCTCCCTGCCGGCGGAACTGAACGATAGCCCGACCGCCCGCCAGGTCTGGGAGGCCCTGCCCCTTGAAGGCACAGCCAGCACCTGGGGCGACGAAATCTACTTTGCCATCCCCGTAGTCGCCGCTGAGGAGCCGGAGGCCCGCGCCGACGTGGCCGTGGGCGAGCTGGGCTACTGGCCGCCCGGCCACGCCTTCTGCATCTTCTTCGGCCCCACCCCGGCCAGCACCGGCCCGGCGCCGCGCGCCTACAGCCCCGTCAACGTCCTGGGACGTGTCCTGGGCGACGCCACCCGCTGGCGCGCCGTGCGGGCGGGCACACGGGTGCGGCTAGAGCGCGCCGCCGGCTAGCGATCAGAAGACAACAACGAATGGCGAAAGGAACGAATCGGATAATAATTCGTTTGATTCTTAATTCGCTGTTGTCGGCACGTGGCTGCCTGGTGATTTGTCGCCAGGCCTGGGCTGGAGGCACAATCATGCACAAGGAATTGGCCCTGGCCCGCCAGCAGGCCAACTGGACACGCTACCGGCCCGGCCAGCAGACGTGTATTAAAAACCTGACAGGTCTTTAGAGACCTGTCAGGTTTTTGCTTTCTACACGTCAAAGACGATGGTGGCGGCGTAGCCGTCTGGCGTCTCTTCAATTTTCAGGCGATGGAAGGTTGCCGCCTTCACCGGGTGCGCCACCGGCACGCCGCGAGCCCCGCGCACCACGGCGCGCAGGTGCCGGGGCGAAAGCTGCCGCACTTCAAACTGGGCGTAAGTCTCGTCGGCCGTCTCTCGCCAGTACAGCAGCTCGTTCAGCCAGTCCACCAGCAGGCTCTCCCGATCCAGCGAGCGCAGCTCGATCCGCCGCTGTACGCTGGGCGCAATACTCGCCAGGTCGGCCATCTGGGCGAACAGGCCGTAGGCGGCATTGGCGAACAACTCCGGCAGCGTAGCCCCGTAGGCCCGGATGGCCAGGTCGGCGGTGTGTTCCAGATTTTCAAAGCGCCGCGCCGGCGCCTGGCCGGTGGCGTGTGGGGTGCTCATGCACAGGCCTCGGTGTGCGCCAGGATGGCCCGCGCCTGGGCCACGTCCCGCTGCATCTGCGCCACCAGGTCGGCCGCGCTGGCGAAGCGCTGCTCGTCCCGCAGGCGCTGCACAAAGCACAGCTCCAGGCAGCGGCCGTAGATGTCCCGATCGAAGTCCAAAAGGTACGCCTCCACCAGCCGCTCGCCGTTATCGAAGGTCGGCCGCGTGCCGATGTTGACCACGGCGTAATAACTCTCCGCATTCAGGATAGCGTGGGCGGCGTAGATGCCGTCGCGAGGTAAAGCGCGACCCGGCGCTGTGGCCAGGTTGGCCGTGGGGAAGCCCAGGCTGTGGCCACGATGTGCCCCAGGCACGACCTGGCCCTTCAGGTTGGGGCAGCGACCCAGCAGCCGCCCGGCCGCCGCCACGTCGCCGGCGGCCAGCAGATGGCGCACCCGCGTGCTGGAGACGACGTCGCCGTCAATAGACAACGGCGCAACCTGGTGCACGACGAAGCCGCACCCCCGGCCGATCTCGGCCAGGCGGGAGGCCGTGCCCTGGCGCTGGTAGCCCAGGGTGAATTCGGGGCCGCCCCACAGCTCGCGCAGGCGCAGGTGGCGCAGCACCAATTGCAGGAACTCGTCGGCGGTATAGCGGGACAACTCCCGGGTGAAGCGCAGGCGGGCGATGATGTCCACGCCCAGGCTGGCCAGGAGGTCCAGCCGCTCCTCCAGGGTATTCAGGTAGGAGGGCGAGCTCTCCGGGTCGAGCACGGCACGCGGATGGGGGTAGAAGGTCAGCACAGCCGATTGCCCGCCCAGCTCGCGCCCCCGCCGCCGCACCTGGTGGATCAGGTTCTGATGCCCCAGGTGCACGCCGTCAAACATCCCAATGGTCAGGACGACGTCACGGTCGGGCTGTAATTCATCCAGTTCGGCAATATATGTTCCACGTTCCATGTTCTAGGTTTCACGTTCCACGGCCTATGTTCCACGTTCCATGTTCATGAAACCAGAAATCGGGCAAAAAAGTATCTTCCGCTTTCGAGGGCAAAAAGCCGGGTTTTTCCGCTGCATAAGCGGGAATTCCCTGCAAAAAGCAGAAGCTACTTTTCACAGCCAAAAACCCGGCTTTTCTGGTTTCATGATGTTTCATGTTCCACGGCAACTTGGAACATGAAACGTGGAACTTGGAACTTGGCTTCACGCCAACACCTTCTCCGGCCGCCAGACAGTGGCCTCCGGTTCCCGGCGCAGGATGGCGATCAGCTCGCCGTCAAAATCGTAGGCACGGCACAGGTCGGCATTGAGCAGAGCAGGCTCCCACGCCTGCGATAACGCTCGCCCTTGCCGCAGCCGGGCCACGCTGTCTTGGCCCAGGATGGCCGCCGGATAGTCCAGCAGGGCCTCGTCGGGGGCGTAGAGCAGCGCCGCCCCATAGCCCTGGGCCAGACTGTCCTGCAAGGTGGGCAGGTCAACCGCCTCGCCCAGGGTGAAGCGCCCGCTGGCCCGGCGCACCAGGCGGGAGAGGTGCGCCCCACAGCCCAGGCGCTCGCCCAGGTCGCGGGCCAGGCTGCGCACGTACGTGCCGGCGCTGCACTCCACGTCCAGCACCACCGCCGGCGGGCGATAGGCCAGCAGGATCAGGCGATGAATGATTACGGGCCGGGGCGCTGTTTCTACGGCCACCCCGGCCCGGGCCAGGCGATAGAGAGGCACGCCGTCGCGTTTCAGGGCGGCGTAAGCCGGGGGGCGTTGCTGGAGGTGGCCCTGGAACTCGCTCAGGGCGGCCGCCAGTTGCGCCGCTGGCACCTCCACGGCGGCTGTGGCCACGACCTGCCCCGCGGCGTCGTCGGTGTCGGTGCTCACGCCCAGAGTCACCTCGGCCCAGTAGGCCTTGCGGGCGGCGGCCAGGTACTCGGCCAGGCGGGTGGCCCGCCCCACGCAGACGAGGAGCACGCCGCTGGCCGCCGGGTCGAGCGTGCCGGCGTGGCCCACCCGTCGCTCACCCGACCAGCGGCGCACCGCGGCCACCACATCGTGGGACGTCCAGCCCACAGGTTTGTTGACGTTGAAGATGCCGTCCATGGGGGAGTAGACAAGTAGGCAAGTAGCAGGTAGACAAGGAGATCAGGAGCAAGGTCTGCGTCTACCTGCCACTTGCCTATTTATCACTCGGCTACTCAATCTACCCAATTCACCACGTTCAGGCCAGGTATCTGCTTGAAGTGATGCACGTTACGTGTGACCAGTGTGGCACGGTGAGCCAGGGCAATGCTGGCGACCAGCAAATCAGCCCGGCCAATCTTCCGCAATCCTTTTGTCGCCCGCAGCCAGCACTCCTGCCTGTTGGAGCAGGATTGTCCGGCTGTCATGACTACGCAACCAATCGTCAACGGCGGCTTTGAGAAAGCGCCAGGTGTCTTCAATACGCCGACCGGGAATCTGGCCTTGCACGGCTTGCCGTTCGATTGCCTCTTTGGGAAGCCGCAAATAATCGGCTACTTCTTCTAGCGTCAAAACATCTGGCATCATGAATTGGCTCATCTGACACCTCCACTTGTCTACCTGTTCCTTGTCTACCTGCCCCTTGTCTACCTGCCCCTTGTCTACTTGCCCCTTGTCTACTTGGTTACTTGTCTACTTTTCTAACTCCTGCCTCACCGCCGCCAACACCCGCTCCTCCACCGCCGCCAGCGGGCCGGGGAGGGTGCAGCCAGCGGCATTGCGATGGCCGCCACCGCCCAGGCGGAAGGCGATGCCGGAGACGTCCACCGCCGGGGCGGAGCGAAACTCCACCTTGACCTTGCCGTCCGGCGACTCCACAAAAAGAACGGCCACCGCCGTCCCCACCGTGCCGCGCAGAAAGCTAACCAGCCCCTGCACCTCGTCTTCCGCCACGTTGTTGCGGCGCAGCATGTCCTGGGTCACACTGGCCCACACCACGTTGCCCGCCGGACCGGGGAAGGAGCGAAAATCGCTCAGGGCCTGGCCCCACAGGCGCAAGGTCTGCGGCGACTTACGGTTGTATACCGCCTCCACCAGGGTGGGCAGGGAGGCGCCGGCCTCCAGGAGTTGTATGGCCACGCCCAGGCTCTGCGGCGTGGTGCTGGGGGTGCGAAAGCCTTGCGTGTCCGTGAAGATGCCGGTGAGCAGGCACAGGGCGATGGCGGGCGTGATGGGCAATCCCCAGGCCTGCAGCAGGGCAAAAACGATCTCCGCCGTGGAAGCGGTCTCCATCTCCACGATGTTCAGCGTGCCGAAGCGGGTGTTGGTCCGGTGGTGATCAATGTTCACCAGCGGCGTGTGGGCGAAGACTGCCGGCTGGTAGACCGCGCCCATGCGATCCGGGCTGCTGAAGTCAATGCCCAGGATAAGGTCGTAGCGACCGGAGACCTCACTACGAAAATCGGCGTAGCCGGGCAAGAAGCCCAGGTAGGCCGGCATGGGGCCGGCGCAGGCCACAGTGCATTCCTTGCCCAGGGCACGCAGCGCCCAGGCCAGCCCCAGCGCAGAGCCGATGGTATCGCCATCGGGGTTGATGTGCGCCACCAGGAGCAGGCGCTGCGCCCGCCGGATGAGGTCCCAGGCAGCAGCGACGGCTTCCCGCTGATCGGCCAGCAGGTTCTGGGCAGTGCCGGGCGAGGTTGGCCGGCCGGTCATGGCTGCTCCTCGGCAGCAGCGTCACGCCCCGCGTCCTCCTGCTCCACCTGGCGAATGAGCTCGGTCAGGCGGGCGCCGCGGGCCAACGACTCATCGCGCTGAAAATGAATCTCCGGCGCGTAGCGCAGGCGCAGGCGCTCGCCCAGCTCGTGGCGGAAAAAGCCCTGGGCGTGCACCAGGCTCTTAAAAGCCGCTTTCGCCTCCTCCTCGCCCCCCAGGATGCTGACGAAGACCTTGGCGTAGCGGAGATCGGCGGTGACCTCTACCTCGGTGATAGAGATAATCACCCCGGTTTGCAGGCGGGGGTCGTCTATTTCCCGGCGCAAAAGCTCGCTGATCTCCGCACGGATCAACTCCCCCACCTTGGCGGTTCGTCTGGTCATGATGGTCTAGAACCAGGAAGACGATTGCCGATTTTCGATTGGCGATTGCAGATTTACAATCGGCAATCCGCAATCGGCAATCGGCAATCTAGTTGACTCTTTCTTTTCGATAAGCCTCGATGGCGTCGCCCACCAGAAATTCGTTGAAGCCTTCCAGGCCCAGGCCACACTCGAAGCCCTTAGCGACCTCGCGCACGTCGTCTTTGAAGCGCCTGAGAGAGGCCATCTTGCCGGCGAAGACCTCCTTACCCTCGCGCAGCACCTTGACCGTGTCCGTGCGGGCGATGGTGCCTTCGGTAACAGACAGACCGGCTATCTGCCCCTTGCCCACCTTGAAGAGGGCGCGCACCTCGGCCTTGCCGTCCAGGACGTCGGCGTACTTCGGCTCGTACAGGCCGGTGAGGGCCTTCTGCACGTCGTCTACCAGGTTGTAGATGATGTCGTAGTAGCGAATGTCCACGCCCTCCAGCTCCGCCAGTTGCTTGGCCGCCGGGTCCGGGCGCACCTGGAAGCCAATGACGATGGCCTTGGAGGCCGAGGCCAGGCGAATGTCCGACTCGTTGATGATGCCGGCGGCCTGGTGCAGGAGCTTGACCTTGACCTTCTCGTCGCCCAGCTTGCTCAAGGAGTTGACGATGGGCTCGATGGAGCCCTGGACGTCGGCCTTGAGGACGATGTTCAACTCCTTGACCTCGCCGGCCTGGATCTGCTTGAAAAAATCCTCCAGGGTGACGCGAGCTGTGCCCGCCTGCATCGCCATCTCCCGCTGGCTCTTCTCCTGCAGGGCCAGGGCCCGCTCCTTGGCCGTCTTCTCGTCGGCCACGACCTCCAGGATGTCGCCGGCTTGCGGGACGTCGTCCAGGCCCAGGATCTCCACCGGCATGGCGGGCTCGGCCTTCTTCACCGCTTTGCCCTTATCGTTGAACATAGCCTTGACCTTGCCGGCGATGGGGCCTACCAAAACGTTATCGCCGATGCGCAACGTGCCCTGCTGCACGAGCACGGTGGCCAGGGGGCCTCTGGTCTTGTCCAATTCCGCCTCCACAATCGTCCCGGAGGCGGCGCGGTTGGGGTTGGCCTTGAGCTCGTGCAGATCGGCCACCAGGAGGATCATCTCCAGCAGATCGTCAATGCCCACCTTCCTCTTGGCCGAGATGGGGACGCAGATGGTGTCACCACCCCATTCTTCGACCACCAGGCCGGCATCGGAAAGCTGCTGCTTGACCTTATCGGGTAGGGCATTTTCCTTGTCAATCTTGTTCAAGGCCACGACGATGGGCACGCTGGCGGCACGGGCGTGGTTGATGGCCTCCAGGGTCTGCGCCTGCACGCCATCGTCGGCGGCGACGACCAGGATGGCGATGTCCGTGACCAGTGCGCCGCGGGCGCGCATGGCGGTGAAGGCCTCGTGGCCAGGGGTGTCCAGGAAGGTGATCTTGCGATTGTTCTTCTCCACCTGGTAGGCGCCGATGTGCTGGGTGATGCCGCCCACCTCGGTGGCGATGACGTTGGTCTGGCGGATGGCGTCCAGCAGGCTGGTCTTGCCGTGATCCACGTGGCCCATGATGGTAACCACCGGTGGCCGCAGTACCCCACCCTCCTCGTCTACGACCAGGCGACGGCGCTTGGGGGCTTCCTTCTTCTCTGTCTCCTCGGCGAGGGCCGGCTGCGGGGCCGCGGTCACACGCTCGCGCGCCTCGTAGCCAAAATCCGCCGCCACGATGGCCGCGGTGTCGAAGTCAATCAACTGGTTCACGGTGGCCATGATGCCGTTCTTGATCAGGTCCTTGATCACTTCCACCGGGCTGACTTCCATGGCCTCCGCCAACTCCCGCACGACGATGACGCGCGGCAATTCCAGGACGTTGCCGGCCACTGTGACTGCCGGGGCGACCTCTGCCGGGGTGCCTGGGACGCCTGGGGCGACTTCTGGCTTAGGGCGTACTGGCACGGGGCGGGGCCGTGGCGTGGTGGGGCGTGGGGGCCGCGGCGGGGCCAGACGTGGGCCTGGTCCCACCCGGCCGCGGGCTATACCTGCCCGTGCCCGAGCCGCTGCTTCTTGCAGGGGCAGGACGTCATCGCGGAATTTGTCTCGCTCTGGCCTGGCCTTGCTTTTGCCTTTGCCCTTGGAGCGGGCGCGGCGGGTTTTCTCCTCGGTCTCGGCGGAAGGCGGCGCCTCTTCGCCCACGGGTGGTATCGGCAGCCGGCCAGGTAGCCCACCAGTGGGCGGGCGCGGCACTCCGGGTCGTGGGGTGATGACACCACCAGGCGACATCGCCGGGCGCGGAGGCAGGCCGGGCTGGACAGGACGCGGGCCACCAGGAGGCATGGGGCGCGCCGGCTGCGCCTGACCGGGAGCGGGCTGGCCACCCGCCGGGCGCGGGGGCCGCGGTTGGCCCTGCGGTGGTCGTGCGGGCCGTGGCGCCTGGCCAGGGGCCGGCTGGCCACCCGCCGGGCGCGGGGGGCGCGGTTGGCCCTGCGGCGGTCGCGGTTGGCCCTGCGGCGGCCGTGCTGGCTGCTGGCCAGCCGGGGGCTGGGCCCCCTGAGGACGCTGGCCGCCACCGCCACCCCGCTTTTTCTTCTTGCCAGCGGATGGCCGCGGCGGGTTAGTCCAGACGTCGTGGCGGCCCAGGTCAATGCGTCCGCTGGGCGGTGTTGGATGCTTAGGCGCTACGGGCTTGGAGCGCAGCCAATCCTTGGGGGCGGGCCCTTGCGAGGGCGGTGCGCCGGGCTTCGGCTGGGCTGGTTGCTGGGCGGACTGCGGCTGTCCAGGCTGCTGGTCAGGTTTGGTCTGGCCTGGCCGTTGGGCAGACTGCGGCTGTCCAGGTTGCTGGCCAGGCTGCTGGCCGGGCTTCGCTTGCTCTGGCGGCGACGGGCGGTCGGCCGGTGGCGCGGCTGGCGGGGGGGCACTGCTGGCCGAAGGCTTCTTGGTCCCCGCGGCAGAGGGCTGGGATGAATCCTTGTTTTTGTCTTTCTTGTTTTCTTCGGTCATAAAAACCTCCTGGCCAGGCGTTGCCGGCCGAGCCCGCACAGTCTTGGGCCAAGCCATTGCAGAGTGTGGCTGAACGTCGTGAGAGATGGCCCACGGTTCAAAAAGTTGACTCCATTATAAACTACAAAGCCTCTTTTGGCAAGAGGCTTTGGCGGGAAAATCCTGATCTTTGTCGGATCGGTGCGGGGCATTGGGCGAGAAATCCGGCATCTGGGATGCCTGGCTCCTCGGCACAAGGTAAGGAAAGCAAAAAGCTCTTCTGGCAATGAGCTATTTTCCCAAAGGCTTGCGCCTCCAGTATCGTCGCCGCTGCGGCGTTTCACGACCGTGTTCGGGAAGGGAACGGGTGGGTCCGCCGCGCTCAAATCACCAGAAGAGCTTTATGGGCTAGCAACCAGCGGTGGCCCAGCACGCTAAAAACTGAATAGAATGTGTCACCGCAATTTTGCTGACTTAACACGGGGTAAGCCATTGCCCGTTAGTACGGCTTAGCTCAAGCGCTTGCACGCCTTACACATGCCGCCTATCAAGCAGGTAATCTACCTGCGGGCTCTCGGAGCTCTAGTCTCCATGGTGATCTCATCTTGGGGGGGGCTTCGCACTTAGATGCTTTCAGCGCTTATCCCTACCTGACATAGCTACCCAGCGACGCCCTTGGCAGGACGACTGGCACACTAGCGGTCAGTCCACCCGGGTCCTCTCGTACTGCGGGCAGCTCCCCGCAAATCACCAACGCCCACGACGGATAGAGACCGAACTGTCTCACGACGTTCTGAACCCAGCTCGCGTGCCGCTTTAATGGGCGAACAGCCCAACCCTTGGGACATACTACAGCCCCAGGATGCGACGAGCCGACATCGAGGTGCCAAACCTTGCCGTCGATGTGAACTCTTGGGCAAGATAAGCCTGTTATCCCCGGGGTAGCTTTTGTCCGATAAGCCACGGCCCTTCCACACGGAACCGTGGGATCACTAAGCCCGACTTTCGTCTCTGCTCGACTTGTGGGTCTCGCAGTCAAGCTCCCTTGTGCCTTTACACTCTGCAGGTGGTTTCCATTCACCTTGAGGGAACCTTTGGGCGCCTCCGTTACCTTTTGGGAGGCGACCGCCCCAGTCAAACTGCCTGCCTGGCACTGTCCCTATTCCTGGTTAAGGGACGGGTTAGGGTCGAAACTTAACCAGAGTGGTATTTCACCGTTGGCTCCACCGAACCTTTCGGCCCAGCTTCCCAGCCTCCCACCTATCCTACACAAGCCAAATCCCAACGCAATGCCAAGTTGCAGTAAAGCTCCACGGGGTCTTTTTGTCCAGTCGTGGGTAACCCGCATCTTCACGGGTACTTCAATTTCGCCGGGTCCCCCGTCGAGACAGCGCCCTGATCGTTACACCATTCGTGCGGGTCGGAACTTACCCGACAAGGAATTTCGCTCTAGTTTGTTACAGCCACTTGCGTGGTGGGCTGGTCATTTCTGCCAGCCTCCCTTTGTCGCCAAAGGGTACGGACCATATCTTCGACCTGATAGCCATCAGGTGTCTGGCGTATGGTCTCTGAGGATTCTCAAGAACCAACAGTCTTGAGTCTTTCCTGCTGATTGCCTGCACTGGCCACATTGTCACCTCATGGTCATCATGAGGTAGCGCCAGATACTCAGGGTTTCCAGCATATAGCCAGATTTTACTAAGGCTCGCGGTAGAACCTTAGGACCGTTTATGTCGTTACACGCTTGAGCGTGTGGCTTCTTCAGCCCTCCGTATCGCTACGGAGATCGGACCATATTATCATCGCCAAGAACAAGCGGCATTCCAGTATTCTTGCGATGCTTGGCGTATGGTCTCTGGGGATTCTCAGCCATTGAGTGAACGAACAATCTCCTGATCGTCACGGTGACGTTTACTCGTTTCATTGTTCATCTGGTTGCGCAGACGCACAATTTCCAGAATACCGTCACTAGTCAGATGTTTGCCAGCACACATCATTTCGCAAATCCGAGTGAACACTTCAAGCGTCTTTCTATTGCTTGGAGAGCGCAACTGGAATTTGCGAAAGAAGGGGATAACTTTTTCGCTGAGGTCACGGTAACTATTGACCTCGAAATAGTGTACCCCATCTCCTCTATCCCGGATGCGGCCACATCCCAGAGCCTGTTGTAGGAGCTCAAGAACGTGCCTTTCTCGTTGTGAGACATTGAAGCAAGCCGCAACGCGCCACCGAAGGTTACGATCATTGACCTTCTTAACGCTTACGTTGAAGCTTCCTTCGCCATCCACAAATCCGGCGAGATAGTGTCCGACTTCATCTGAGAGATCCTGGTCGCCCACTTGGCTGAGCCTTTCCTGCTGATTGCCTGCACTGGACACATTGTCACCTCATGGTCATCATGAGGTAGCGCCAGATACTCAGGGTTTCCAGCATATAGCCAAGTTTATTAACGTAACTACAACGGTCTAGCTTATAGTTACGGCCGCCGTTCACCGGGGCTTCGATTCAAAGCTTTGGCTTGCGCCGAACCTCTCCTCTTAACCTTCCGGCACTGGGCAGGTGTCAGCCCCTATACGTCAGCTTACGCTTTCGCAGAGACATGTGTTTTTGTTAAACAGTCGCCAGGGCCTGCTCACTGCGGCCCCCAGGGGCTCACGAACGCTTACCCCCAGGGGCACCCCTTCTCCCGAAGTTACGGGGTTAGATTGCCGAGTTCCTTAACGGAGGGTCTCCCGATCACCTGACGGCTCTTGCCGCCACCTACCAGAGTCGGTTTGCGGTACGGGCACGCGAGATCTCGCTAGAGGTTTTTCTTGGCAGTTGGGCTCAACCACTTACGGCCTTACGGCACCGCTCACCCCTCGAGGTTGATGCCGCCCCGGATTTACCAAAGGCGGCCCCCTAAGGGCTCTGCACCGGCACAACCAATCGCCGGCTGGCCTACCCCTCTGCGTCTCCCCATTGCGTCTTGAGCGATCTCACGTGGTGCTGGAATGTTGACCAGCTGTCCATCGCCTACGGCTTTCGCCCTCGGCTTAGGCCCGACTAACCCTAAGCGGATTAACCTTCCCTAGGAAACCTTAGGTTTACGGTGGGTGTGTTTCTTCACACACCTTGCGCTACTCATACCGGCATTCGCACTTCTGGTCGCTCCACCCGTCCTCCCGGTCGAGCTTCTCAGCTCCCAGAACGCTCCCCTACCGCCCGACAAGTTTCACGTTCCAAGTTTCATGTTTCAAGTTCACGCCCTGAATAGGAACGTGAAACACAGAACATGGAACTTGGAACACCTATCAGGCCCGTAGCTTCGGTACTAGGCTTGAGCCCCGGTGGGTTGTCGGCGCCGGACCACGTTCGACCAGTGAGCTATTACGCACTCTTTAAATGATGGCTGCTTCTGAGCCAACATCCTGGTTGTCTACGCAATCCGACATCCTTTGCCACTTAGCCTAGATTTAGGGACCTTAGCTGACGGTCTGGGTTGTTTCCCTCACGACGACGAAGCTTAGCCCCCGCCGTCTCACTCCCAGGGTCTGGAGCGATGGCATTAGTGGTTTGATTGAGTTTGGTAAGCTTTGTGCCCCCTAGCTCAGCCAGAGCCCTACCTCCATCGCTGAACCCCTGAGGCTGCACCTAGATGCATTTCGGGGAGAACCAGCTATCTCCGAGTTCGTTTGGCATTTCACCTCTATCCACAGCTCATCCAGTAGCTTTGTAACGCTAAAAGGTTCGGGCCTCCACGAGGTTTTACCCCCGCTTCACCCTGGCCATGGATAGCTCACTCGGTTTCGGGTCTACTCTGCGCAACTAAACGCCTTATTCAGACTCGCTTTCGCTACGGCTCCGGGTGTACCCCCTTAACCTGGCTACGCAAAGTAACTCGCCGGTTCATTCTTCAATAGGCACGCGGTCAGGCTGCCTCCGAAGAGGCAACACCCTTCCACTGCTTGTAGGCACACGGTTTCAGGTTCTTTTCATTCCCCTAACCGGGGTGCTTTTCACCTTTCCCTCACGGTACTGGTTCACTATCGGTCGCCAAGAGTATTTAGCCTTGGGAAGTGGACTCCCCAGTTTCCCGCAGGATTAGCGTGCCCCGCGGTACTCCAGGTCAGCGGCAGGAGGGCGATCCTTTAAGGTGGCTACGGGACTATCACCCTCTATGGCGGGCCTTTCCAGACCCTTCGACTAAAGATCGCCTTTGTAACTCCTTTGCGTGTCTGCAACTACGCTGCCGCGCCTTGCAACCCCCATCTGGCATAGGCTTGCAGGCCACTAAGCCAGACAGGTTTGGGCTGCTCCCCTTTCGCTCGCCACTACTCAGGGAATACTCTCTTTTCCTCGGGGTACTGAGATGTTTCAGTTCCCCCGGTACCCCCTCTCTGACCGCCAGCCCTTGCGGACCTTTGGCCAGGAGTGAGCCGACATTACTCGGCCCGGGTTGCCCCATTCGGGAATCTGCGGATGAACGTTTACTAGCAACTACCCGCAGCTTATCGCAGCTAGCCGCGCCCTTCTTCGGCTCTTGGCGCCAAGGCATCCACCGTGCGCCCTTAGAAGCTTGCCCCACGTTAAGTCAGCAAAATTGAAGTGAACATTCTATTCAGTTTTTAAGGTGCTGGGCTGGCAAGTGGCTTTTGCCGCTTGCCCTAGCGTTGGCCGCTAGCTCTTGACGATCTGAATCAGCAAGAGCTAAAGGCCAACGACCTCTTAAAGACAAAGAAACACGGCTTGATATGATGCTCAAGCCGTGCGGATAGAGCATATATCGTTTTAGAGGAGGGGCTATGCAGTTGAAGATGGTCGCTCCGACATCTTCTGGTTTACCTCTGGCTGTTTAGGATACTCCTAGTATAACGCATGGTCAGCTTTTTGTCAAGGGGGTGCGGGACGATAATGAACCGTTTTGGCGGCGCTTCTCCTCCCCATCTCACGCCAATGGTGGAGCGGAGGGGATTCGAACCCCTGTTATTCCTCCGTGCAAGGGAGGTGCCATCCCGCTAGGCGACCGCCCCTTGGTAAGTAGCAAGTAGACAAGTACACAAGGAACAAGTACACGAGTGGTTACCCCTTGGCTACTTGTCTACTTATTACTTGTCTACTTTTTCATTGGTGGGCCTTTCTGGTCTCGAACCAGAGACCTCAGTCTTATCAGGACTGCGCTCTAACCAACTGAGCTAAAGGCCCGTTGACGAATAGCTGATGGCCCGATTCACCATCGGCCATCAGCTATCTGCTAAAAGCACCTTAACACCTGAAAAGTGGTAGGAAGGGTCAAGCTTGGGGTTTAGGGGAAGCGAGCTTGGGGCTCGCTATCGACCTAGGAGTACCGGCGCAGCGCACTTCCGGCGCTCGGCGGCGGTTAGCCGCCCAGCGCCTGGCGCTACCCCGAAGTTCTCCCTAGAAAGGAGGTGATCCAGCCACAGCTTCCGCTACGGCTACCTTGTTACGACTTAGTGCCGATCACCGATCCCACCCTCGGCGCCTGCCTCCCTGACGGGTTAGCTCAGCGACTTCAAGTGTTACCGGCTTTCATCACTTGACGGGCGGTGTGTACAAGGCCCGGGAACATATTCACCGCAATATGCTGACTTGCGGTTACTAGCAACTCCGCCTTCATGCAGGCGAGTTGCAGCCTGCAATCTGAACTGAGGACGGTTTTAGGGATTGGCTCCGCCTCGCGGCTTCGCAGCCCTCTGTACCGCCCATTGTAGCGTGTGTGTAGCCCAGGACGTAAGAGCCGTGCTGACTTGACTTCATCCCCACCTTCCTCCGAGTTAGACCCGGCAGTCTCGTTAGAGAAGACAACTAACGACGAGGGTTGCGCTCGTTGCGGGACTTAACCCAACACCTCACGGCACGAGCTGACGACAGCCATGCAGCATCTGTGTACGTGCCTCTGACGAGGGGGCGACATCTCTGCCGCTTACACGTACATGTCAAGCCCTGGTAAGGTTCTGCGTGTCGCGTCGAATTGAACCACACGCTCCGCTGCTTGTGCGGGCCCCCGTCAATTCCTTTGAGTTTTAAGCTTGCGCTCGTAGTCCCCAGGCGGGGCACTTATTGCGTTAGCTGCGGCACAGCGGGGGTCGATACCCGCTACACCTAGTGCCCAACGTTTACAGCTAGGACTACCGGGGTATCTAATCCCGTTCGCTACCCTAGCTTTCGCGCCTCAGCGTCAGGAGCAGTTTAGGAAGCCGCCTTCGCCACTGGTGTTCTTCCCGATATCTACGCATTTCACCACTACACCGGGAATTCCGCTTCCTTCCCCTGCCCTCAAGCACCCCAGTATTGGACGACCCTCCCCAGTTAAGCCGGGGGCTTTCACGCCCAACTTAAGGCACCACCTACGCGCTCTTTACGCCCAGTAAATCCGGGCAACGCTGGCCACCTACGTATTACCGCGGCTGCTGGCACGTAGTTAGCCGTGGCTTATTCCGGTGGTACCGTCTGAATCTTTCCACCGAAAAGGGCTTTACAACCCGAAGGCCTTCTTCGCCCACGCGGCGTTGCTCCGTCAGGCTTGCGCCCATTGCGGAAAATTCCTTACTGCTGCCTCCCGTAGGAGTCTGGGCCGTGTCTCAGTCCCAGTCTGGCTGATCATCCTCTCAGACCAGCTACCGATCGTCGCCTTGGTAGGCCGTTACCCCACCAACTAGCTAATCGGACGCAGGCCCCTCCCAAAGCGCCTTGCGGCTTCAATCGTGCACGTCTATGCGCACGACCACATGCGGTATTAGTCCCCCTTTCGGAGGATTATCCCCCACTTCGGGGTAGGTCACCTACGCGTTACTCAGCCGTCCGCCACTAAGCTGGCTTCTCTTGCGATCCGCCAACTCCGTTCGACTTGCATGTATTAGGCACGCCGCCAGCGTTTACCCTGAGCCAGGATCAAACTCTCCAAAGAATTTTTTATTCTTCTTTGGGAAATGAGCCCAAGCTCTTTTTGACCGGCTCGCACCGGCCTTACCATTCCTACCACTTTTCAATTGTTAAGGTGCTCTACAGTGCCCACTATAATACCATAAACCAATCTGTTTGTCAAGCCCTGTAAAGAGCATTTTCACGTTGGATTGTGCAAATCGTTCCTGCTCTCCCGCTAGCAGCGACAACGGGCGGCATTATACCATAAAACCCAGAAATGTCAATACCTTTGGGGCACAATTTTTGTGCTGAGGGGACTTTTCTTTTGGCCGCATTTCTGCTATGATAGGCCCAGCCAGGACCAACACCCCTGGCGGCCCGGCAAACTCACTGCGAGGAGGCAAGTTATGCTCAAGAAACTGGTGATCCTGGCTATCGTCCCTCTCCTCCTGCTGGCTTTTGCTAATTGGGGGACGATGCCCATCGTCATGCATAGCTGGAACCAGGTGGTGAAGTACCAGAGTCCCTATACCACCCCGCTGCCACCAGGGAAGGCAGGGACGGCAATCGCCAGGCAGGCCGTGCTTGTGGTGGTGGATGGCCTGCGCGAGGATACCTCCCGGCAGATGCCTACCCTCAACGAGCTACGCGGCCAGGGAGCGAGCCGCACCCTGGTCGTTGGCCAGCCCTCCCTCTCTTATCCATCCTGGACGGTCATCGGCACCGGCTCCTGGCAGGAACAGAGCGGGGTAACCACCAACTGGTACGAAGGGGCCATCAAGGTGGACAGCCTCTTCGCCCGGGCTAAAGCCGCCGGCCTCTCCACGGCCATTGTCGGCTCGCCAGGGTGGGGCCAGCTCTACGCCGGCAGCTACGACTACGGTAAGTTCTTCGAATGGCAGGGCGAAACCACCGACGACGCCATCCTGGCCGAGGCGATCAAGGTGCTCCAGGAGCGTAAGCCCAACCTGCTCCTGGTGCACTTTGAAGGCACCGACGAGTTCGGCCATAAGTATGGTGGGGCCAGCGCCGAATATCGCCGCGTCGCCCTGGCCATTGATGGGCGCATCGGCCAGCTCGTCAAGGCTGTGGATCGGCAGTCTGTGGCCTTCATCGTCACCGCCGACCACGGCATGATTGACACGGGCGGTCACGGCGGCTGGGAGCCGGTCGTGCTGAACGTGCCTTTTGTCGCCAGCGGCAAAGGCATCGTGCCCGGCGCTTATTCCCCGGCGCAGCAGGCCGACATCGCCCCCACCCTGGCCGTCCTCCTGGGCACCGCTATCCCCACTCACAATCAGGGCCAGCCGCTCTGGGACCTGCTCGACCTGCCGGAGAAGATCCGGGCGGAGCGAGCCTTTGACGCCGGCGTGGAGCTGGCCGGCTTCTACGCCAACTATGCCCGGCAGATTGGGGCGACGACCTTCAACCAAAGCCAACTGACCGCAGCCGGCGAGGCCCTGGGCAAGGGCGATTATGCCACCGCCTATCGCCATGCCACAGACTTCGCTGATAGCATCCGCCGTCAAGCCGCCGGGGCGCGGGAGGCTCGCTTGTGGCGCGAGCGCCTGATGCGTACTCCCCTGGTCCTTCTGCTGTTGCTGCCCTTCGCCGCCTGGCTCTACCTGGCCTGGCGACAACGCTGGGACCTGCGCTGGCCGCTGGTGGGCGCCGCCGTCTACTTCTTGATTTACAACGTCCTCTTCTTTGCCTCGGGAAACAGCTATTCGCTCAGCGCCTTCAACTCCGAGGATCAGATCCAGGCCTTCTTTACCCGGCGGGGAGTGGATGCGCTCATTTCTCTGCTCGTGGCCGGGCTGCTGGTGGGCATCCTGGCCCGGCGTAAGGACTGGTTTGGGGCGGTTCTGGCCGTAGTGAACACCATGTTCTTTGTGGCTCTAGGCTTGGCCTTGCAAGTGCTCCTCTTCTACTGGCTCTGGAACGTGAATTTCGCCTGGTATCTACCCAATCTGGCCTGGGGCTTCAAGTACTACCTGGACATGCTCCAGACTACGGCCTTCTACCCCAAGATTTACCTGCCCGTGGCCGCCATCCTGCCCTTGCTGGCTTTGGGCATCTGGTGGGTGTCGAGCAAGATTATCCGCCAGCCGAGGTAGATCACGAATCCGGCGCGTAGTGGGCGCTTGCCCCGATACGTCACCAAGTCAAGCCTCGCCCTGAGCGCACGAAGGGAATGTAGCGGGGCCTGCAAGCGCACTACAAGTGCGCACTACGAACCCGAACTGTGCTCTCTACGCGGACGTGCGACGCACCTCGCAGGTGCGTCGCACGTCCGGACAAGTCCCGACTTTTTTAGTGGGCCTTCATCTTGGCGATGCGCTCTTCCACTGCCTGCGCCTCAGCCTGCAGCTCCTGCAGGTACTCCTCCAGCCAGGCGATGCGCTCCTCCCGTGTGGGGAAGCGTCGCCGGAAGTGCCCGCCGGGGGCAAAGTGCCCACCGGGGCCTGGCCTCTCGCCACAGCAGCAACCGTAGCTGTGGCCA
>Ga0194119_10005596_pt1 | contig 18690 bp, 14 predicted proteins | sample TA2MahC100mmetaG_FD_148620 | JGI IMG/M metagenome (GOLD analysis project Ga0194119, IMG submission 148620) | Freshwater microbial communities from Lake Tanganyika, Tanzania - TA2015018 Mahale Deep Cast 100m | ecosystem: Environmental > Aquatic > Freshwater > Lake | place: Tanzania: Lake...
CGGCGCGAGCCGGTGGCGTTTGTGAGGGGGGGGTATTCTGCGTTGCGTCGCCGCGCCCCTGGACGCCGAACACCCGCATGCGCTTCTACTCCGCTTGCCTCGCCGCCGCCGCGCCGCTGCTCGCGCAGCAGCAACCCGAGATCGAGCCCAACGACACGCCCGCGACCGCGCAGGTCGTCGCGGTCGGCGCCCAGACCGACTGCGACCTCGTCGCCGGCGAGTTCGACTGGTTCCTGTTCACGACCTCGGGCGGTTACCACGACGTGGTCCCGGCAGCGCGCCGGCCGGTTCGCCGGCGGCCATCTACAACCCGCAGCCGCTCGACCTCGCGGCGTTCGGCGCGCCAGGCTGCACGCTCGACGTCGCGCCGCTGCTCGCCACCGTTCTGTTCGGCGACGCGGCGGGGGTGGCCGACCATGCGCTGCCCACGCCCAGCAACCCGGCGGTGGCCGGCTTCGTGCTGTTCCTGCAGCCGTGCAAGATCCACCTCACGCCGACGGTCAACGCGCTCGGGCTCCAGCCCGGCAACTGGGCGCGCGCCGTCTTCGGCAACCGCACGCACTGAGCACTGGCGCCGAGCGGCGGACCGGCCGCCGCGTCGGAGGCTGCGTCCCGGCGCTCGCCGTCGATCCTCGGCGGATCGACCGATCCGCCTGCGCTCGCCGGCTTCGCCCCAGCCGCGGCTCCCGGCGCGCCGCCGATCTCGCGCTGGATCGCCCGCCGCCGGTGCCGTATCGCATGCGGCGATGCTGCGCTGGTCCCTCGCGTTCGCCGTGCCGTTGCTGCTCGTCGCCGCCTGCGCCCCGGGCGGCGAAGGGCCGGTGCGCGCGCCCGACGACCTGCCGTGGGGCGACCGGCCGGCGGACCGGCTGGCGTTCGCCGCGCGCGAAGCGATCGACCGCGGCGAGCCGCGCGCGGCCCTCGCGCGCCTCGACGAAGCGCTGGCGCTCGAGCCGCGGCACGTCGACGCCCGGCGGCTGCGCCAGGACGTGCTGCGCGAACGCGGCCGCCGCGGCCTCTTGACCGTCGAGGCCGAGCGCGCGGTGGCGGCGGCGCCGGACGACGCCATCGCGCACTACCTGCTCGGCCGCGTCGTCGAAGCGCCGGCCAGCAAGCGCGCGGCGTTCGAACGCGCGGTCGAGCTGGCGCCGCAGTCGGTGTGGCCGTGGCTCGGCCTCGCGCACACGCTGCGCGCCGCCGATCCGGCGCGGGCGCTGGCGGTCTACGAGCGGCTGTTCGCGGTGACGCGCGGCCATCCGCTGGTGGCCGCGGCGTACGCCGGCGCGCTCCGCGAAGGCAAGCAGTTCGACCGGGCGGCGCAGGTCTACGAGGCGATGCGCGCCGACGAACGGTCCCGGGGTGCGGGTGAACTCGGCCTCGCACAGGTGGCGCTGCAGCGCGACGACCAGGACACCGCGTGGCGGCGGCTCGTCGCCGGCCTGCGGCTGCGGCCGTTCGATCCGACGGCGCAAGCGCTGGCCAACCAGTGGCTCGACGCCGGCGCCAGCGACGGGCAGGCCGCGGAGCTGTGCGACCTGGTGCGCGAAGAGCCCGGCCGCGCGCGCGCGCTGGCGCAGGGGGGCGGTGCGGCGCTGCTCGGCGCGCTGCTGCGTCGCTCCGGCCGGCCGCTGGCCGTGCGCGCGCTGTTCGAAGCAGCTTCGGTCGACGCCCGCGACGTCGATCTGCGCCGGCTGCAGCGGCGCAACCTGCTGGCGCTCGGGGACGCGACGGCCTTTCTCGCGCTCGCGCGCGCCGACGTGCCGCGCGCCGTCGTCGCGCCCGAGCACAACCGCGTGCGCGCCCGCTGGCTCGCGCTGCTCGACGGCCCGTGGCACGCGCGCGATCCGCTGGCCGCCGGCGCTGGCGACGTGTGCGTGCGCCTGCTGGCGACGCTGCGCGACTGCGGCTGGTTGCACGAGGCCGAGCTGCTCGCCGACGCGGCACTGCGCGCGCATCCCGACCACGCCGCCGCGATCACGGCGTTGCGCGACGAGTGCGGTCGGCAGCTGGCGTTCGAAGGCGAATTGCGGCGGCGGCTCTACGACGGCTACCGCCGGCGCGACGGCGGCGACGTCGCGGCGCTGCTGGAAGGGCTGCGCGGCGCGTCGAGCCGCATCTTTGGCCGCGACGTCGTCGGCCAGCCGGTCGTGTTCCGCGCGCCGCTGGTCGGCGAGATGCTCGACCCGTTCGCGGGCGGGCTCGCCGAGCACTTCGATCGCTACAACCGCCACCTCGTGCTCGGTCGCCGCGCCGGCGCGCCGGTGGAGGGCATGCTGCACACGCGCTGGGCGCTGCAGGACCTGCCCGACGCCGCAGAACTGGCGCTGACGGCGCGCTGTGGCGAGGTGATCGTCTGCGACCGCGACATCCGGCCGCTGCACGGCGTGTGGGGCGGCGACATCGCCGGTGTCGCGCTGTTGAACCACTTCCTCGTCGACTTCGACAGCGTGCGCGGGTGGGCGGGCGCGGTCGCCGACAAGCGCCGCATCGCCGCCGAGGACGGCATGTCGCTGCTGCAGGACACGCTGCCAGCGCAGCCCGGTCTGGATCCGTACGATGTCGACTGGCGGCTCGAGGTCGGCTCCCCGGTCGCCGACGCCGACCTCGAGGCGGCGCTGCTCGACGCCGTGCGGCACCACGAACGGCAGCACCTTGTCGACTGGTTGTACTATCTGCCGATCGAGGACAACGCCTGGCGCGCGCTCGGGCTGTTGTTCGACTTCGGCTTCTCGCCGGCGCGTATCGAGGCGGAGATGGAGCGGCGCGCCGAGCTGGCGTCGCTGGCCGTCTCGCCGCACACCGAACTGGTGCTGGCCCACATCGCCGACTACGCGGCGGCAGGCGACGTGCCGTCGCCGCACGCCAAGGGCTTCGCCGAATTGGCCGCCGACCTCGCTGCCGCGCTGGTCGAGGACGGCGTTTCGCCTGAGTTGGCGGCGCCGGCGCGGTGGCACTTGGCGCCCATGGCGAGCGTGCGCAAGGCGGCGTTGCGGCTGCTCGGGACCCTGCCGTCGGCCAGCCGGTGAGACGCCGCGATCCGTCGTTGCGATGGAGCGAATAACGCCGCCGCGCGGTATAGATGTTGAAGGGATTTGCGGGCTGGTCGGGTTGCGATCGGCCCAACTCCGATAGCGAAGACCTTCGACGAGGAAGCCCATGAACCTTCTGCGCACGTTCGTTCTCGCTTGCATGGTGGCCGCCGTCGCGGCCCAGGATCCGGCCGCTGGCAAGGGCGCCGAAAAGGGCCCGAGCAAGGAGGTCGCCGAGCAGATCGCCGTGCTCAAGGAGGCCCAGGCCGACAAGAAGTTCGCGCAGGACGCACGCGGCGTCGAGGCGATCGACAAGCTGTTGATCAAGGCGCAGGCCGGCGTCGATCCCAAGGACCAGACCGCGATCGTCAAGGCGCTCGAGTCGACGCTGATGACCGGCAAGCTGAGGCCGAGCGACGGCGCGCAGCTGTACGTCGGCGCCGCGGCAGCGCTGGGCCGCAGTGGCCCGGAGGGCGCCAAGGTGTTGAAGGAGGCCTACGCCAGCAAGCGCTTCCCGGTGAAGACGGAATGGGTGATGCTGCGCACGCACTTCCTGCGCAACATCGGCTTCACCAAGGACGAGTCGCAGATCAAGTTCCTGATGAGCGAGGCGGTGCGCAGCCCCGAGCCGGCGTTGATGGCCGCGGCGGGCGAGGCGCTCGGCAACTACGAGGAATCGAAGGAGACGGTGCGCAAGGAGATCGTCAGCGAGCTGCTGCGTAAGTATGGCGAGCTGTCCGAGATGGCGAGCAACCTCGGGGCCAGCGTCGACGCGCAGAACGCCCAGGAGCGGCTGTCGGCGATCAGGGACAAGTGGAACACCTCGCTCGGCGTGTTGACCAAGCAGAACTTCACGGTGTTCCGCGACTGGCAGCACTGGCACAACAAGAACAAGAGCCTGCCCTGGTGAGCGGGCCGCCGCGCCGGCGCGGCCACCACGGGCGCGCGGGAATGTCCGCCGCGCGGTACCGTCCGAGGGCCATGCGCCTGTTGTCCCTGTCCGGTTGGCTGGTCGCGCTCGTCGCGGTCGCCTTCCTGCTCGTCGAGACGCGCCGCCTCGCGGCCGACGCCGGCCAGCTCGAAGTCGACCTGCGCGCCGCACGCGCCGAACTGGCGAACCGCCCCGCGTCGTCGCCGTCGACGCCCGCGCCTGCCGTCGAAGCGGTTGACTACGCGCGGCTCGCGCTCGAACTGAAGTCCACGAAGGAGCAACTCGAGGCGGTTACCGGTTTGCTGGCGGCGAAGAACGCACAGGAGGCCGATCGCGCAGCGCGCGCGGCGGCGCTCGCTGCGCGCCGCAGCAACCAGATGCCCGAGGGCGTCCGCGAATGCCTCGTCGCGCTGCACGACCTGCTGCGGGCGGAAGGCTTCACCGGCCCGCGCTTCCTGCACGCCGAGGCGGTCGGCAAGGACGGCCTCAAGCACGTCGAGATGCTCGAGCCCGACGTCGGCGGCTTCGACGTGGCGGTCATTCAGGCCTCGCGCGCGACTGCGACCGTCGAGCGGGCGACCGGCCGCTTCGTACTGCGCTTCTTCGACGGCGAACGCGCGCTGCGTGGCCACGTTGAACCGCTGCCGGCGGATGGCCACGCGGTCGTGTTCGCCGACATCGACGGTCGCGTCTTCGAGGCGCGGTTGCCGTACCTCGTCAACGCCGATGGCGAGTACCCGGCGCCGCCGGCGTCATCGGCGCGGCCGCTAGGCGAGCTCGATCCGTTGCAGCGGCGATCGTGGGTCGAGCGGCTCGACCAGGCGCTGGCGCAGGGCGGCGGCGCGCCGCGCTGGCGCGTGCAGCGGTTGCGCGGCTTGCACGACGGCTGGTTCCACGGCGTCGAACTCGTCGGCGTCGACGACAAGATGCACGTCGTCGCCGGCGCCTCCTGCGCGCGTCTTGGCATCGAGGTCGACGCCGCTTCGGGCGTCGTCTCGCTGTTGCTGCGCGATGGATCCTTGCGCCGGAACGGCGTCGACTCCAGCATCACGGGCGAAGGCCTGCGCATGCTGCTCCCCGATCTCGACGCCAAGAAGGCCAACGACCTCATGTTCGGCATGGTGGTGACCAGGTGAACACGGCGCCGACGTTCGCCGACTTCGTCGCGCGTTGGGCCGGGCCGGTGGAGGACGCGATCGCGAGCCTGCTGCCCGCCGTCGACGCGCCGCCGGCGCGCCTGCACGAGGCGATGCGCTACGCGTTGTTCCCGGGCGGCAAGCGCCTGCGGCCGATGCTCGCCCTGCTCGCGTGCGAGGCGGTAGGCGGCGAGCCGCAGCGCGCCCTGCGCGCGGCGGCGGCGCTGGAGTGCCTCCATACGTACAGCCTCGTGCACGACGACCTGCCGTGCATGGACGACGACGACCTGCGCCGCGGCCGGCTGACCTGCCACAAGGTCTACGGCGAGGCGCTGGCGCTGCTCGCCGGCGACGCGCTGCTGACGGTTGCGTTCGAGGGCGCGGCGACGGCCGGCGCGGCGGCGGTCGCCGCGCTGGCGCGTGGCGCCGGCAGTCTCGGCATGGTCGGCGGCCAGGTCGAGGACCTCGCCGCCGAGGGCGATCCGGCCGGCCACACACTGGCGCGGCTGCAGTGGATCCACGACCACAAGACGGGGAAGCTGATCACGGCCTCGCTGTTGGTCGGCGCGCATGCCGCGGCCGGCCCGGACGGCGCGCCGGAAACCGTGATCGCGCCGCTGCGGCGCTTTGGCGATCGGCTCGGCCGCGCCTTCCAGATCGCCGACGATTGCCTGGACCTGACCGGCACCGCGGCGGAACTGGGCAAGAACCCGCTTGCCGACGTCGCGCTCGGCAAGCTGACCTGGCCGGCGCTGGTGGGGCTGGAGCAGAGCCTCGCGGCGGCGCGCGCCACGGTCGCCGAGGCGCAGGCTGAGGCCCCTGGCATCGCGGCCGCAGCGGCGTCCTGGCGCGGTCTGCGGCCCGGTGCGCTGGACGCCGCCGTTGCCCTGCTGCAAGATGTGGCGCAATACGCCGTCGACCGGCGCCGTTGATCCGGCGTCGGGCCCGACCGTCACGCACGAAACCCCTCGCGGAGCAGGACTTGGACAGCAACTCGCCGACGCCCCTTTTTGACCAGGTCGACAGCCCTGCCGACCTCAAGAAGCTGCCGCGCGCGACCTTGCCGGCGCTGTGCGCCGAACTGCGCAAGGTCATCTTGGACACGGTGACCATCACCGGCGGCCACCTCGGCTCGGGCATGGGCGTAGTCGAACTGACGGTCGGCCTGCACTACGTCTTCGACTTCAAGAACGATCGGCTGGTGTGGGACGTCGGCCACCAGTGCTACCCGCACAAACTGCTGACCGAGCGCAAGGCGCGCTTCCACACGCTGCGCCAGAAGGGCGGCTTGTCGGGCTTCTCCAACAAGTGGGAGTCGCCGTACGACGCCTACCTCATGGGCCATGCCGGCACGGCGGCCTCGGCGGCGCTCGGTATCGCCATGGGCGACCGCATACTCGGCAACAAGCGCTACTCGGTCGCCGTCGTCGGCGACGCGGCAATGGGCTGTGGCGTGGCGTTCGAGGCCCTCAACCACGGCGGCTCGCTCGAGAAGGAGCGCCTGCTGGTCATCCTCAACGACAACCGCTGGTCGATCGCCAAGACGGTTGGCGCGCTGTCGCGGCACCTCAACAAGATCCGCTCTGGCCCGCTGTACAACAAGGCCAAGGAGACGGTGCACCACCTGATCCAGTCGATCCCGGTGGTCGGCAGCTCGATCGACGAGAAGCTCGGCGACGCCGTCGACATGCTGAAGAACATGGTGGCGCCCGGCCACATCTTCGAAGCGCTGGGCTTCCGCTACTTCGGTCCGGTCGACGGCCACGACGTCGGTGCGGTGGTGGCTGCGCTCGAACAGGTCAAGGACCTCGACGGCGTCGTGCTGCTGCACTTCAAGACCGAGAAGGGCAAGGGCGTGCCGGGCAGCGAGGACCGCTACGACCGCGCCCACGCCGCCAAGCCCCAGCCAAAGAAGAAGGCCGAGAAGGTGCCGGTCGAGCCGTGCGTGCTGCAGCCGGTGGTGCCGATGACCAAGCCCGGCCGCTCGTGGACCGAGTGGTTTGGCGAGGGCATGGCGATGCTGGCCGAGAAGGATCCGCGCGTGCTGGCGATCACCGCCGCGATGCCGGACGGCACCGGCTTGATGGAGTACCGCGACCGCTTCCCCGAGCGCTTCGTCGACGCCGGCATCGCCGAGCAGCACGCCGTTGCGATGGCCTCGGGCATGGCGACCGCCGGCATGCGGCCGGTGTGCGCGATCTACTCGACCTTCCTGCAGCGCGGCTACGACCAGGTGTTTCAGGAAGTGATCCTGCAGCGCTTGCCGGTGGTGTTCGCGATGGACCGCGCCGGCCTCGTCGGCGAGGACGGCGCCACGCACAACGGCCTGTACGACATCGCGTACCTGCGCTGCATGCCGGGCATCGTGCTGATGTCGCCGAAGGACGGCCCGGAACTGCACGAGATGATGCAGTTCGCGATGACCTTGCCGGGTCCGTCGGGCATCCGCTACGCGCGCGGCAACGCGCCGGGCCTGCACGAACTGCTCGGCTGGCACGGCAAGCGCCAGCCGCTCCAGCTCGGCAAGATGGAGGTCCTGCGCGAAGGGCCGGACGGCGCTGTGCTGGCGTACGGCCACATGGTGCAGACGGCGCTCGAAGCCGCGGCGCTGCTGGAGAAGAAGGGCGTCCACATCGCGGTCGTCAACGCCCGCTTCGCCAAGCCGCTCGACGCGCAAGGCGTGCTGGCCATATGCGACCGCCACGACCGCGTCGTGACCCTCGAGGACCACGGCCGCGTCGGCGGCTTCGGCAGCGCGGTTCTCGAGTGTCTGGCGCAGCACGGACCGGTGCGCGCGCAGGTGCAGGTCATGGGCGTGCCCGACGACATCCTCGAGCACATGAGCCGCAACCAGGTGCTCGAGCACTGCGGTCTGACGGCGCAGCATGTCGCTGAACGGTTCCTCGCCGGCAAGGCGAGCCCGACGGCGCGCTGAGCGCGGCATGGCCACCGCACCGCCACGGCGCCTGTTGCTCGTCGGCGACGAGCGCAAGGGCGGCAGCAAGGCGCTGATCCAGCGCCATGCGGCGTGGCTCACCGAACGCGGCTGCGCCTGCGAAGTGGTGATCGACCGCGAGACTGCGCTCGCCGACCGGCAGGCCGACGCAGTGGTGGTCTGGGGCGGCGACGGTTCGCTGCTCGGCGCGGCGCGTCGTATGGGCCAAAACCAGATGCCGACGCTCGGCATCAATCGCGGGAGGCTCGGCTTCCTGACCTCGTTCGAGCAGGAGCAGACGCAGCATGCGCTCGAACTGCTGCTAGCTGGTCAGTTGCACGAGGCGCCGCGGCTGATGTTCTGGTGCTCGCTGCGGCACGCCGACGGCACGTCCTCGGAACCGGTCCTCGGCCTCAACGACGTCGTGGTCAGCCGCGCCGCTGTTGGCGGCATGATCACACTGCGCGCGTGCCGCAGCGGCAACGAACTCGCGACCTACCGCGGCGACGGCCTCATCACCGCTACCGCGCTTGGTTCGACCGCCTACTCGCTTGCCGCGGGCGGCCCGGTGGTCGCGCCCGATGTCGAGGCTCTGGTGCTGACGCCGCTGGCGTCACACACGCTGAGCGCTCGGCCGTTGGTGCTGCCGGTCGATGACGGCCTCGAGGTCGAGGTCGTCGAGACCGGCAACAAGAAGTACGCCTACGCCCAGATCGACGGCCAGATCCAGATGCAGGTCCCGGTCGGCGCGCGCGTCGCCGTGCGTCCGGCGGCGCTGCGCTTCCGCCAACTCGATCTTGGGCCGGCGCACTACTTCCAGGTGCTGCGCGGCAAGTTCGGCTTCGCCGGCGTCGCGAAGTCGCCGTGACGGCGCCAAGGCGCTGACCGGCGCAGCCAGCGAGCCGTTGCCGCGGCGGGGCGATGGGGCAGGCGGTGACCACCTTCAGGGACGGGACGGCACGTTGGCGGCCGGCTAGCCCAGCTCGAACTGGCGCTTGGCGTCGACCACGTCGCGGTTGACCGCGACGCACGCTTCCTCGAGCCGGGCGCCGAGTTGGCTCTTGCCGACGCTCTGCCGCACCTGCCGCATCATCTGGATGGCCATGCGCAGCGTGCGGACGACGTCGCCGGCGTCGGAGTGGGCGAGGCGCTCGAGGTCCTCGATCGTGCCGCCCCGGCTCCAGCTGTCGATCGCCGCTGCGATGCCCCAATCCGGTTCCTTGATCGGGTGCGCGATGCCGTGCAGCGTCTCGATGGCGACGAAGCGCCGGACTGCATCGGTCACTGCCTGCATGCCAGGTCCCGGCGCGCGGCGGTGGCCCTGCGGGTCGGCGCGGCGGCGATCCTCGTGGATCAACGCCGTGAACGTCATCGCCAACTGGTGCATGTCCATCGCCTCGAGCGCGCCCGAGAACAGCAATTCTGCAACCTGGATCTCGTAGCCGTTGATGCGCTGTGCCAGCTTGCCGCGCGGCAGCAGGCCGGACTCGTCGAGGAAGCTGGCGTCACGCAGCACCTGCAGGCGCAGCGACAGCGCCGCGTGCGCGGCGGCGCGCTTCTTCTGCCGCGTCGAGGCTGAGCCGGTCTGCGACTGGAAGGCGGCGAAGCTGCGGTCGTATGCGGCGAGGAGCCCCTTGCTGCCTAGGCGATCGAAGAGGTTGAGGATCGTCGAGTACGACAGGTTGAAGCGCGATGCGATCGGCTCAACCTTGCCCGAGTGGTAGCGCGACAGCGGCGCGTCGGTCAGGTCCTCGTCCTCGAGGATCGAGATCACGAGGCCGCTCTTGTCGAGGCCCTGCCGGCCGGCGCGGCCCGCCATCTGCAGGTAGTCGCGCGCCTTCATGTAGTCCATCTGCACGCCGTCGAACTTGCGCAGCAGGTCGAACACCACCGTGCGCGCCGGCATGTTGATGCCGAGCGCGAAGGTCTCGGTGGTGAACAACATGCGCAGGAGCCCGGAGGTGAACAGGCGTTCGACGACTTCCTTGTGGATCGGCAGCATGCCGGCGTGGTGGTAGCCGACGCCGGCGATCGCCCGGCCGAGGATGCCGCGCAGCGCCGGGTCGTTCGCCGGGTCGAGTTCGAAGCGCTTGCAGATGTCGTCGAACAGCTCCTCGATGCGCTGCCGCTCGGCCTTGTCGAGCAGCCGGCGGCCCATGCTGCGCTCAGCCTTGATCTCGCATTCCTTGCGCGAGAAGCAGAAGTACAGCAGCGGCAACAGCTGGCGGTGTTGCAGTTCGTCGAGCAGTTGCACGTATGGCCGCGGCCCGAATGGCACGCGGCGGCCCTGCGCGCGTTCGCGCTTGTCGCCCCAGCGGCCGCGCTCGGCCTCGCGCCGGCCGACGCGCGCGCCGTGCCGGCCGGCGCGGGCCTGCGCGCGCTCGTGGAAGGCGATGGCGCGCGCGCGCTGCTCCAATTGGAAGACGCCGGCGTCGGGATGGAACAGGCGGTGCGACAGCGGCACCGGCCGCTTCTGGTGCTCGATGACCGCGAGATCCTGCTTGCGCACGCTGCGGACCCAATCGCCGAATTCGTGCAGGTTGGCGATCGTCGCCGACAGCCCGACGAAACGGACGTGGTCCGGAGCGAAGATGAGGCTCTCCTCCCAGACCGTGCCGCGTTCGGGGTCGTCGACGAAGTGCACCTCGTCGAAGATCGCGAAGTCCGTGTCGCGGAAGCGCTCAGGGTCCTCGAACACCGCGTTGCGGAAGATCTCGGTCGTCATGATGACGAGCGCCGCGTCGGGATCGAGCGTGAGGTCGCCCGTCATCAGGCCGACGCGCAGGCCGTCGTTCTTGAAGTCGCGGAACTTCTGGTTGCTGAGCGCCTTGATCGGGCTGGTGTAGATCGCGCGGCGGCCCTGGCGCACGGCGTGCTCGATGGCGTACTCGGCGACCAGCGTTTTCCCGGAGCCGGTGGGGGCGGCGAGCAGCACGTTCTTGCCGGCTTCGATCGCGTTCGCCGCCTCGACCTGGAACGGGTTGAGGGTGTAGCCCTTGAAGGTGATGGACGGCGCGGCTGGACCGGGCTTCGGCACGACGGCGGATCGTCGCACACGGCCGGCGCACAGGGAACGCCGCTGGCAGGTTGTTGGCCGTTGTCCACAGCGACGGCTTTCGCGCCAATGCCGGCGCGGCGCGCTGGCGCAGCGCATACGGCCAGCTATGCTGCGCCGCGCTTCGCCGCTCGGCGGAGCGTTTCGCAAACGGTCAGCGCGAACCTCTCTCGGTCGCGCGAACGGCGGTCCCGGCGGTCAACCGGTCCGCTCATCGAGGAGCCAGCTATGGAAACGAAGGAAATCAACGTCCCGAAGTTCGTCGGTCGTCATCTGTCGCAACTGAAGGTTCTGGCGCGCCTGCTCGAGCACGAGCTCGAGGCCGCGAAGGGCTCGCGCGAGGTCACGGTGGATCGCCACCTGATCGAGAACATCCTCGACACGTTGGAGATCTTCACGGACGACGTCGAGGCCGTGAGCGGCGTGTCGCGCGACCGCGCGAAGGCCGAGCAGAAGCCCGTTGTCGCACGCATGAACTGAGTGTTCCGGGCGGCCGCCGCGCGGCGGCCGCAGTCCCCGCTGCCGCGCGGGCCAATCCGTCGGCAGCAGCCATCCGCCCAGTGTTGCTCGTTCCGTGTCGGACCAGCCGTCGTCGAATCCTGCGGCCAGCAAGGCTCGCTTGTGGACGATCCGCGTCGTCATCCTGACGGCGTTTGTGCTGACCATCTGGTTCTACGGCGGCCGCGCGTTGTCGGTCGTCGACCGGCGCATCGATCGGGCCGCGCAGAACAGTCCGCGTGTCGCGCTCGACCGCGTCGGATTCGCTTCGCAGCCGGAGTGGATGGATCGCGCGCAACTGGTCGCTGTCTCGACGGCCCTGGCGCCATGGTTCGGCAGCGAGGTTCCGATCCTCGCCGACGAGGCGCTTGAACGACTGCGCACGGGCTTGGCCACGGTGCCGTGGGTCGATGCGGCGACGGTCGAACGTCAGTTCCCCGACCGCATCAAGGTGGAACTGTCGCTGCGGCGGCCGGTTCTCGCGGTGCGCGATGGCGAAGGCAAGCCGCTGTGCCTCGTCGACCGGACCGCGCGCGTGCTGCCGTGGGTCGAGACGCCGCTGCCGTTCGTCTGCCTTTATCGCGAAGGCGGTCGGCCGACGATGGCCGTCAAGCCGGGCGAGATCGCGACCGAGCCGCGCGTGCGCACCGCCGTCGGCATCGCGCTGGAGTGGCGCGACAACGTGGCGCCGCTCGTGCGCAATTGCCCTGCGCTCATCGAGGTCGACACGACGAACCTCGGCGAGAAGTGGATGCGCGGTCCGAACTACCCGGAGGTGCGCGTCAAGCTTGCGCGCGGCGACGGCGCCAGCGTGTTGTTCAACTACGATCGGCCGGTCGACAGCCCGCTCATGCGCGTGCCGGCCGAGACCAAGGCCGGCGTGCTGAAGCAGGTGCTCGCGCGCCATCCCAAGCTCGACAGCCTCGTCGCTGGCGATCTGCGCATGGCGCGCCGTTGGGCGGACTACCTGCAGCCGCGAGCGCCCGGCGTTCGCGACCCGAACGAATCGTGGAACCAACCGCTGCAGCCGCCGAAGTAGCGGCGCGTGGGTTCGCCGTAGCGGCGCTGGGCATGATCGCTGCGGCGTGCGCGCCGCACGCCCCTGCCGGCGACGGCGGCGGCATCCGTCGCGCCTGGTCGTTGCCAGCGCCCGCTTTGGCGCCACGGCCGGCCGCTGTGGTCGTCGGCTCGGCTGCGGAGTGGTCCACCCTCGCCGCCGCCTGGGGGCTAGCTACCGCAGCGTTGCCCGCCGGCGCCTGCGATTTCACGATCGATCGCTGCCTGTTCGTTGCGCTGCCCGACGCGGCGTCGTTGGCGCCGACCTGGGCGACCGAGGAAGGCGTCGACGTGCTCCTGCTGGCCGCAAGTCCAGCCGGCGCGCCGGCCCCGACCCTGAGCGCCTTCGTGCTGCCTCGCCGGCCGGCCCAGTTGACGGTGGTATTCCGGCCTGCGGCCGGCGCCGAGCGCGTGCTGTGGGTCGATGCCGCCCGCTAAGGGGTGAGGATCACTTTCCACATTGCGGTGCGAGGTGGACGAACGGGGCGCTGAATCCCTACGGTGAGCGTCGGCAGCCGGGTGGACTTTTCTCCACAATGTGGCGTGGTCGGCGACGGCGCGCTAGCATACGCGCTTGCCGTTCCTGCGCTTTACCGTGGCGGTCGGTTGGCGTAGGTCGGCCCCTGGACCGGTCCTTTCAGCATGCAACACCCTGAGCTCGTCATCGTCGGTCTGACCTGCAGCGTGGTGGGCGTGTTCTTCCTCGCCAACTCGATCCGGTTCCGCGAACCCCGCAAGGCCCTCGAGGACGCCCTGGGCGTCGCCAGTCGCAGCTTGCTGCGCGTCCGCGACACCGCGCTCAACAACATGCAGGTCATGTTGGGCTTCCTATTCCTGACGACCGGCTTCCTGCTCCAGGTCATCGCCCAGTGGGACACCGAACTCAGCACGCTGCTGCTTTCGGCCGGCATCATCGTCGTTGCCGCGCTCGTCTACGTCGTCGGCGCCTACAGCTCGCGCCGCGCCTTCCGCAAGATGCTGAAGGAGTACTTCCAGTCGCAGCCGTGGTCGTTCCAGGACGACATGGCGCTGACCAAGGAGATCGGCGAAGCGCTCGGCGTGCCGCTCGACCCGGACATGACGGTCGAGGCCTACGTGCACCGCGTCCGCCAGGCGCTGGGCGTCAAGGACACGCCGCGCACCAACACGCTGACCGACCGCGCGCGTCGCATCGCCCTGCCGGGGCGCTGACCGACCACGGCCCGGGCTGCGCTGGCGGCGGCGCCGGACTGCAGGCAGCGGATTCGTCGCGCAGCGGCGCCGGAATTGCGCCGCCAACGTCCCCTTGTCGGCGTGCGCGATCTGCTGCCGCGAACCTGGCTCCGCCTCGCCCGGCGCACGCTGCTGCGCCTCGTCGACCACGCCCTGCCGGAGGTCTGTCCGGCCTGCGGGACTGCCGGCGCCGGCTTGTGCCGACGCTGCGACCAGAACCTCGTTCGCCGCGGCGATCCGCCGTGCCCGCGCTGCGGCGAGCTGGTCCTGGCCGCCAGGACGCGCTGCATCGCTGACCATCGCGACTTGCAGCGGTTGGCGTGGCATGCAGCGCCGTGGCGTTACGCGGGCGCCGGCGGCGCGCTCGTGCGCCGCTTCAAGCTCGACGGTGACGCGGCCGCCGGTCGCGTCATCGCCCGCGGGATGGCCGACGCGGCGCGGCTGCAGGCGGGCGCGGAGTGGGCGGGCGCTGCGCTCGTGCCCGTGCCGCTCCACGGCGCACGCTTGCGCCAGCGCGGCTTCGACCAGACGGCGTGGTTGGCGCGCCGGCTCGCCGACGCGCTCGATATGCGGTGTTGCGTCGGCGTGCTCGCGCGTCGGCGGGCGACGCCGCCGCAGGGCGATCCGCGAGTCGGCTCGCGCGAGGCCAACGTCGCCGGCGCCTTTCTGGCGCGGGGCGTGCGCGCGGTGCGTCGGCGGCGCGTCGTGCTCGTCGACGACGTCTTTACTTCCGGCGCGACGGCGCGCGAGTGCGCGCGCGTGCTGCTCGCCGCGGGGGCGCGCGAGGTTGCCCTGCTCACCGCCTGCCGCAGCTGACGGGCGTCCGTCGCGGCGTCACTTGCCGGCCAGCGCCGCATCGAAGAACGCGAATACGTCCGGCAGCGCGATCTGCACGATCGCGAGGTGCTCGACCGCCGGGTACTCGCGCAGCGTCGAGGGGATGCCGGCCCCGCGCAGCCCGTCGTGCAGCGCCAATGCGCCGCCGCGGGCGAAGTCGCGCTCGCCGATGCCGACGAAGAACGGCAGTTCGCGCGCCGCAGCGTTCTTTGGCACGCCGCCGCCGCCGCCGAGCGCGGCGACCGCGCGATAGCGCGTCGGCGCGCGACCCGCGGCCGACAGCGCCGCGCCCGCGCCCATCGAGTGGCCGACGGCGACGACGCGGGCCGTGTCGATCGGGAAGCGCGCCGCCAGCGCGTCGATCAGCGCCGGCAGGTCGGCGCCGCCGCCGAGCATGCCCAGGCGAGGCGCTGCGACGAACCAGCCGCGCGCAGCGGCGAGCGTCGCCACAGCGCCGTCGCCGTAGCCGTCGAAGAACAGGTTTTCCGAGCCGCCAGCGCCGTGCAGCGCGAGCACGAGCGGCTGCTTGCCGCCGTCGTTCGCCGGCGCGGGCGCCTGCACGCGCACGACCGTCGCCGACTTGCCGGTCGGCACGCGCAGCCAGCGTTGGCCAGTGGTCGCGGCGCCGTAGAGCGGCTTGTCGGCGGCGACGGCGGTCGCCAGCGCCTCCGCCTCGGCGAGCAGCGCCGCGCCCGGCAACACGGTCTCCTCGGCGCGCGCGCGCGTCATGCCGGCGACGAGTCCGGCGAGCAGGTCGAGCGTGCCGACTTCGAGCGATCCTGGCGCGCGGTCGCGTTCGCCGGCGGCGGCCTCGATCGCGGCGACACGCTTGCCAAGCTCGGTGGCGAGCGACAGCCCTTGCGTGCGCGTCACCAGGGTCGCGTCGCCCGCCTGCACCGTCCAGGTGAGCGCCAAATCGCCGACGGTCACGTCGGCGACGTCCAGCGCAACGGTGAGCGGCAGTTGCGCGACCGGCACGCGCAGGCGGTCTTTCGCGTCGCCGTCGAGCCGCACGGTCAGCACGAGATCGCCGGGCGCTTCGGCGGCTGCAGCGACGCCGTAGGCGTCGACGAGGCGCAGCGCGACCGGGCCGGCGGCAGGATCGCAGAGGCGCATCTCGCAGACGAGCTGCAGCCGCTCGGCGAAGCGATGCGCCGGCGTCGCCGGCGCGCCCAGCGCGCGGTCGGCGGCGGCGATGCACTTCGCCACCGTCGTCGTGTCCATGCGGAAGAACGCCTGCACGGCGCGGTCGAGTTCGCCATAGGCCTGCGAACGGCGCTCGGCGTCGGCCGTCGCGGCGAGGCGGCGCTCGAAGGCGCGCAGGCGCAGGCCGAGTTCGTAGCGGTCGATCTGGGCGGTGAGCGCGCCGGCGCTGGCGAGCGTGGCAACGGCGGTGGCGAGGAGATGGCGCATGCGGGTCACGTTGGCAGCGCGCGGCTGCCGCTGCGGAAGCGGTCGACGGCGGCGCCGAGGGCGAAGCCCGCGAGCGCCGTCACCAGGGACACAAGGTACGGGTACGCGACGTGGTCGGTGAAGAAGTAGCCGCCCAGGATCCACGCGCCGAGGCCGCCGGTGAGGCTGCCAATCGCGGCGAGCGGGCCGCCGATGCGGCTGTAGGAGCCGAAGACGGCGATCACGAACACGCCGGCGCTGCCGAAGCCCGACGCCTGCTCGACGAGTTGCTTGACGTTCCACCGCGACAGCGCGAGCCCGAGGGCGACGGCGCCGGCGGTGGCGGCCGCGAGGCGCGCGAAGGCGATGCGACGCCGCTCGCTCACGCCTGCGGCGCGGCGCGGGGCGAGGTTGCGCACGACGATCGACGCGGCGACGAGCAGACAACTGTCGACCGTCGACAGGATGGCCGAGATCAGCGCGCCGGCGAATACGAGGTTGAGCGTCGTTGGCAACAGCGTGCCGCTGAGGTGAGGGAGGAGCGTCTCCGGGTCGGCGAGGCCGGGGGCAAGCCGCGGGCCGACGACGCCAATCGACAGCGGCACGAGGCCGACGACGAGGTAGACCGCGCCGCCGGCCAGCGCGGCGCGGCGGGCGATCGATGGCGTGCGCGCGGCGAGACAGCGCGACAGAGCTTCCTGCGCGACGATCGAACCGCAGATCGGGATCGCCCAGGCTTCGACGACGCCGAGCCAAGCGAGAGGCTCGGTCGCGGCAGCGGCGACCGTCGCCGCGCCCGCCGCCGCCTCGGGCACGGGCACGTGCTGCCAGACGAAGACGCCGAGCACGGCGAGGCCGAGCAGCAGTAGCACGCCCTGCACGACGTCGGTGTAGACATCGGCGAGCAGGCCACCGGAAACCGTGTAGACAATGGCGACGGCGGCCGCGAGCCAGGTGGCGGTCGTTTCGCTGATTACGCCGTCGGCATTGGTGGCGACGACGTGGCCGAAGGCGCGCACCTGCGCGGCGGCCCATAGCAGCGACGACGGCAGCAACAGGATTGCGGCGAGCCGTTCGGGGCCGCTGCCGAAGCGCTGCGCCACAAAGTCGGCCAGCGTGGTGACCTGCGCCCGGTGCATGCGGGCGGCGAAGAACAGGCCCATGCCGATGAGGCACAGGCCGTAGGCGAAGGGTTCGGTGGTGTCCCAGGCGAGGCCGTGGGTGTAGGCATTGCCGGCCGCGCCGATGCAGCTCTCGGCGCCAAACCACGTGGCGAAGATGCTCGCGGCGGCGAGCCACGGGCCCAGCCGTCGTCCGGCGACCAGGTAGTCATCTTCGGTGCCGATCCGGCGCGAGGCCCACAGGCCGACGCCGATCTGGACGAGCACGAAGGCGAGGAGCAGGGCGAGCACGGCGTAGACTCGTACTCACGGTCGAACGCATGTCAAACGCTGTCGGCCGTCGGGCAACCGCCTTGGAACCCGCGCCGTTGCTGGGCTTGCGGGCGGTTGACACCGATCGTCGCGCTGTCGAACGGAAATCTTCAAGGCGAGTCTTGACCGGTTCCGATCCCTCGCTAGCGTCTCCCGCCCCTCGCGCCAGCCGGAAGGGCTGTGACGAGGCGATCTTTGACATTCTGGGTGGCCTCGAAAGAAGAGCGTGTGAGCTTTTTGAGAACGCTTTCCGGTGCTTGGCGCCGGAGGAGCGTAGCCAGCTGAGCCGACCTTCGGGTTGGCCAGCGCGACGCCAAGGAACAGACATTCCAAGTGAAGGGTTTGATCCTGGCTCAGAACGAACGTTGGCGGCGTGGATGAGGCATGCAAGTCGAACGTGAAAGCCGCAAGGTGAGTAGCGTGGCGGACGGGCGAGTAACACGTAACCAAGCTGCCTGCGAGACGGGGATAACCTCGGGAAACCGAGGCTAAGACCCGATGGTCTGCCGGGGACGCATGTTCCTGGTAGTAAATGGGCGGGATCCTTCGGGATCGCCTGCTCGCAGAGGTGGTTGCGGCCCATCAGCTAGTTGGTAGGGTAACGGCCTACCAAGGCAACGACGGGTAGCCGGCCTTAGAGGGTGGTCGGCCGCACTGGGACTGAGACACTGCCCAGACTCCTACGGGAGGCTGCAGTCGAGAATCTTCCGCAATGGGCGAAAGCCTGACGGAGCGACGCCGCGTGGAGGACGAAGGCCTTCGGGTTGTAAACTCCTGTCACGAGTTAAGAAGGTCGGCCTACGAACAGTGGGACGATTTGACGTAAGCTCGAGAGGAAGCACTGGCTAACTCTGTGCCAGCAGCCGCGGTAATACAGAGAGTGCAAACGTTGTTCGGAATTACTGGGCTTAAAGCGCACGTAGGCGGCGTCGTAAGTGTCAGGTGAAATCCCACGGCTCACCCGTGGAACTGCCTGGCAGACTGCGATGCTAGAGTGTGGTAGGGGAGAGCGGAACTCTTGGTGGAGCGGTGAAATGCGTAGATATCAAGAGGAACACCGGTGGCGAAGGCGGCTCTCTGGTCCACAACTGACGCTGAGGTGCGAAAGCTAGGGGAGCAAACGGGATTAGATACCCCGGTAGTCCTAGCTGTAAACGATGGGCACTAGCTTGGGGT
>Ga0194119_10005606_pt1 | contig 18662 bp, 14 predicted proteins | sample TA2MahC100mmetaG_FD_148620 | JGI IMG/M metagenome (GOLD analysis project Ga0194119, IMG submission 148620) | Freshwater microbial communities from Lake Tanganyika, Tanzania - TA2015018 Mahale Deep Cast 100m | ecosystem: Environmental > Aquatic > Freshwater > Lake | place: Tanzania: Lake...
ACTTAAGTACTCCACCCTCAAGCTGAAAAACATGTTTAAACCCGGCCGATTCCATATAAGGGCCTGCTTTTTCACACCGAATTCCCCCCGTGCAAAACATCACGATAGGCTCATCTTTCATTTTTTCAGGAAGCTTAGCGACTGCGGTCGGAAAATCCCGGAAGTGGTTCACACCGATAGGAAGAGCTTTCTCAAAAGTCCCTAATTTCACTTCGTAGTCATTGCGAGTATCGAGAAGGGTAAGTGGCCTTCCTTCATCAAGCCACTTTTTAAGTTCAGCCGCTTTGAGTTTGGGAGAGGTTCTTTTTGCGGGATCAATTCCCTCAACGCCAAAAGCGATGATCTCTTTTTTAATTCTCACGAGCATTCTGGTAAAAGGCTGGTGGGTACTTTCACTGTATTTGGGCTCTAGCCCTTCAAGGCCAGGGATTTTCCATATCTCTTGCATGAGAAGATCAATCTTCTCCCTAGGGCCTGCCACAAACATATTGATGCCTTCGGTGCTCAGTAAGATCGTTCCTTTGAGCCCCCACCCTTTGCATTTCTCAAGAAGCATTTCACGCAAAGGCTTCAAGTGGGTCAAATGGGCAAATCGATAGGTTGAAATATTTGTGTAAATAGCCATAACGATACCAGTCTTATCGGAAAATAGCGCATCAAGTCAACCTAACCAAAAGGTGTCAGTTTCCTTTTAAGCTTATTGGGAGACTGACACCCTTAGTGTAAACTACGCTATGGCAAAAAACTCAAAAACAGGTCTTATTTCAAGGTCTCTGAGCTTAGCCAAGATCACCGCTTCAGCCACGGGGAGGATTGCAAAGCATACAGTCTCTGGCTGGTTTTCAGACCCTTTAGAACACCTCGAAAAAGGTAAGAGGCTTCTCGAATCTCAAGCCAAGCAAATCGTAGGAGAAGCAAACCAACTTAGAGGCACTTTAGTTAAAGCCGGCCAAATTCTCTCAATGTATGGAGATTCCTTCTTTCCAAAAGAGGTCTTAATCCACTTAAAAAAACTCCAGAGCGAAGTCGAGCCCCTCCCCCTAGAAACAATCGACTCTCTTTTAAGAAAGCGACTCGGGCTTGAAAAATATCATGAACTTGACATTGACCCCATCCCGTTAGGAGCAGCATCCTTAGGCCAAGTCCATCGAGCAGTCATAAAAAAAACAGGACAACAAATAGCGCTTAAGATCCGATACCCAGGGATAGAAAGAGCTATCGACACCGATTTAAAACTCTTACGTTTCTTTTTAACTGCCGGGAAATTCTTTCCTGCCGATATTCCCAAAGAACGATGGGATGGCATTTTCGATGAAGCCAAACAAATGCTTTATCAGGAAGTCGACTATAAAAGCGAGTTAAGGCTTCTCAAAGTTTATCAGGAACATCTTCTTAAAGACCCCCGTTACCATGTTCCACAAGCTATTGAGAGATATTGTACACCTAGTGTTTTGTGCACTTCGTTTGAAACGGGAGTTAGAATCGATTCCTTAGAAGTAAAAGCTTTATCCCAGGAACGAAGAGACCAACTGGCAGGAAGTTTTGTGGATCTCTTTCTGATGGAATTTTACGAATGGAACTTAGTCCAGACCGACCCTCATTTTGGAAACTATCTAATTCGTTTAAATCCCGACGGCCATGATCAGTGGGTCCTTTTTGATTTTGGAGCCTTAAGAACATTCTCAAATGATTTTAAAGCCTCTTACATAAAGATGGTAAGTGGCATTCTTAACTGTAAGGATGAACAGATCTTGGAATCTGGAGAGCTCATGGGAATTGTCTCCAAAGAAGATTCTCCTCAAGCAAGGCAAGGCTTTGTCAAACTTGCCTACCTCTCTGCAGAGCCAGTTCTTTCAAATAAAGAATATGATTGGGCTAATAGCCAACTTCCAAAGCGTACCGCGGCATTGTCGCTAAAAGTAATCCCTAGTTTGAAATTTCGAATTCCTCCAAAGGAGATGCTCTCTCTCAATCGCAAACTAGGAGGGATTTATGTCCATTTGGCTGAGCTCAGAAGTACACTCGCGATTCGAAAACATCTAACGGTGGAGCCCTATCAAAGCCTTATCGGGATCGGACCAAAGCTTCCATCTCATCAATAACCGTCTTTTCGCCCTGAAGGTTCATGACTCGATTGATTTGAGGTAAAGCCGAAGGGCAAGTGATATTCACCTCAGTTAGAAAATCTCCGATAAAATCGATTCCTAAAAGATACAGGCCCTTACTGTAAAGGTCGTTTGCTATTACTTCACACGCTTTAAGTTGTTTCCTAGTCGGATTAAAAAAATGGGCCGACCCTCCTTGATGGATATTGGCTAATCGACTCCCCACTTTGGCTTTTCTTAGCACGCTCCCCACCACTTTTCGATTCATAACGAGAATCCTTAAATCCCCTATCGTTTCAATCTCTGCAAGGTAGGGCTGAACTACAACTTTCGGTTTCCATTGTTCCCAATACTGCCTTAACTTCTCATGGGAATCATTAGAACTAAAAAAAGAAATTCCCAATCCCGAAAACAAGTGGAGGGGTTTAGCCACTACTTCGGTCTTGGTTCGGTTAATCACCGAAAGAAAGTTCTCAAAAGAATCACACTCCCAGGTCGGAACTGAAAACTCCGGATAGTTTTGAGGAAGAAGATGTTCACTTAAACGCCAAGTCCAATTTGGATTATTGATCTGCAAAATCGGTGCGGGCAGCTTTGAAAACTGTTTCATGTGGCCAATATAACGATCATTGACTGGGGGATCGAGCCGATTCCAAATTACAGAGTAATCCTCCATTTTGACCTGGCGGGCTTTTTCAAGCACAAAAGGCTCCACTTGATTGGGCTTAACTTCAATTAGCTTTTGAACAGACAACTGAGAAAAATACTCTGGGGTTTCAAGCATCCAATCCGCAGTCTCCAAGTCCACATAATCCACACAGAACTCTCTACGGAGCATCTCAGCTGCTAACACAACTCCCGTATCGTTTTCAAACTGCATCGTACGATTGGGTTCACCTGCAATAAGTATCTTCATAACGCCCTACCTCCCAGCCTTGAACCACACTCTATTCCATTTTCGTTGTATTGAAAAATCGCTTTTCTGTGGCGTGCACGGCGGAGACATCTCAAAACAACGAAAATCGTGCAGTGGTTGAGAGACCACAAACCCATCCCTTGACACAAACTCACTGGAAATTCGCTGCGGTAAAACAGGCCAGTCCTTCCAATTAAGAGGAATCGGCCGAGTTACTAAAGCGCTTCGTAAAGTAATGCCTAAAGCCAGAATCACTAAGCACCCAAAGAAGAACCTCTTTCGTTTTATCGTGACACTTTGCCACTCTACCCCTAACACTAAAGCTATCACTGCCCCAACAATAGCTACGACCAACCACAAAGCAAATCTCAAATTAGGCGCTGAAAATAGCCATGACACTACTAAAACCCCAAGAACGCAAAAGAGCAGGACTATTCCTCTTGGGTTAAGATGTCTAAAATTTCTCTGCGGTTTAAAATCACATTGATAAAAAGAATAAAACAACCCTGCGCTAACAAAAACTGCACAAGATCTCCAAATCGGATCGTTTTTAACTCTCACCATCCACTCTTTGAAACACTCAGGGTTACTAAAGATCGTACCCGAAATAGCCACTCCACAAAGATGTTTTTTGATATCACGGTACCAAGCAGTTACCTCTTCTATTGACATAGCCCAAGGAAGATTTTCAAAACAGGTTCCCGATTGAGGATAAAGAAAACACCCTGAAAGCATAAGCCCTCTGATTGTCCACAAAACCAAAAATAAAACGCTTAAACCCAATGAATTTTTTACTTCTCGTTTTTTAAACTGGTCCCGAAGAATAAAAGCTATCACTATTAGGGGTAGAGAAAGGCTTAAGGCTGAAATTTTAATGGACAAGGCAAGAGTAAAATAGAGTAGCAAATACGGAAACAGTCTCTTTGAGAGTTTTTTTTCTCCAAAGAGCGACTCTAAAAAACAGAACCAAACCCAAGAGCTCAGTAAAGTAATCGACAAATCAGGAGACACTCCCCCAAGCCCTAAAGCCACATGATTGAAGCAGAATAAAAAAGCTGAAAAGAAACTAACACTCCATAAAGAAACTTCTAAAAACACTTCACTGAGACACAATAAAAAACCAAAGACAAACACTGAATTAGCAATAAAGGTCGAGGACAATCCTAAATAAGGAAGACTAAAAAGTGCCTCGATAGTAAACCATGTCGAGTTATGCCCATAAGGACCGAAGACATTTGCAATACCGGGCAAAAGCGAATACTTGGTTAAAACCGCAATAGTAGGTAAATGGTAAAAGCCCGTATCAATATTATAGTAACAAACCCAAGCCACTAAGCTAATCATTAGGCCTAACCCAATAATCTGTTTTATTCCCTCAGCTAAAACGATAGTTTTCAATGGAATTCGATTTAAAAAAACGATCCCCCAACCCAAGAGCAAAATCAAAAATGACACTACTTGAGAGAGAGGAAAGAAGAGGTGAATCAACTGCCCAAAAAACGCCATGCACCAAAAACCGAGGAATAAGATTCGTCCCATGCTGGCATTGAGTTGAGTTTTTTGATTTCTAAAAATCACCCACCGCTCAAGTCCCCAGCCTAAACCAAGAAGAGCGCCGGTCCACAAAACAAAAGTAACTATTATTTTTAGCATCTTTAGATAAGCTCTAGTTAAAGCTTTATTTTGAACTGAATTCGAAAAAAAAGCAGCTATTTATCTTGATTTTACTCAAGGCATCACACCCCTAAAGTAAACCTAAAAAGGGGCCGATAACTGGTAGGGGGATTCTTATGTCCGACGACACAAACACCAGTGGTAAAAAACCTTTCTTCCGTATTAACACAAAGGGGGAGGTTTCAGAGGCAGGCGATCGAGTGGAAAAAACAGCCCTTGGCAACGAACCACAGCACATTTCCGAATCTCCGACCGAAGTAAAATCAAAACAGAATGAACCGAACTTTTCCGATTTGGACACAAACCTCAACGAACACTTAGATCCCCAATTTATTGAGCCTACCCAGAATAAACCAGAAATGAGTCAGTTCTCCCCTCAAGAAGAAGAGGTGGCTGAAATAGACTTTACTTCTGCCCCGGCTCCTTCTGAGGAAAATCTTCAAATACTTCGCAACTACATTGCTTTTAAGGAAAAAGAAGCTTCTGATTTAAAAGAACAACAGAGACAATATCAACAGGTTTTGCTTAAGCTCAAAAGAACTCATACTGAGCTTTCTCACAATAATAATGAACTTCAATCCCAGCTTGAGGAATCCAAGACATCCGAGGCCTTGCTCAAAAAGGAAATCGTTACAGTTCGCGACAAACTTGAATCTGAGATTGCTATTTTAAAAAATGACTTCGAACAACAGCAGCTCAAAAGCGGATCGTTTCAAGAACAAATCGCAGAAATCAACAGACAGAAAAATATTTGGAAAGAAAAAATCTCTGAGGATCTAAAACGGATTAAACTCAAAGAAAAAGAGTTAGAAAACCGCTATGAGCTTCTTAAAAAAGACACCGAAACATTGTTAGATTCTAAAGACCAACAGATCCTTGATTTTCGCAAGAAAAATGATGCTCTCGACCTAGAACTAGAATCTTTAGAAGATCGATTACGCAACGAACATGCGATACTCAACAGCATAGAAAGCAAAAAAAGACGGCTAATTGAAACCTTAAAATTGGCAATTTCTTTACTAGAAGGGATCGATGGAGCTAATGACCCCAACGAAGAAAGAAAAGCGGGTTAATATCCATGCATCACTTTTCAAACACTCTTTTAAAAGCACCGGAAACAGCCACCCAATTCACCGTCGACTTTTGGTTCCATGACCCTTTTCTTAAAGAGCTCTACCATAAAGCATTGCAGACCTACCCGATTAATTGGCGATGGGAACATCCCTCTAAGAATTGGAGACAACTTCTTCAGAAGCAAAAACCAGAGTTTCTCATCTTAGATCTTAGTCTCGTAGCTGACAATCCAATCCAGGCCCTTCAGGATATGAAATCTTTATCCCCAATGACTGAAATTATAGTCCTTTCCCACACCGAAGATGTCCATGTTGCCATCTCTGCTTTTAAGGCAGGAATATCAGACTACTATCTAAAACCAACCAATCCCGAAACTCTTTGGTATGCCCTACAAAAGCTCTTCAGCCAAAAAGGCTTACACACCGAAGATCCGACTCTGCAAGCAGATCTCGAGATTTTCAGTGTCATCCACCACATTAATATTGCTGAATCCGATCTTAAAATGCGGGAACTTGCAGTCCGACATCTGATTGGACTTCTGAAAGCCTCAAGCGGTATTTGGTTGTGTCCTAGCTTGCATTTACCTGCTATGACAAATGCCTCCAAGCATGTGATTGATGGAACTCCATTTCACTTCCTAGCGTGGGGCTTAGACTCAAGTGAACAGGCAATCATCAAATTGAAACACTTTCAAAAGCGATATCCGTTATTGATTCGCGATTCATTTTTTACTCATTTAACTTCCCATCCAGAAAATTGGTTTCGCGAGGATTGCGTCTGGATCCCTCTAAAAAACTCCTACATGGGGGGAATCCTACTTTTTGATACAAAAGAAATAGCCAATTCGCCGCTTGAGACTCGAACCGAATTTCTCATTCGTAGTTTAGAAGTTTCTCTTGAAAACCATCGCAGATTTATCGAAGCCAAACAACTTACGTACATTGATGATCTAACAGGTTTATATAACCCTCGGTATTTAGACCATGCGTTAGGAATTGCGATAGACCATTTAGACAAAAAAGAAGAAGGTTTCTGTGTATTATTTGTCGATGTAGACAGGTTTAAGCAAGTCAATGACCAGCACGGACACATCATTGGCAGCCAAATGCTAGGTCATATCGGTCGACTTCTTAAAACCGGATTAAGAAAACAAGACCATGTCTTTAGATACGGTGGAGATGAATTTATCGCTGTTCTCTACGGCACCGAACTGGCAACTGCACAGGAGATTGCTGAACGAGTCCGTAAAACCGCAGAGGCAAGAATTTTTAAGTTTCCCGGACTCTCTATTCAGATTACCTTGTCAATTGGAATTGCTAGATTCCCCGAACATGGGGCAGATAAACAATCGATTATAAAAATGGCCGACACGGCAATGTATACCAGCAAGAAACAAGGACGTAATCAAGTCATAGTGGCTGAGCCTAACATTCATGTCTAAGCTAAAATTAATTTTTTCAGATTTTCATCTAGGCAAAGGAAAACGTTTAACCAACGGAGCCATGAACCCTCTTGAGGATTTTTTTCATGACTACCGTTTTAAAGAGTTTTTAGAACACTACACCAAGAACTCTTATGAAGATTATGAAATAGAACTTATTTTGAACGGCGATATTCTAAACTTAATCCAGATCGATTATCACGGCCACTTTACAACGGTCATTACCGAAAGCGTTTCTATTTACAAGTTACAAATGATTATTGATGGACATCCCGTCTTTTTTAATGCCTTACGAGATTTTCTAAAACATCCCAAGCGAAGCCTCACTTACGTCATCGGAAATCACGATCAAGAAATGCTTTGGAACTCTGCGCGTTCTTTATTTGAAAATGCTTTAGGGAAAGAAGTTAATTGGAGAAACTCCTACTATCACACCGATGGAATTCACATAGAACATGGGCATCAATACGAATCAGTAAACCGAGTCGATCCGACCCGTCTCTTTCTTACCGAAGGGCTTCCGGAACCGATTCTCAATCTTCCTTGGGGAACATTATTTACCATTCAATTTATTGTTCGACTCAAATTGGTGAGACCCGCTGTGGACAAAATTCGTCCTTTTCGTCACTTCGTTTGGTGGAGCCTTTTTCATGACACCTGGATGTCACTCATCCAAGGGAGCAAGCTCTTTTTTTATTTCATTTCAACTCGGTTTAGTAAAGTTAGGTATCGCCAATCAAGTTTAAAGCAGACTTTTAAGATTCTATTTGAAGCTTCGGTTTTTCCCGACTTAAGCGATGCCGCAAAAAGAATCTTAAGAAGCCCAGAAGTACACACCGTTATTTTTGGCCACACTCATGTGTACAAACAGATCCCGATTGGTGATGAAAAACAATACTTAAATACAGGCAGTTGGACCGACATCATCTCGATGGATCTTGAAAACTTTGCCCGTAGATCCAGACTTACCTACGTTCGAGTGGAATACGATGAGCAAGGTAAAGCTATCCCGATGCTACGGCACTGGATTGGCCGGCCCCCTATTGAAGACGATGCTTTTGGTCTCTAAAATAACGCTTCGCGTTTCCAGATAACTTTTTTTTCACCAACCTTTTGTCAGAAGCCAACCAGTGACATATACTAAAAACTATTTTCTGTAGGCGCGTCATTTTGACATGAAGGCTTGTATATGATTGGAACTATTGCAAAAAAAATCTTCGGAAGTGCTAACGATCGAGAGATCAAACGGCTCATCCCTTATGTTTCCCACATTAATAGTCTGGAAGCGACAATTTCAAAACTAAGTGATGAAGGGCTTAGAAATAAAACTTTAGAATTTAAAGAAAAATTGAAACAAGGAACCACTCTTAACGATATTTTGCCAGAGGCCTTCGCCGTAGCTCGAGAAGCTGGCAAACGAGTTCTTAATATGCGCCACTTCGATGTTCAGCTCATCGGAGGAATGGTTTTACATAGTGGGAAAGTTTCTGAAATGCGAACCGGGGAAGGAAAAACCTTGGTAGCAACTCTTCCTGTTTACCTTAACGCTCTTGAAGGCAAAGGGGTACACGTTGTGACGGTCAACGACTACTTGGCCCGTCGAGATTCCGAATGGATGGGGCAACTTTATCGCTTTCTGGGGCTATCAGTAGGGGTGATAGTTCACGGGTTAAACGATCGCGAAAGACATGAAGCCTACCATGCCGATATTACCTACGGGACGAACAACGAATTCGGATTTGATTACTTAAGAGACAACATGAAGTTTCGGCTTGAGGACTTTGTTCAAAGGCCTCTTAACTATGCAATTGTCGACGAAGTCGATTCGATCCTTATCGATGAAGCTAGAACTCCGTTGATCATCAGCGGGCCCACCGATGACTCAACCGATAAGTATTATCTTATTAATTCAGTGATCCCTATTCTCCAAAATGTTGAAGATTACACGATTGAAGAAAAATCCCGAAGCGCTGCTCTAACCGAATCTGGAGTCAATAAAATCGAATCCGCTTTAAGAGTTAACAACCTTTACGCTCCGGAAAATATGGAACTGGTCCATCATGTTCACCAGGCACTGAAAGCCCATGCTATTTTCAAAAAAGATGTCGATTATGTCGTCAAAGAGGGAGAAGTAATTATCGTCGATGAATTTACGGGCCGCTTAATGCCGGGTCGTAGATACAGTGACGGTCTTCATCAGGCTTTAGAAGCCAAAGAAGGCGTTAGAATTGAAAACGAAAATCAGACTCTGGCAACTGTGACTTTCCAGAATTACTTCCGTATGTACAAAAAGCTAGCCGGGATGACAGGAACTGCCGACACCGAAGCCACTGAATTTAACGCTATTTATAAACTCGATGTGGTGGTTGTCCCAACCAATCGTCCTATGGTTCGCGACGATAAACAGGATGTTATCTATAAAACCACCAAAGCGAAATACAAAGCGGTCTGCCAAGAAATTGAAGAGATGTTTGAGAAGAAGCGGCCCGTTCTGGTCGGAACGATTTCAATCGAGAAATCTGAGTATCTTAGCCAAATGTTAAAAAAACGTGGCGTTCCCCATAATGTTCTTAATGCAAAACAGCACGAGCGAGAAGCGGAAATTGTCGCTCATGCGGGACAACCCGGTTCAATCACGATAGCCACCAATATGGCGGGCCGAGGAACCGACATTGTCCTTGGCCCCGGAGTCAGAGAAATGGGTGGACTCCATATTGTCGGAACAGAACGGCACGAATCTAGACGTATCGACAATCAGCTTAGGGGGCGTGCCGGACGACAAGGGGATCCTGGTTCTAGCCGTTTTTATCTCTCTCTTGAAGATGATTTACTTCGTATTTTCCAAGGGGAAAAGATCAAGGGCTACATGGACAGATTCAAAATGGAAGAGGATGTCCCGATTGAATCTAAACTGATCTCTCGCGCGATAGAAAATGCCCAGAAAAAAGTTGAAGGACACAACTACGATATTAGAAAACATCTTCTGGAATACGATGATGTCCTCAATAAACAAAGAGAGGTCATCTACGAACTGCGTCGACTGATCCTAAAAGGAGAGAACACTAAGGTTTTAATTTCTGACATTGTTCGAGAACAAGTCGATAGTGTCTGCAATACTTTTGCCTCTACTAAGCTAACCAACGACTGGGATAAAAAATCGATCATGGAATCGATCCTGACTCTCTTTGATAAATCATTGGGGTTTACAGAAGAGAGTTTAAGCACCTTTGAGAGCAAAGAAGGGCTGATTAACGAGGTTTGTAAACGAGCTCAGAATTCTTATGATGAAAGAGAAAAATCGATGACTAGCGAAGTCATGAGGCAGCTTGAGCAGATGATCTACTTAGGCTCAATCGATCAGCTTTGGAAGGATCATCTTCTTAATATGGACCACCTCAAAGAAGGCGTTGGTTTAAGAGGCTATGGCCAAAAAGATCCGCTGGTCGAATATAAAAAAGAAGGCTTTACTCTTTTTAAACTCATGGACGATCAAGTGAAAATGGATGTGATCACTAAACTCTATCGGGTGCAAGTGACACGTGAAGAAGAGGTTCAGGAACTTCAACCCAAAGCTCAACCCATGCAATTCATGCATGGTGCAGAAGAGGAGTCCCAATTAGAACCCACAATTCGGAAAGTGGATAAGGTAGGAAGAAACGATCCTTGTCCCTGCGGGAGCGGAAAAAAATTCAAAAAATGCCACGGAGTATAACCCTTGCTATCCACATGCCCTAATTGTTTAAACCAAATCCTGCACGAAGATGGAGTCTTGCAACTTAAATGTGAGTGTGGTGAACAATTTAGCCCATTTCTCGCCCCAACAGAGGACTCCCATCTTTCACAAAACTTTCAGCTGATGAGCATGGGGCAGCAGAATCCACTTGATCATCAATCCTCTCTTCAACCCTTTGAGGATAAAAATGATGTTGCACCCAGTTCGCCTAGCGACTACTCAGAAAGTGAATCAGCGTTCGCAGAGTTAAGAAATTTTGGCGAAGCCCTAAGCTCTTTAGGGGATTCAAACACTCAGGTTCCATCACAACCTGACCATATTGATCCTAAAACAATGGTTCCTCCAACTCTCATGAACCCAATGCCTAGTATTGAGGTTGCCACCATTCAGCCTCCACCCCAAAATTCCGAATGCATGATAACGGCAGGGGAACTTTTTTCAGGTTTTCACATTGAAACGTTTTTGGAACCTGTCTCGGTATGGAGTCCAACAACTCTTGACTCTGAGGATCCGCTTCGCCAGGGGCATCAAGTTTTGGCGCAGAGGGCTTTGCAGCTGGGGGCTAACGGTGTCGTATCGGTAAGATGGTCCTTCACTCCAGATGGTTCACGAATTCTTCTAACCGGAACTCCGGTGAAATGCCGAAAAAACTAAATCACAATTTATCCAATTCTCAAACTCAGGTACGCCCCATTGGAGCTCGGGCTTTAAAGAGCGCAATGGATACTTTAAGACCGCATCTATTGGGTGCTCGACTTCTAGATCTTTTCTCTGGTCAAGGGAGGTTCGGAATTGAAGCAAGCTACGAAAAAATCGAATCCGTTACTTTCGTAGAAAAGCATCGAACCACAGCATTGGCTCTGAAACAAAGCCTCCAACAAAAATCCTTCCCTAAAGACGTAAAGACTTGTGTTGAATGTCAAGAGGCCATCAATTTCTTAACTCATTGCGCAAGCTATTTTGATATTGTTTTTGCCGATCCCCCTTTCCCTTTATGGGATGAAGTCTTTCACTCTAGACTCTTTTCATCGGTCGTCCGAGTGTTAAGACCAGGCTCTATTTTCCTTGTGAAATCCCCATCTCGAATGGTACTTTTTCCCCTGTCGGAAGATTGGAAATTAATCAAACAATCGGAGTTCGGAGAATCACTTTTACTCTACTATCAATATGAAGGGCCAAAACAAAATAAATCTCAAGAGCAAGCAAAAAACTAAAGCCATTTATCCAGGCACATTTGATCCTATTACCAATGGCCATATCGACTTAATCAATCGAGCTCTTTCTATTTTTGATGAGGTCATCATTTTAATAGCCCACTCAAGTAAGAACCCTATTTTTTCAGTCAAAGAACGCAAAGATTTAATTCTTAAATCGCTTAAAAATGACCCTCGAATCACTGTAGACAGTGTTGAAGGTTTGCTAGCTGAATATGCGCAAAAATCAGAGGTCAATGTGATCTTACGTGGGCTTAGAGCTATTTCAGATTTCGAATATGAATTTCAGATGGCCACTATGAATAAACGGCTCTATCCCAAACTTGAAACTTTCTTTCTGATGGCTTCGGAGAACAATTTTTTCGTCAATTCGACTTTAGTTAAAGAAGTGATATCCCATGGCGGAGATGTATCATCGTTGGTCCCTTCCCATGTAGAAAAAGCTCTTAAGGAAAAACTATGTTAAAACTTGCCAATCGCGTGAGCACTTTAAAATCAAGCAGTATCATGGAAATTTCGGCTAAAGCCGCACAGCTAAAAGCGCAAGGTTACGAAGTCATAAGTCTTGCCGCCGGAGAACCTGATTTTAATACTCCACAGCCGATTCAAGCAGCAGCGACTTTAGCCATGAAAGAAGGAATTACAAAATACACACCAGCTGCCGGTTTTCAGGCGTTAAGAGAAGCTATCGCAAAAAAAGTGACAAAGGAAAATAGTTACTCTGTTGATCCCGAAGAGGTCTTGGTCACAAGCGGAGCCAAGCACGGTCTTTATTTAACGCTACAATGCTTGGTGAATCCTGGAGAGGCCGTACTCATTCCGACGCCTGCGTGGGTTAGTTATCGTCCCATGATTGAATTAGCCGGAGCCTCGGTGATCCCTCTTCCCCTTTATGAAGAGGACGGCTATCGACCCAATGTCGATCGTTGGAAAGGCATGGCAATTCCTCCCAACGCAAAGGGGATTATTATTAATAGCCCCAATAATCCAACCGGGGTGGTTTATAGCCGGGAAGAGCTCATCAAGTTAACCGGATGGGCACTACAAAGAAATCTTTGGATTATTTCAGACGAGATCTATGAAAAAATCGTTTACGACAATTTGGCCCACACTAGTGTAGCAGCCCTTGGGCCAGAAGCTAAACGAGCCACAATCACAATTAGTGGGTTTTCGAAAAGCTATGCCATGACTGGTTGGCGCTTTGGATGGGCTATCGCAGATAAACCTTTTATTACAAAAATGGCAGCACTTCAAAGCCAAAGCAACAGCCATGTCACTAGCTTTGTCCAATGGGCCGCTATCACAGCCTGTGATCTTCCTGAAAGTGTTGCCGGAAGCATGGTCGCCGAATTTGATAAGAGACGTCGTTATTGTATGGAACGCCTAGATAAACTTTCACAACACCTAAGTTACACTCGCCCCACCGGAGCTTTTTACATTTTTATCAATTTGTCGAAGTGGCTCATAGCCAACAAAATGACCGATTTGGAATTCTGCAAAGACCTTTTAGAAATAGCTCATGTCGGTATGGTTCCAGGATCTTCTTTCGGTAAGGAGCATACCATCCGGATGAGCTACGCCACAAATTTAGAGAACTTAACAAAGGCATTCGACAGGCTGGAATCTTTTCTTACCCGCTAAAAAGGGCGTTGATGTCCGCAGGTTGGAAGACCTCCCTTGAGATAAAGAGTAACAGGAACTGCTGAAGAAATCTTTTTTAATACCTTAAAGAGAGTTCCCCAACTCAAAATAAAATGAAGACCCTTCAGGGGTTAAAGCAAAATCTCCCCTAACGATCAAGCGCTTGCCCCAGATCATTCGAATTCCCCAACCGGTTGAAGCGTGAAGATTTCCAATTTGAATGGGTAATAATTTATCCCAAACCCTGCCCACATCGATGAAAGGCACAAATCCCAATGCAATTTCTTGATCCGCGAACCCAAAGCTAAACGGATCCCATCTCAATTCCAATCCGAGTGAGGTCTTAATATGATCCACAAAACGATTCCCATCATATCCTCTCATGTATTTATCGCCACCAAAACCAATTGTAGGTTCAGACCCTCCGACCACAGACAATTCATAGAAGGGAACGGTTCCGGACAACACTTCAAATAGCGCTCGATGAGCAAAGATCAGATTCTTGGCTAAAGGCGTATGGTACCTGAAGGTATAAGTCGATCTTAAAAAATCAAAATTACTTCCGGTCAGCTTTGAGTACCACTGAATATAAAATTCGTTAAGTGTACCTTTCATAGGATAAGGCTCAAAATCTAGGGTATCTCTCACAATAGCCCAACCAAAATAATGCGTTCTTCCGCCTTCAGTTCCAATCGGGTTATCAGCCGATAATAGGCTTCCCACCGGAGCCGATATTCTCATCCACTTAAAACCCAGCACCGGCCCCGTTCGAATTTTATTGCCCAGATATCGAAATAATTGCAAGTTAATGGTTGGAGCCGTTCGGGTGTTTGCGTAAAGCGGATGATCATTTTCCAATCCTTTTGGATCCACTGTCGTATCGTTACCTTGTCCGTAATATCTTTGAGTTATGTCCTGATTAAAAGAGATACGACCGGTAAAACGATAAAGTCCACCAAAAGCAAAAGGATAATCAGCTTGAAAAAAATGCTTATATCGTCCCTTATCACTTGCAAGGACCTGTCCCATGAACTCAACTTGATGCGGATCTTGTCTGATAATATTGACCAATTTAGCGTGAAGCCCTAAATGAAATCCATTGTTGGGACTTGGGAAAATTAAGGGTATCCCTTGAATTGTCCAAGGCTCTCCCCACATCCGAAACCCCTTGCGGCTAACCACTTTATCAATTCGACTGGCTACCTCTTCTCCAAAAAGCTTAAGCTCCTTAGCCATCCCAGGGGTTTTTGGAGGGTTAACCAATTTAGGATCCTCTAAATAGTCATCAGGCCTTAAAGCCGAGGGGATTTCTGATAAAGGTTCAGACTCACCTTTTGGAACTGTTTTCTTTTTTTTAAGAAGTGGTTTTGCAGATTTGATTCTTGGAATATCGGAGGTCGCAAAGCTCGATGGAGAAATACCAAGACAAAAGAGGACTCCTATAATCAAAAACACATTTGAAGAAAAATGAAACATTTCCCTTCATTTTGTCCTTTTCTCTTCCATTTGAGAAGAGAAAACTAGGCATAGAATCACTCTCACTCCAACAATCTGAAGCTACAACCTAAAACTAGAAGAAAAGGCCTAACCCCAGTCCGACAAACGGGCCACTCAAATTCAAATCACCGTTTCCTTGAACAAAAGATGTAACACCGTTTTGCAATCCTTTGATTTTGACCCACCGATATCCACCTTCAAGGTGAAGTGCTATTCGGGAGTTAAACCTTAACTCCATTGAGGAACGAACAAAATAGTTCCAATGGGAAGATGAAGAGTTGTAGCTATTGGCTATCGTAGAATCTACTTTTTGCTGCAAAGGATACTGACCTCCAGCTACGAAAAGATAGGTCACTCTCGGATTCCCTCGAACCCAGCCGACCTCAGGGCCCAACGTCTGCAATCTTAACGTCTCTAAACTTTGACTTCCACCTGTTTCAAACTCCCTTTGAGCCCACCAAAACTCGTAGCGCGCACCTAACCACAGTCGACTCCAGAGGGTCACCCCGAAACCAGCGCAAGCCACCAATGGAATTCTCATTTTTTTGGTGTAGACCGCTCCCGAAACAGAGTCCGATTCCGGTGAAGCTAAACCAATATCGCCACTTGAATAAAAAAGAAATTTACGCGAAGAAAACATGCTTTTACTACCCGCAAATGCGGGGGCCGTAAGCAATAAACCCAAAACAATCCCTGTAAAAACTGTTTTGTAATTCGTAAGTCTCATCACCTCTTTTTCGGATTAATTTCACTGTGAATGGGAGAACATAATTGTGAATTAATTGCTGGATTTTCTCCACAATTGGATTGCAGACTCTGCCTTAATTGATTTAAGGAACCCCAGAAAAAGAAACATCCTCGATAGGGAAAGCCTCCCATCCCCTATAATCAAAATGCCACCACTCGGTGTCTAACCCCACAAACCCCTCTTTAGCCATCGCACTCTCAAGAATTTCTCGGTTTCGTATGGCTTTTTTGGATAGCTTAAAATAATTGCGGTGTGCCTTTTCAGTAAAATCATCATAACCTGTAGGCATTTCGATTTCCTTGCCATCAAGATCGCAGATGGAAACATCTACAGCAGCCCCACGATTGTGCCGAGACCCTTTTTCAGGGTTAGCGACATACCGTTCATCTGGAACAAGCTGCCAGAATTTGCGTTGCACACTCAAAGGGCGATAACAATCAAATACTTTAAGCTGCAATCGCTGAACCTTCAAAGCCGATTGAACTCTTGAAAGTGCCTGGGCCACTGACCGTCTGAGAAGACAACGAGCTTCCGGATAAACAACAACTTTGGTAAAGTTGTTCTTAGTTGCGTAGCGAATGTCTAAGAGCAGGCTAAAGTCAAACTTCTTAGCATCAACAAGCGCTGACAAGTTGGTATCGGCAAAACTTAGCGAGGCTAAGAAAAATAAAGCATTCAAGCGGATAAACCTTGTGCTTCTCACCCCCTCTGCTCCTCTGGTTTTAAAAATTCAAGCCGCTTTTTCATAAACAATCTAAACCGATCTATGTACGTATAGGCAGCAGGAATCACTACTAGACTAAGCAAAGTGGAACTAATCAGCCCCCCTATGATCGCAATCCCCATGCTCGTGCGCTGCTTCGAAGCTTCATTAAGTCCGATCGCAACCGGCAACATCCCCGCAATAAGGGCAAAGGTAGTCATCAAAATCGGGCGAAGCCTCATTTTACCCGATTTAACAAGCGCTTGAGAGCGCTCCATCCCCTCGTCGATCAGCTGATTAGCCGTATCCACTAGAAGGATTGAATTTTTAGTCGCTACTCCGAGAAGCAAAATACAACCGATCATGGAGTTAATATCCAAAGACTGCCGTGTCATAAATAGCGCAAAAAAAGCTCCACAAGCGGCCAGTGGCAACACCAACATAATCGTTAGTGGAGTGATAAAGGATTCGTATAGGCTTGCTAACACTAAGTAAATAAAGACGACAGCCAAGACAGCAGCGGTTGCCATACTCTCGATGAGCTCTTTAAAATTTTCGGCCTGCCCTACAAATGCATAACTTACGCCGGGTGGCAGAGCTATCTCCTTTTGTAGAAGCGAGTTGATATCTGAGATCACCCCACCCATCCCCTTTCCGCCGGGGGTAAGATCGGCCGCTATTTGAACGTATCTTCCTCGATCCTGTCTTAAAATATTAGCAGGGCCGGTAGCCTCAACTCCGGAAGCGATGTTCTTAAGCGGAATCTGTCTAAAATTAATATTAGGAACATAGGTCACATTAAAGTTTTCTCGCAAATTTCGATCAGACTCCTGAAGTCTGACCCGAATGTCATACTCTCTACCCTCTTCCCGAAAAACGGCCGGGGTCGCCCCCTCAATTTGATTTCGTAATTCAGCTCCTACAAGACTACTCGACACCCCCATCCTCTCAGCACTGCGGTTATCAAGTACAATTTGGAATTCGGGTTTGCCTGGTCTCACACTAGTATCAACGTCTTTTAGGTCGGGCATTTTCTTAAGTTTTTGAAACAGTTCATTAGCCACTTTTTCCACTACAGCCAGATCACTCCCAATGATATTCACGTTAAAGGGCCGCGACCCGGCTCCAACCATGTCCACGTCCTTCACCGTGGGGTTGGCAAAGGCAAATTCTTTGAGTTGTTCTCTCAGACGATCCTTAAATTCAGTAGTGTTAACCTTGCGGCTTTTTGCAGGAACCAACTCAACAAAGAATGTAGTAACATTACTTTCAAGATCCCGGCTTCCTACCATCAGCACACTAGATTTTACTTCAGGGTTTGCTCGAAGAATTTTATCAACCTTATATGCCAATTCAGTCATTTCATTGAGATTGGTCCCAGGAGGCATATCAAGACCGACAGAAAACTCACCATAATCCTGCGCCCCCAAAAAGGTTTTAGGAGTAAACTTTAACGCAACTCCACTTAAAAGAAGAATCCCCAGAGTGATAGCAAAAGTTTTCCCTGGTCTTTCAAGCACCCTGTGTAAAATCTGTTCGTATCTATTTTCCAGAGAATCTTGAAAACGATTGAAGGATTTTAGAGCTCGTCCTAAAGTTGCCCCCAAAAATCCTTCTTCAGGAAATCCATGACTTTTACCCGCAAAGTACGCCGAAAGCATGGGGGCTACCGTTAACGCATCAAACAAACTAATCATCATCGCAAAACAGATCGTTAGTCCAAATTCTTTAAAAAATTGTCCCACCACCCCTTTTAAAAAGGCTATCGGACCAAACACGGCCAGAACGGCGAATGTTGTGGCTATCACGGCAAGAGTCACTTCTTTGGTTCCCACCGAGGATGCCTTGATCGGCTCCTCTCCCATTTCGATGTGTCTAAAAATATTTTCTCTAACCACAATAGCATCATCGATCAA
>Ga0194119_10005607_pt1 | contig 18662 bp, 21 predicted proteins | sample TA2MahC100mmetaG_FD_148620 | JGI IMG/M metagenome (GOLD analysis project Ga0194119, IMG submission 148620) | Freshwater microbial communities from Lake Tanganyika, Tanzania - TA2015018 Mahale Deep Cast 100m | ecosystem: Environmental > Aquatic > Freshwater > Lake | place: Tanzania: Lake...
ATCCATGATAGGAAACACGGGAACCATCTTGCAATTGAAACGAAACAACACGATATCTTACCATATTATGTTCAACAAAAGTAAAACTTCCAAACAAATTTTCTTTAAATTGTTGAAAATAGACATCATTGAAACGCACAGTTACTTGAGTTTGTTGCGGCAATTGTTGGCTTGTTATAGCCAAATTACAAGCATCAAAAAATTGCTGTGCATTTGAAATATAGCAAGATGAAGTCCGAAGCTGTGTATGCCCAAAAGAAGGTGGTTCATGATGTCTGGAATGTCTTGGAGAATCTTCTAAAATTGATGAATCAATTTCAGGAAGTCGTATTCTTGGTTTTTGAATAATCAATTGAAAGTGATTTCCATCATTAATCATTTGAATTTTGAGTTCAGATGAAGAACCGTAAGGCTGTTCTCTCCAAATCTCAGATTTCAAACCATTTGGAACAAATTCTGCTGAAGGATGATGAAGAAGTCTCTCAATTGATTGTTCCAAATTTCCATCTGTTTCATGAAGCACTTGTTCGATTACATGAAGTCGAAAACCCATCGAAATAAGTGTATCTACTTTTTCATCTCCAGTACGTTCTTGTTGAACTTCGGTAATTGAACGAGTAAAAATACTTAAATGGACATTAAATTGTTGAGCAAAAAATGCGACAATCAAGTTATCTGCATGTGTATTTGGAAGACGCATAATTTCTACATAATGCTCAAATGTTTCAGCAAAAATTGGGTACCTCTTTGTATCTATTCCTTTTGCAAGTGATCTAGCATTCAGAACAGGATTGTGCAGAGACTGTCGATTTCGCGAAGTTGATGCATATTCAGAGTTGAAAAACTCTTCTGGAGTCAATCCTAATCCAGGCACAGTAACATTACGAGACTCTAAGAGTTTATCGCAAAGATGCGATCGCAAACGAATTGAGTCAGTAAGAATTTCAGGATATCGATGACCATTTCTTCTTTCCTCAAAAAATGCAGAAATACAGTAGAAAAAGCATGCTCCATCAGGACGAACATTGAGCAAAGAAATTGCTAGAATCACACCTGATTCCAGCAATAAATTCATAGATTTAGAAAAGCTACTCATCTTATTAAATTCATAAAAAACTATATCATTAACCCATCAATTTTTTTTAAGCATATTTAATTTTCTTTTTTGATTTTGTTGCTTCAATCTTCAATTTTCTCTCTTCCTGTATCCCTTTTTCTTTTTCTTTATTAATTACAAATTTATTGATAACTTCCGTCATTCTTTTAAGAATAACAGGTGGTGGCATATTTGCCTCATTTAAATCCATTTTCCAATCGTCATTCATCCGAATATTTCGCTTTTCCATCCATAATTCCACTGCATATGTCTTTGTCATATCATTGTAATCATTAAATATTTTATCATATTCTCTTAAGTAAATATATCTCTGTAATACTTCATCCCAAATATATATTTGATTCCGACTATTTATAATTGAATAATAATTTGTATTTCGTTCTAACCACATTAAATCTTGTACATAATCTACAACATATTCCAGTGTATGATTACTATCTCCATTTTTAATATAGTCTTTACATAAATAATGCGTTTTTTTATCCATACACCCATATTTAATCAAATTATCCTTAAGATTTTCTTTTCGCTTCTGTTCATCTCGTATTTTATCTATAATTTTTTTTGCTTCTTTTAAAACTTCTTCCTCATTTAATGTACCGCCTTCCGCAATAAAACGGTCAGCTTCAGGCATAGCCCACATATAATGTAATCCATGTTCCGCTAAAATATTTAAAACAATTGCTTTTCTTTCCTGCATCATACGATCTCTACGCTCACTTTCTTCTTTCCTTAATTTCTTCATATTCTCACTTTTTTTATCTACCATTTCACGTTTTTTATCTATCTTCTCTTGTCCATATTTTTTATAAATATATCGTTTTACAATTTCCTCGGAATACATAGAGTCAAACCCCTCCAATTGTAACATTTCAGCATTAGATAGTTTATACAAATCTTTTACATAGGCACCTGGTAAGAGTTTTACATAGAGCAAGTGAGTAATATAATGAAAAAAGCACATAAGTGGCTCCATTGCGTATAAATTGTCAATATCATATTTGCGAATTCTTTTTGCATTGTTTGAAAATATTTCGCTTAATATAACATTATTTCGAACACTCATCTTTTCATTAATATACCGCTTAATTATTACTTCTACTCTCTCTATAAGGTTCGTATCTCCTTCTTCATGGAGCGATTTTAATAAATTTATAATTGCTTCATATCTAAAAGACATTGCATCAATTTCACATGTCTTTTCTAACATATGGTATATGATTCTTTCAATCGCCGAATCATTTAATACAGAAAATAAAAACATATAATTAATTATAAATAATAATTTTTAAATCATAAAAATTCAATAATGGTGATACAGCATTTTGTCAGTTTCATAGTAACCAACTACTCTATTAAATGCATACACTTTTCTACCTTTTCCAGATAATATCAATTGCGTCATTTTGGTAAAGTCTGATCTTTCAAATTTTGTTCTCTGATTCATATATATTTTGCCATTCGAATAATTACAAATCATGTGTGATCTTGAGTCCAATGGAACTGGGATGTTCTTAATTTCACTAATTCCATAAACTTTGTAAGCCGGCAATTTTTCAATATGATTCGGCAAAATTTCTTGAGACCAAGCACATCGTGTAATATCTTTTTCTTCCCAGTAATTTGATGGATGAGAAGGCGTATGTCTTCCTCCTTCTGAAACTGGAGATGGTATAGGTGATGGTAATGGTGTTGATATCGCCTTAAATTTAGGTGTCAATATCTTCGTAGAAGTTGGAGTTTCTATTTTCTGTTTCTTAGGCACAGATTGTTCATCTTTTTCAGCCTTTACATCAACAGATAGAAGCCATCTTTTTTTTGTAGGTAAAGCCTCTTTCTTGAAATATTGAGCAAAAATAGATGAATCAAGCTGGTATTCTTTATCTACTGGTGTAATTGATTCACCAATATTTACAATAAAAACTCTGTCAATTCCTGGAATATCAGCCATTTCTTTGTAATCATCCTTTGAAATAAGTTCTGGTGTTTCAAATATCAAAATATAATCATCTGAAAAGCAAAGAATTTTCTGAATAAGTCCCACTATTGCTCCAGGTATCTTAGGGTTAATAATATTGTATCCATCTGGATTTTCAGGACAATGATATATTGTTCCGGAAAATTTTTTCCCAGTTTTCTTCGTCATTTCAGATTGCACCAAATTAGATGGTAGCAAACTTGACGATATTTTATTTGGTAAAATTGTATTGATTATCATTTTAATTTGTTATAAAATAATTTTATAATAAATCATTTTTTTTTTGATATTTTTTCTTATAATATGGAACATTTTGAAAATATACCACCAATGTGTTTTAATTGAATACTTGATTCTAATTGTTTTGTAACATTACTTTTATTTTTATTTCTTGTTTTGAAAATTCCTGTAAATTTATTTTTCCAGGATGGTGGATTATTTCTATTTCTATTTCTATTTCTATTTCTATTTCTATTTCTATTTCTATTAGATTCTACTTTAGTACAATCATTATTGCTATTATAAGAGTCTGTTGATAAACTAATAATACTTCCATTTTTTACATATAATGTGTAATCCTTTGTTGGTTCTTTTCTTAATTTACCTTCAGAAATATTAGGAAGTCGTAGAACCATAACGTATGATACACCCATATAAGAAGCATGACAAAAGCCAAATGTCATTTTTGCATAACAACTATATTGGATTTGATTTGGCATTCTTATTTCTGCTTGTTCTTTATATGCTTTAGTTGCATTTGATCCTTTTGATAAAGGATTATATAACCCACCTGTTTGTTCTTCAGCTTCTATTTTTGGACTATTAACTAAATTATTTTTTTTTCTTTTTTCAATTGATTTAAATAATTCTTGTATTTCTTTTAATTTTGCGTCAGGTATTGCGTTTTCCAATATTGGATATTGTTCTTCTGCTTTTGTGCCAAATGATATTTTAAATTTTTTTTTATATAGTTCCTCATCATATTGACCATTTACTTTTAAAGCACGAAAATTGGAGAATAATTCAACAAAATTTTGGGTTGATAATAAATCATCCGCAGTTAAATCGATTCCTTTTTTTTCTTTTAATCCTAACAGATCTCTAAGTTCTCCAATCTCTTTTGTTCGCTTAGTGTTTGTATAAGATCGGAATTCGTCTCTTGGTATGGTGAAACCAGGATGGTCTAAATCTGCGGGTAAAACAATAATTGGATCAAGATTTGCTGTAACTCTGTCTAATGTGAAAACAGGATTTCCATCTTCAATATTTAAAAATGCATTAAATTCATTTCGTCCTACTGCGTCAAATACACAGCAAGCTCCAAATGTAATAACATGTATTGGCTTGTCAATTAAGGTTGAATTATACTTCTTTAAATAATAACCAAAAAGAGATGCCAATGCTCCACCAAGGGAATGCCCAGTGATAATAACTCTTTCAAAATTGTGTGATTTTAATACGTCTATTTTAGCACATATGTCTTGTATTGATGGCTTTAATGATTTAATAAATCCATAGCCGGCTTTTCCTGGTTTATTTTTTGCATTTGAATTAGGTTTTACTGTTTCTTGTGTATTTTGTGGATTATTTAATTCACTCAAAAGTTTATCTGGAAAAGCAGCACTTTTCAAATCATGCTTAAAATCTTCAATACTACTTGATCCTTTAAATGTTATGAATAATGTTTTTATATCATTGAATTTACTAAATGGATTATGGTGAACATATAAATACACATTCATGTGTTCTTTGTTTTGAACAAAAAAACCAATTTGACTTGTATCTTCTTTTTTAGCATTAAATTCTGCACCACCAGCAGTTCCTTTAACTTCTTTAGAATTAATTGGAACCGGTAATCCAACATTCTTAGAATTTGTATTTGGTTCAGGTATACCAATAACTGGATTAAAATATTTTTCAAATTCTGGATGTTCTTGAATATATTTACTGTCAAATGAACACTTATAATTAAACAACTTGTCATATATTTTTTCAATTGCTCGTATATAATTATTAAATGCATTTGGAGTTATATCTAAATGATGTGTCATTCTACAAAAAATATCCGCTGGACAATACGCCATTCGACTCAAATATGAACATTGCGTTAATAATGCTTCATATTTGAGTAAAGTATCTTTTGGATTAGTTGAATTTTTTTTTAATTCATAAGCCAAATATGTAGTCCATTTATTGTCTATTAAAAATTTTTTCCATTCTGATTCAGTTTTAGTAGTCATTTATAAGTAATTTAGAAAATATTTATAAATTTTTAATCCAAATATGCCATTTCTATATAATTTCGAAGATATATATTACGTCTAGCTTGACTTATATAATGACTTCGTTTATTCCAGTGAATTGTTCGAGTTAAATTTTTATTTTTTAATGAATTCGCATGGTATTGTATATTATTATTAAAATGATCAAATTTTATAGGATATTTATATATTTGTGCTCGAAATATATATTCTGTATCAGCTCCAAATCTTGAATTTTGAAAAAATCCTAAATAATTAAATAATTTTCGTTTAAATAAAATATTATAAGATAAAGATTTTTTCTTCCCAATTATACTAAGATTATTATTTAAATACACTCTTTCAAAATGTTTTCCATAGCCCCATACATTATAATTTTTAATTCCATTTACCATATTCTCAATATATGTTGTATCAATATAATCATCACCATCAACAATTAATATATATCCCCCTTTTGACATTAATATACCTTTATTTCTTGAATAATAAGTACCAGAATTTTCCTTATTTTCATATAGTTTTATTTTATCATTATCAAAACTATTTATAATATTAATTGAATTATCTGTTGATTTATCATCAATTATAATAATTTCTATATTTTTATAAGTATTTTCCAATATTTTTAAAATTGTTTTTTTTAAAAAAATAGCATTATTATAATTTGGTATAATTACTGAAACCATATCATTTGTAACACTGTATTTTTCTTCTATATTTTTTTTAACATCACTTATAATTTTATTTACCATTTTATCAATATTTTCAAATAATTTGACATTATATTTTAATGTTATTTCTACATCATTATAAATAATAATATCATCTTCAATGTGATAAACTCTTACAAAAAATTTTTTTTTTGTAAATTTATTTCTTAAATTTTTTATTAATTCTAATATATCCATTATTTATTAAAGAATTTTTTTCATATCAACCCACGATTCATCATCTGATATTATTTCATCATTCTTTTCTGGAAATAATACAATATTTTTACAATATTCTAAGCATGAATTATTTACTTCAAGAATATTAATTTTAACAATGTTTTCTTCTATTTTTTTCTCAGGAATTTTAATTTTTTTACAATATTCCATCCAAATTTTTGGCTGATTTGATTTATAAAAGTAGAAATTATTGGGCATTTTATATATTTTTCCAGTATGAAAAATCATTATATTATATATTATAAAAAATTGAAATAAATTTAACGTATTTCTTTTACTAAAAAAAATGGCTCATACTAGATGGTTGTATCAAGATTTTGATTTTCAAGAAGATAATGAAGTTAATCAGGCTATAAAAAGACAACCATATTTCATGCTAGAATGTTCAAAAATTATTGGAGCAAAATATGTAAAGGAAATTTCAAAAAAAGATTTTGAAGATATATCAAAAGATGGATTCCTATATTTTATTGAAGAAGAACAAAAATTTTTTATTTTAGACAAGAATTGTTCATTTCTTTTGGGTATTTTTAATTTAGAGAAAAAAAGAATATTTCAAAATGAATATGATGCAATAAAAGAAAAATCAGCTTTATATGTCGCAAATAATAATGAATTTAAAAAAATAGATGCGTGTATTACTTATCAAAAAATTGTACAATCATTTTTATCACAAGATTCAGATGAATACAGAAAATCTTTAGAATTACTAAATTCTTTCAAAGACAAAATAATTGATTTGAAAGAATCTAAAGAAAAAATAAAAAAAGAAATTGAAGAAATGATTTTTCAGTATATTTTACAAGAATTAAGGATTCTATCTTCTGAATCAAATGGAATAAATATTCAAGGAAATGTAAAACATTATCTTGAATATTTTATCTAAGAATAAATATGATTAATTATAAACGAAAAATAGTAAGTTTTTGTATATGGGGAAATAGTGATTTATATAATCTTGGATTACTAGAAAATGCAATATTAATGCCAAAAATATTTCCTGGTTGGATAATGAGTATTATATATACTCAAACTGCAAATCAAAAAATTATGAAAGAAATTTCAAAATATCCTTGGGTTGAAATGGAATTTATAGAAGGACCAAATCATAGTAAAAATACAATGTTGAGATTTTTAGCTGGAATGAAACCAAATAATGACGTCGTAATTTTTAGAGATGCTGATTCTAGACTTTTAAAAAGAGATTATATGGCTGTTATGGATTGGCTCAATAATACTGATAAAAAAGTTCATCTTATGCGTGACCATCCTGCAAATCAATTTAAAATTATGGCTGGACTATGGGGTGTTCGTGATGGTATAATTGCAAAACCCGAAATTGTTGAAAAATTTTATGAATATTATAAAAATCCAGAATTTAAAAAATGGACAATTGATCAAGTTTATTTACAGAAATATATATATCCTCTTATTGAAAATACTACGTGTATTCATGCATCTTATAATAGATTTGAAAAATGGGCTATTCCTTTTCCTAAAGATGCTCCAGCAAGAAATCATGGTTTTTGTGGTCAAACATTTCATTTTACTCCAGAAGCCTGTAAAAAAATGGGTATAAAAATAGTAAAGTTAGGTAAAAAAAGGTATCTTTGATTTTAGATTATTTATGTATTGTATCAACTAATTCTTTAGGATCTGTAAAAAATTTTACTTTATACCAATCCAAATCATGTTTAATAAATCCCTCTTTTTGCAAATCTATAATAAGTTTTTCTAAATTATCATAAATACCTTTATAATTATAAATATATATTGGTTTTGATATTTCTTCAATTTGATTTTTCGTAATAACTTCTAATAATTCGTATAAAGTTCCAAATCCTCCTGGTAAAGCTAAAAATATGTCACCCAATTCAATTAACTTTGACTGTCTTTCTGTAATATTATCAAAAATATAATCATCTGGATATCCATCAACAGTAAATTTTTTAATATTACTTGTAATTAATTTACCACCTTTTTCCTTATAAGTATTACTTACTGTTCCCATAAGACCTACATTACCACCACCATAAGCGATAGTTATTTTTTCAGTATCAAATGAATTCACTAAAGTTTTGATTTCATCTAAATATTCCTGTTTTACTCCATTTTTACCTGAACAAAATATGGTTAAAATTTTCATATATATCAAAATAAAAAAAAATAGAATTACTTAAAAATAAAATATTTATAGTATTATAAAATGTTTGAAAATCAAACCGCTTCTGCAGCACCTTCCTATTTTCACCACCAAGCAAACACATTATTTCCAAAATTTTTAGATGGAAGTTTCAATAATAATAAAACTATTTTTAGTTCTCCTAATCCAAAATTTTTAGATGGTAGTTTCAATGGAAATACCACTTTTTTTGGATCTCCAAACCATAAATTCATGGATGGATGGTTTAGTAATAATAATACTACTTTTGGTGGGAAAAAATAAAAAACTAAAAAGCTAAATTTTTTCTGCAAATTGGACAAATATTTTTAATTTTTATCCATTCTAGTAATGATTCTTTCTTGAAAAAGTGCCCACAATTCAAAATAATTACTGGCATTTTTTCTTCAAAATTATCTCCTGAAATATTGCAATATGGTTGCTCAAATCTTTTTTCTTCAGATGTTAAATCACCATATGTTTTTTCAATTAATTTTTTTGAAGTAAATAATTTTTCACATTGATAAAATGCTTTATCATGTTTTTCAGTAATATTGTCAATTGGAAAAATAACATTTTCAAGATTTCTGCAATTCGAAAATGCATAACCACTAATTTGTAGCAAACTAAATGGAAATATCATTTCTTTTAGTCTTATACACCATGAAAATGCATATTTACCAATTTTTACGAGACCTTCTGGTAAAATAATATTCCTTAACATTTTGCATCCACTAAAAGCACATGAACGAATTTTCCAGATTGGTCCAGTAAATAACACTTCTTCCAATTTTTCACAATTATGGAATAGTGATTTCTCAATTAAATCCACTTTTGGAGGAATTGTTATTCTTTGTAAATTTGTACAAGAAGAAAAAGCTGATTCACCTATAATTTCAATATTTGGTGGCAAAATAATTTCTCTAATTTTTGTACAATGACAAAAAGCAAATTGGTCGATATGTGTTACTGTATCTGGTAATAAAAAAGAAGATATGTTACAACATCCAAAAAATGCAAGATTTCCAATTTTTAATAATTTTAAAGGAAGAGTTATTGATGGAATCGCTTTGCAATTAAAAAAAACTGACTCTTCAATTTCCTTTATTTTTCGAGGAATTGTAATTGGTAATTCCAGACGATAGCAACAATTAAATGCTGACTTGCCAATTTTATTGACATTTTTTGGAATTTCAAAAGATTGTAATTTGAAGCAATTTTGAAATGCTCCTTGTTCAATAATTTTGAGCTTTAGATTTGTTTCAATCTGTTGAAGATTTATACAACCATAAAATGCATCTTTGCCAATAACAAATAATGATACTGGAAAAATAACTTTTATTATATCTTCTCTATTTTTAAATCCATTAGAAGGTATTTTTTTGACTCCTTCATGAATAGTAAGGATACCTTCTGAAAGAGTATAATAATTTGGATTCATTACGTATATTCTTAATAATTTATAAAGAATAAATAAAAATTATAATCAATTTTTTATTTACTATAACCAAGCCATATTTTTATCCAATCCTAGAAAAAATCCGATTTCTTCAGCTTTTTCATTTGTAGATTTTGTACCACCACCGCGTTTATATTTCGGCAATTTTCCAATATCTTCATTGATTTGGATAAGTTTGCCAACATAATCTTCAACAGAATCATATTCTTGACGGATATGGTCAATTTTTTGCTTGAGCTTTTCAATAAAAACTGTTTTGCTCATAAATGGACGAAATTCCCCCCAAATATTTGTTTGGAAATGGTCCGATAATGTTGAAATAATATCTGAAATTTCGTAACTAATATTTTCTTCAAGTTCAAAATGCTTTCTGTTATTGACAATATGGAGCAAATGCATCATATCATTGTCATCAGAAACATTCCACAAAACTGCCGGAAATTTGCATTCATATGTAGGATATTTGAGTCGGATTTCTTCAAGTGCCTGAATACGATGTTGTCCTTCTATAACCTTCACTTCATCTGACCCAACATTGTAAGTAATATGTATCATATCAAAAAAACAAATTTGTTGTCCAATCTTCACATCTTTTTCATAAGCCTCAAATAAAAGGCGGACGTGATCTCTATCAATTTTGCGATTCAGAGCCCAAATTGGACTATGAAGAATATGCAGACATTTCAAAGAACAGAACGCCATATATCCTCTATGTTTTGAATTTGGAATACTTGATAAAGGTTCAACATTTTCCAAAAATTCGTCAATTTGAGTTTTTTTGATTTGCTCTTCTTGTTCTTGCTCTTCGATTTTTAATTGTTCAATAATATGAGATTGTCTAGATGTATTTTTGACCTTTTGGTCATCTTTATATTTTTTTGCTGTTAGCTTTCTTGATACTTTCATTGCGATTTTCTACTTAGGTGTTAAATATTAAAAAATTTCATTTTTTTTCAAGAAATTTTTAGAAAAAAAATAAAATACACTAATGATTGATTTTAGATATATTAAGACGGTGGTACCAGGAACTATAATTTATCATACTTATAATGATATATCAATTGAATCATTCAAAAAATTAATTGATAAATTGTGTGTTTCTGGTGAAATAGAGAAGGACATTGTTATAAAAACTAGTCTAAAAAATATATATATTACAAATATTTTGGATCTTGCAACAAAGCGCTATAATATTCAAAAAAATATTGTGATTGGAATTATAAATCATGATATTGCAAGATAGTTTCAGGAACTTCAACTTCACTTATAAATTTCCAACCATATTCATATGTTTGCTCTTTATTAGAGCACATATAAATATTTTAATCTCTCCAAAATTTTTTAGATGTTAAAACTTCTCTTGGAATTTTTATTGGAAATTGCGTAAAATAATGTCCTGAATCATATGCTTTCTGACAATCTTGAGTTGCATAAGGATGGTCAGGATGAGGGATAACCCACTGGATTCCATTTCCAAAAATTTGAACATCAGTATCTCCTTCAAATTTTTCTTCAGGAGTCATACCAAGTTCAAATAAGAATGCCATTGCTTGATTTGACATCATTTTTGGTCTTTGGTCCGGAAATAAATAAACCAATGGAAGATCTGCTGATGCAACATCTAAAATTGGTTTTTGAGGAAGATCTGGAGCTTGCATAGGGACTGGAAAAGGTACATAATCTAATTTTGGTAATTGATCAATAGTTGATTGTGTATAATATTTTTTAGTTCCTTTTTCTCTAGCAAAATCAACAAAAAGAGTTCGAATAGTGCTTACACCATTTGACTCCGAAATTACTTCATGTCCATTCATTTCATCCATAGCAGTTTTAGCTTCAGAATGTGTAAAAAATGTAATAAAAGCAATTGTGTCATTTTTAGCATAAATAATTTTGATAATTTTACCAAATTTGCTGAAGAATAATTTTAATATTTCTTGAGATGGTAATTTTTGATTTGTTTGTCCATTGAAACGAACAAAAAGTTGCTTTGTAGCTGCTTCTGCACCTGCAAATAAAAAAGATGACATTTTTATTTAACAAACATTATAAGTTATTTTAAATCAATTTTTTAACAAATCTTCTAACATTTTACCAATACGGTCTCTTTGTTGATTCTTGGAATCTCTATTTTCAGTTATTGTAAAAACTTTTTGAATTTTTATTGGTTCAGTCTTTGAAATTCCATTTTCAATCCTCAATGGTTTAAAAAATCTTTGTATTTTTATTGATTCAGTATTTGAATTTCCATTTTCAATTCTCAAAGGATTAAAAAATCTTTGAATTTTTATTGGTTCATTGTCTAAAAAATTTATATTTATAATAGACTTAAATAATAATTGATTATTCATTAAATTTTTAACAAATATTGCATCATTTACGAATTGAAATTTTACAAATCCAATATTTTTTGAGCCAATTACATTACAATATTCTATTTTTCCGTGTTTCTTACATTGACGCCCTAAAAGTTTTGATAATATATCATCGCAAATTGGAATTGAACAATTTGTGAAAACAAGATTTGTAAAAATGAGTGTTTGCGATGGATTTGACATTTTAATTAATATAAGGTTACCGAATATTTAAATCATTTTTTCAAAATTAAAAAAAATGAATAAAATATATACTGGATGTCTAATTCAGAAAAAATTATAATACTCAATATGGACCGCTGCGAACACTACATACGTAATTGCAAATTTGTATCTCCATGCTGTGGCAAAATTTATACTTGCCGATTTTGTCATAATGAAAATGAATCTCATGAAATTAACCGATTTGAAGTTAAAGAAGTAGTATGCTCAAAATGTAATCATCAACAATCAGTTAGCAATCAATGTATAAATTGTGGTATTCAATTTGCAAAATATTTCTGCAAGAAATGCAATTTTTTCGATGATAGAATTGAAAGAGGTTATTATCACTGTGATAAATGTGGAATTTGTCGCGTTGGTGATAACCGAAAATATATACATTGTGATACATGTAATAGTTGTGTTGTTGATAATAAACAACATATTTGCAGGAAAGATGCATTTCATACACCATGTCCAGTATGTCTAGAAGACCTATTTTTATCCACACGTGTAAGCCATATTTTAGCGTGTGGTCATGCTATTCATATTGACTGTTTGAATGATTGTATAAAAAATAATAAGCGAAATTGCTCAATATGTCGAAAAAGTATATATTCTGGTGATAATTTACAAAAAATGAATCAATATATTGATACTCAAATAGCTCTATTCCCATTCCCACAAGATATTTCTTATAATATAAATTGCAATGATTGTTCATTTAGTGGGGAAGCAAAATTCCATCCTTATGGAATGAAATGCGGTGGTTGTGGTGGTTATAATACGTTAAGAACTTAAGAAAAAATATTTAGATAATATATAAAATGTCTTTGAATGAAAAGAAGACCATTATAGTTTTTGAAAAAACTTGTACAATCCCATCATTAACATCATTTTCAAACCCAATAATATCACCTCATCAGCCATCATCTGATGCTATGCCAAAAAATATTCAAAGTATAAATAATACAAATAAAATATTGCTTCAAGCAAGATAAAAAAATGTTTAGATAATATATAAAATGTCTTTGAATCAAACCAGGACAATGCCGGTTTTCGACAAAACTTGCACATGCACTTCACAACCATCCATCTCATTTACAAACCCATCAAATATACCTCGTCAGCCACCATCTGATGCTAAAAAATTCCCAATTGATTACAAAAAAGTAAATCCGATGCTTATGGGATAAATAAGAATAACTTTAAAAAAATGATTTATTTATATATTATTGATAATAGTATATAAAATGCAAAAAACATTTCCTATTTTATACGGTTTTTCAAAAGCTGACAAAATAAAACAATGGCAAATTTCTGTGAAACTTAATCCAGACAAAACTGCCACCATTGAAACCCAAAATGGATATGTAGATGGGAAAATGAATATTAGCCATAGGATAATAACCACTGGCAAAAATATTGGGAAAAAAAATGAGACTACTGTTTTTGAACAAGCAGTTAGTGAAGCTGACCGTAAATATAAAGATAAAATTGAAAAAGACGGGTATTCTACAGATGCAGACAATATTGAAGAAAAAGTATATCCAATGTTGGCGAATAAATTCGATCAAGATGCTAAAAAGAAGAGTGGAATAGTATTTCCCTGTTTTGTTCAACCAAAAATGGATGGAATCCGATGTATGACGCATCCTAATAAGAAAGGAGGTATAACATTTATGAGCCGGAATGGAATGGAATACAAGGGAATGGACCATTTGGTGCCTGAACTGGAGAAATTCTTTGAAATTGCAAAAAAATTGGGATATCCCAATATTTACGCAGATGGAGAATTATTTACCACGAAAATTCCATTTGAGGAAATTTCCGGTTGTGTTCGTATGGATGAAACCGAAGATCCAGAAAAAGATGCAAAGCTCAAACTTATAGATTACCATATTTATGATATGTATGACCCAGAAAACAAAGAACTGGGTTATGAAGACAGGAAGAAAATATTGGATGAAATTTTCAAAAAAAAGAAGTTCAAAAAACTTGTCAATGTTGAAACCAAAGAATGCCCTACGAAATCAAAAGTGAAAGAACTTCATGACTATTATGTTGAAAAAGGCTTTGAAGGCTTGATTCTACGTAACAAAGTCGGACCATATTTACTTGGATTCAGAAGTAATGATTTAATGAAATTCAAAGCATTTCAAGACGATGAATTTGAAATTTGTGGATACGAAGAAGCACAAGGTGAAGATATTGGAACAATTCTTTGGAAATGTTATTATACAAAAAAAGATGGAACAAAAGATACATTTAATGTGCGACCACAAGGAACCAGAGAATTCCGCCGCAAATTATTTCAAGATGCAGAAAAAAATTTCAAAAAATTATTTCTTGGAAAAATGCTAACAGTTCGATATTTAACCTTGAATAAATATGGATGTCCAACACAATTAACTGCTGTTGGAATACGTAAGGATATTTAAGATAAAATTACATCAATCTGACCTTTTTTAACGGAATTTGCAATTGAAATATATAATTTATTAAATAATTTATTATTTTCATTCGGTTTTTTTTCTACAAAACCTTTTATAAAAAATTTATTATATTCATTCGCATTATTAAGAATATTTTTACTAGATTTGGCTAAACCCATATCAATAATCATAAAATCTATTTTTTTACCTTTTTTTATAACAATAATATTCCTATCATGTAAATCTCGATGATATATACCTAATGCATGTAATTTTGTAATTTTTTCATTTAATTTTTTCTTATCTGAATCATCTAACTCACCTTTCTTTTGTGTATATTCTTGTAAAGTTATTCCATCAAGATAATCCATAATAATGAAAGAATATACCTCCATTTTATTTTTATTAAAAGCAAATTTAATATCATATACTTTTGGTGAAATTGAATATTTATTTAATTTCTTTAATTTTTCATATTCGGTTATATTTTGTTCTAAAAATTTTTCTATTCCGCCTAAATATTCTTGATAATAATATTCTTGATAATAATAGTTAAATTTTTGCATTTTAATCGCATATTTATTTTTATTTTTTTTCGCTAAATAAACAGTTCCATATCCACCTTTACCAATTTGATTCACTACATTATATCCTAAATTCTTTATATATTCAATATCATCTACATATGATAAATAACTAATAGGAAATTTATATTTTTTTAATAATGATAATAAATTTTCAATGAATAACTTATTTTTATATGCTTTTTCAAATATTTGATATAAAAAATTAACTTTTGGGTCTGATTTTTCTAATTCTTTTGCGTATAAATCATCAATATCTTTATTAGATTTGTTGTCTAATTCAGTAATTTCTTTATCTATAATTTTTTGAGATTCTATTATATTGAATACGATTACCATAAATATTACTAATATAAAAAATTGAAATATTAAAGAGATGTTTATAATATAAAAAAAATGCTAAAACTTGTATTACTTTTTATGATTATTGGAGTTACTTCCGGAATTCTTATACATTTTCCATCAATTTCCAGACCAATTATCAATAGTCATAAAAAGATTGAATTACCAAATGATGAATGTGGAATATGTAATTATATAGTTGCTCATTCTGAAGAAAAAATTTCAAATTTAACTGCTGAAAAAGATGCAATTTATATTATGAAAAATATTTGTGAAACATTACCTAGAAAAAGACAAATTGAATGTCATAATATGATAAAAGAAAATTCTAAAAGACTGATTCGTATGATTTCAAAAAAAGAGGATTCCAGCATTATTTGTTCTGACATGCATATTTGTAGTATTCCACAGAATAATATAACTGATTGCACATTTTGCCAATATGCGTCCATAAGAATTGATGGATTTTTAAACAAAAATCATACATTATTCGATTTAATCAATTTCGCGGAAAATTTCTGCGAAGATGTGTCTGAAAATTATTACGAAACTTGTTCTCGTTTAATGGATATTTATTATTTGGAACTTATCGCGAAATTAATGGATAGGAATAATCCAGTAGATGCTTGTGAAGCAATAAAATTATGCATTTTATAAATTTTATTATTTGTTAAAAAATACATTTATTTTTGCACCTGATTTATTACAAATTTTCATACTTTTACCTGTCTTCTTATCTGTATAAGTGCATCCATTTATAGAATAGTTACTTTTCAAATCAATAATATAAATATTCAATATAGTAATACTAACACAATTCAAAGTCAAATTCGTTTTCAACCCATTCTTTTCTATAAATATATTGGATGTTCCTGTATTTTTAAAATTAAGTTTTGCAACACTTGAACATAAATCTTGAGGATAGAATGTTCCTGATTTTTCAATTATACGATTATATTGATATTTAACTGGTTGCAAATTATTAAAACTAAAAGAATTATTAGAGAAATAAAAGTTTATATCATTACAATTTGAACCAAAAGTTATTTCCTGATTTTTACCAACAATCATTTGAGTTTTTTGTTCATCCAGAGCTGGATTAATAACTTTAACACCATATTTTGAAACAAATGCATTACCAGCACTTTTGAGATTATACATCCATCGTAATGCAGAAGCATCTAATGGCATAATTGTTTGTGGATATCCAATTGTATAAGTTGAAAAGTTTGGAAGTGATGCATTAAAAAATTCATACCAATTATAACTCATTACACTATTAAATCCAGAATTATTGATATATCCAGCAATTGAAGGATAATAAAAACTAGAACCTCTACATAAACCCGATTCAGAACATTGGATATTTCCAATACCAGGCATAATTGTTGAACCTTCTTCATTTGAAAATGAATGACTTAATCCAAATGCATGTCCAAACTCATGAATCAATGTAGTATAATATATTCCACCCTGTGTTATATTTTCATCTGAAATTAAACGATTATTAATATAAAGTATCAATTTATTACCAAGAAGAACTGGATCATTATATAATGTTCCTAGAGGAGTTATTGCACCAATTTCACTTTCTTGAACTGTATCAAATAAAATACATACAATATCAGATTTTTGGTAAGATTCCGTTATAGATGATGATTTATTTAAAAATGATGTATATTGTGTTAATGCATTTAATGTCTGTTCTTTATAGTATTCAGGCCAATCATATGGAGATGAACTAGCCCGTTGTTCAATCAATAGTTGTATCGCTTCATTTATAGATGGATCATCAGTTGATTTCCAAAAATAAAGGCTAAAATCTTTAATTTTAGATAGATCAAATGCATATTTACCTGTTATAGATGACAAATATGGATTATTTGGGATTTTTATTTTTTTAACTGAATTTGGTGGAATTGATTTAGTATTTGTTTTTAGTGATTTCGTTTTTTCTTTAAATAATTTCCTTAAACTTTCACAACCGCAAAGAGGAAAAACAGTATTATTTTTTTCTAAATTATTCTTGGAAATTGATTTATTCAAATCAGACGTATGTACCATATATAATATTAAGAAAATAATAATAAAAAAACGCAATAATATTTTAATCTAAATAATAATATGAAAAAATTTAATGTTATTTTGGCAACAGATAAAAATGGTGGAATAGGTAATAAAAAATTATTGCCATGGAATTTTAAAAAAGATACAGACTATTTTGTTCGTAAAGTTACAACAAATTCATATTTTCCTACAATAGTAAAAAATATTTTAATTATGGGATATAAATCTTTTATAGATTTTTTACAATTAAATATTTCTAGTGAATTAATTTATGTGATTGCTAGAGATTCTGATAAATTAAATTCTGAAAATAAAATAGATTATGTATTATATTTTGATACATTTGAACAAGCACTTCAAGGATGTCAAAAAGATACGTATTCTGATGTTTGGATTTTAGGTGGAAAAAAAATATATGAAGATGCATTTGCTCATCATTTATGTAATAAAATTTATGTTACATTTATTGATGGTGAATTTGAATGTGATACTATTGTAGATTTGTCAAAATATAATATAAACTGGTCCAAAATAGTATCAGTAAATGATATTAATTTAAGAGATAACACAGAATTTACACTAACATTTAAAAAAGGCTATAAAGGTGCAAATTATATAGAAGGAGAACATTTACCAGTAGAAATTCTACAATTTTATACTAAACCAGAATTTGTAGATGAATTTATAAGAGCAGACTATAATATTTGGACATTAAGAGAATCAATCAAT
>Ga0194119_10005616_pt1 | contig 18636 bp, 12 predicted proteins | sample TA2MahC100mmetaG_FD_148620 | JGI IMG/M metagenome (GOLD analysis project Ga0194119, IMG submission 148620) | Freshwater microbial communities from Lake Tanganyika, Tanzania - TA2015018 Mahale Deep Cast 100m | ecosystem: Environmental > Aquatic > Freshwater > Lake | place: Tanzania: Lake...
CTCCGCACCCCGTGCCCATCACTCCTCCCCTTTCAGACTCCGCCTACCTCCACGCACTCGCTGAGCGAGTGCTGGTGTTCGACGGCGCGATGGGGACAAGCATCCAGCGGTTCCATCTCACCGCCGAGGACTACGGCGGCGCGGCGCTGGAAGGGTGCAACGATCACCTGGTGCTCACGCGCCCGGACGTCATCCAGTCCATCCACGAGTCGTTCCTCGCCGTAGGCTGCGACGTGGTGGAGACGTGCACGTTCCAGAGCACGCCGCGGCGGCTCGCCGAGTGGGGGCTGAAGGAGAAGGCGCGCGACATCAACGTGGCCGCGGCACGCATCGCGCGCGCGGCGTGCGACAAGTTCGCCACGGCGGCGCACCCGCGATTCGTCGCCGGCTCCATCGGCCCGACGGGAATGCTGCCGAGTTCGAGCGACCCTGCCCTCTCGGCCATCACGTTCGAAGCGCTCGCCGAGGAGTACTACTGGCAGGCGAAGTACCTCGCCGAGGGCGGCGTGGACGTTCTGCTCGTCGAGACGTCGCAGGATATCCTCGAGGTGAAGGCGGCGATCGCCGGCTTCGAGCGCCTCTTCGCGGAACTCGGCCGCCGCCTCCCCGTGCAGGCGCAGGTCACGCTCGACACGAGCGGCCGTATGCTCCTCGGCACGGACATCGCCAGCGCGATGACGACGCTCGAGGCGCTCCCGGTGCACGTGATCGGACTGAACTGCTCCACCGGCCCCGAGCATATGCGCGAGCCGGTGCGCTATCTGACCGAGCACGCGACGCGTCCGGTGAGCTGCATTCCGAACGCCGGCCTGCCGATCAACACGGGAACCGGCGACGCGGTGTATCCGCTCGAACCCGCGCCGATGGCCGAGGCACTGCGCGAGTTCGTCGCGCAGTTCGGCGTGCGTATTGTCGGCGGGTGCTGCGGCACGACGCCGGAGCATTTGGCGGCGGTGGTGGCCGCGGTGCGGCCGACGAACGCGGACACTGCGACGCGCGCGCCCGCCGCGTCCACGATTCCTCGCGTCAGTTCCGCGATGCGCGCGATCACCCTGCACCAGGATCCGCCGCCGCTGCTCATCGGCGAGCGCGTCAACGCGCAGGGGTCGCGCAAGGTGAAGCGCCTGCTCCTCGCCGACGACTACGAGGGGATCCTCGAGGTCGCGCGCGAGCAGGTGGAGGGGGGCGCACACGTGCTCGACGTCTGCGTCGCCGTCACCGAGCGCGCCGACGAGGCCGACCAGATGGAGCGCGTCGTGCGCCTCCTGTCGCAGTCGGTCGAGGCGCCGCTGATGATCGACTCCACTGAGCCCGACGTCATCGCCCGCGCGCTGGAGCACGTGCCGGGGCGGGCGCTCGTGAACTCGATCAACATGGAGAACGGGCGCGCGCGCATCGAGGCGATCGTGCCGTTGGCCAAGAAGCACGGCGCGGTGCTCGTCGCGCTGACCATCGACGACCAGGGGATGGCGCGGACGGCGGCGCGCAAGCTGGAGATCGCGCGCAAGATCCACGACATCGTCGTGGGCGAGTACGGTCTTGCGCCGGGCGACCTGCTGTTCGACGCGTTGACCTTCACGCTCGCCACCGGCGACGCGGAGTGGGTGGACTCGGCGCGCGAGACGATCGACGGCATTCGCGCGATCAAGGCCGAACTCCCCGGCGTGCTCGCCGTCCTCGGCGTGAGCAACGTCTCGTTCGGGTTGGCCCCCGAGGCCCGCGGCGTGCTCAACTCCGTCTTCCTGCACCACTGCGTGCAGGCCGGACTCGACGCCGCGATCGTAAACCCCGCGCATGTGACGCCGTACGCCGAGATTCTGGAGACGGAGAGGGCGCTTGCTGACGATCTGATTTTCAATCGAAGGGGGGATGCGCTTCAGCGGCTCATAGAGCACTTCAGTCAGACGGTGGACGGTGGACGGTTGACGGTGGATAAGGCGGATCCAACGGCCGCGATGTCTGCCGAGCAGCGCGTGCATTGGATGGTGGTGCACCGCAAGAAGGAGGGAATCGAGGCGGCGCTCGACGCGGCGGGGGTGCGCGAGCAGCCGGTTCGGGTGCTCAACGAGGTGTTGCTGCCGGCGATGAAGGAGGTCGGCGACAAGTTTGGCGCGGGCGAGCTGATCCTGCCGTTCGTGCTGCAGAGCGCCGAGGTGATGAAGAAGGCGGTGAAGCACCTCGAGCAGTTCCTCGAGCGGTCGGAGGGATACACCAAGGGGACCGTGGTGCTCGCCACCGTGTACGGCGACGTGCACGACATCGGCAAGTCGCTGGTGCACACGATCCTCGGCAACAACGGCTACACCGTGCACGACCTCGGCAAGCAGGTGCCTGTCAACACGATCATCGAGAAGGCCGTCGAGCTGAAGGCGGACGCGATTGGGCTGAGCGCACTGCTGGTGAGCACCAGCAAGCAGATGCCGCTGTGCGTGCAGGAGCTTGATCGGCGCGGCCAGCAACTCCCCGTGCTCATTGGCGGCGCGGCGATCAACCGTCGCTTCGGACGCCGCGCGATGTTCGTGGACGGCGAGCGTGCCTACGCGCCGGGTGTCTTCTACTGCAAGGACGCGTTCGAGGGACTCGAGACGATGGACCGCCTGCGCGATCCGGCGCAGCGCGACGCATTCACGCGTCAGCTGCTCGATGACGCGCGCAACGACGTCTTCCTGCACGCCAACGTCGGCAAGGACGTGCGCGCCGGCGACGCGGGGGGCGAACGGAGCGACGTGCGCGCCGACGTGGCCATCCCGCGCGCGCCCTTCCTCGGCTCGCGCGTCCTGCGTGACATCCCCTTGCGCGAAGTGCTCGACCTGCTCGACCTCGACGAACTCTATCGCCTGCAGTGGGGCGGGCGCGGGTCGGGCGAAGCGTTCGACGCGCTGGTGCGCACCGAGTTCGAGCCAGCGCGCCGGCGTCTGGAGGCCGACGCCATCGCCGGCGGTTGGCTGCGCCCGCAGGCGGTGTACGGCTACTTCCCCGCGCAGGCCGACGGCAACTCGATCGTCGTGTACGATCCGGCTGCGCTGGAGAGCGACGGTGGATCGCGGCGCGAGATCGCCCGCTTCGCATTCCCGCGGCAGGCCGGGCGCGAACGGCTCTGCCTCGCCGACTACGTGCGCCCCACCGCATCCGACGAGATGGACGTCATCGCCCTGCAGGTGGTGACGGTCGGCGAGGCGGCGTCCGAGCGGTTCGCGGCCTTGCAGGCGGCCGGCGAGTACAGCGAGGCCTTCCTCGTGCACGGCCTCGCCGTGGAGGCCGCCGAGGCGACGGCGCAGTGGCTGCATCAGCGCGCGCGCCGCGAGCTCGGTCTCGCCGATGAGCAGGGGAAGCGCTACTCGTGGGGCTACGGCGCCTGTCCTGACCTCGACGACCATGCCCAGCTCTTCCGCGTGCTGCCGGTGCAGCAGGCGCTGGGCATGACGCTCACCGAGGCGTTCCAGCTCATCCCCGAGCAGAGCACGGCGGCCATCGTCCTGCACCACCCGGACTGCAAGTACTACGCGGTACGCACCGCGGCGGAGGCTTCGGCATGAGCGCGACACGCGACGACTTGCGGCGCCGGCTCGTGGATCCGGAGCAGGTGCTCATCGCCGACGGCGCGATGGGGACGATGCTCTACGCGAAGGGCGTCTTCATCAACCAGTGCTACGACGAGCTCAACGTTCGCCAGCCGGACCTCGTGCGCTCCGTCCACGACGAGTACGTGCGCGCGGGGGCGGAGCTGCTCGAGACCAACACCTTCGGCGCCTCGCGTCCGAAGCTGCAGCATTACGGGCTCGAGGCGCACGTGCACGAGTTCAACCGCGCGGCGGCCGAGCTGGCGCGCGAAGCGGCTGGCGAGCGCGCGCTCGTCGCCGGCGCGGTGGGACCCCTGGGCCTGCGCATCGAACCGTACGGCCCGACCTCGCGCGAGGAGGCGCAGGCGTTCTTCGCCGAGCAGATGCGCGCGCTGCGCGACGGCGGCGTGGACTGCTTCATTCTCGAGACGTTCAGCGACCTCGACGAGATCGCGCAGGCGGTGAAGGCGGCGCGTTCGGTGGACGCGTCGCTCCCCGTCATCGCGCAGATGACCGTGGGGACCGACGGCGTCACGTCGTTCGGCGTGCCACCAGAGGAAGTGGCCGAGGCGCTCGACGCCACCGGCGCGGATGTCATTGGGCTCAACTGCTCGGTGGGCCCGCAGACCATCCTCGAGGCAATCGAGCGGATGGCGGCGGTCACGTCAAAGAAGCTCTCGGCGATGCCCAACGCCGGGATGCCCCGCGAGGTGAGTGGGCGCCGGATGTACATGGCGAGCCCGGAGTATATGGCCACGTACGCGCGCAACCTGATCCAGGCCGGCGTGCGCGTGGTGGGCGGGTGCTGCGGCACGACGCCTGAGCACATCCGCGCGATGGTGGATGGCGTGCGCCCGCTGGTGCCGCGGCACAAGACGGTCGAGGGATCGGCGGGGGGCGGGCGCTTGTCACGCGTGGCCGCGCATCACGAGTCGCACGCCGTTCCCTCGGTGCCTCTCATCGAACGTTCGGCGTGGGGGCGGAAGCTCGCCGCCGGCGAGTTCGTGTCGAGTGTCGAGATCGTTCCGCCGCGCGGCGTGGATCCGGCGCGGATGCTCGACGAAGTCCGCAAGCTCAAGGCGGCTGGCGTGGACGCGGTGAATGTCCCCGACGGGCCGCGCGCGCAGAGCCGGATGAGCGCGATCGCCACCAGCGTCCTGATCCAGCAGGAGTGCGGCATCGAGACGGTCACGCACTACGCCTGCCGCGACCGCAACCTGCTCGGGATGCTCTCCGACCTGCTCGGCGCCTCCGCGCTCGGCCTGCACAACGTGCTGCTCGTCACCGGTGACCCGCCGAAAATGGGGCCGTATCCCGACGCGACGGCCGTGTTCGACATTGACGCGATCGGCCTCACGAACCTGGTGAACCGGCTCAACCACGGCGTGGATCCGGGCGGCAACAGCATTGGCGCGCCGACGCGCTATGTGATCGGCGTCGGGGTGAATCCTGTGGCCGTGGATGTTGAGCACGAGCTCAGGCGCTTCGCGTGGAAGGTCGAGGCCGGCGCCGAGTTCGCGGTGACGCAGCCGGTCTTCGACACGGCCCAGCTCGAGTCGTTCCTCGCGCGCATCGAGCAGCACCGCATTCCCGTGGTCGCCGGCATCTGGCCGCTCGTCTCGGTGCGCAATGCCGAGTTCCTGGCCAACGAAGTTCCTGGGGTGACCGTGCCGCCGGAGGTCATCGAGCGGATGCGCCGCGCCAACGAGCGATCCAAGGATCACGCGATCGCCGAGGGCATCGCCATTGCGCGCGAGATGCTCGACCGCGTGCGTGGCGCGGTGCAGGGCGTGCAGGTGTCGGCGCCGTTTGGCAAGGTGGAGCTGGCGCTCGAGGTCATTCGCGCGTAGGGCTCACTCGGGGTCCGGTGAGCCCGGGCGTCATCGCGGCAGGGGCGGCTCCCCTTCGTAGTGCCGTCGCCGCAGGCGCAGGTCGAGGCGCTCCAGCACGCTCGCCACCACGTGGCCGGCAACGGCGCCCACAGCGCCTCCGCCGAAGCCGGCCAGGAACATCGTGCCGATGTAACGGAACATCGCATTGCCAGCGCCGGTGTAGACGTCCGCATAGAGGCGCGGAAACCCGAGGACGCCGGCGACGACAAAGGCGGCGATGAATCCCGCCAGCAGGCCGGAATCCACGATCGTGCTGCGCCGAAGCCTGAAGAGTTCGGCGGTAGCCATAGCGTCGGTTTCCTGACGCTTGGGCATCTCCTCGTCGGTCGACCGGATGGGCTCCCGCATGCGTCGCAATTTACCGAGGGAAGCGCGCGCGGGAGCGGGCGTCAGCTGCGAACCGGGCCGCGGTTGACGCTCCACCGCGTATGGCGCCGTCCATGCGAATTCTGTAAGGTGAAGAAGCAGCCCACTCGCGACGCGCGGCGTCGCTGCCCACGGGCCAGCGCGTCGCGCCCGGCCGCTTGTCGAGGGTGCCACCATGCCCACCACCAGACCGCCCGCCGTCGCTGGGACCTTCTACCCCGACGCCGCCGCCGTCCTCGAACGCGAGGTCGGCGAGATGCTCGCTCATCCAAAAGGGCCGGCGCTGGCCGGCGCGCCAAAGGCGCTTATCGTCCCGCACGCCGGCTACATCTACTCGGGCCCGATTGCCGCCAGTGCGTACGCGCGCTTGGCGCCGCTGCGCGGCCGCGTGCGCCGCGTCGTCCTGCTGGGTCCCGCGCACTTCGTTGCGGTGCGCGGCCTCGCCCTGCCCAAGGCCGAGGCATTCGAGACGCCGCTGGGTGTCATCCCGCTCGACACCGCGATGATGGCGCGGCTCGACGCGCTCCCTCCCGTGTCGCGCAGCGTGGCCGCGCACGCGCCAGAGCATTCGCTCGAGGTGCAGCTCCCGTTCCTGCAGCGCGTCCTCGGCGACTTCCTCCTCGTGCCCTTGGTCGTGGGTGACACCGACGCGGACGAGGTAGCCGCCGTGCTGGAAGCCGCCTGGGGCGGCGACGAGACACTCATCGTCATCAGCTCCGACCTCTCGCACTACCTGACCGACGAACGGGCGCGCGTCGCCGATCGGCGGACGGTGGACGACATCCTCTCGCTGCGCGAAGTCGGACACCGGCAAGCATGCGGCGCCACGCCGGTCAACGGTCTTCTGGTCGCCGCACGCCGGCGCGGCCTGCAGCCGGTGGCGCTGGATGTGCGCAACTCCAGCCAGACCGCGGGCGATCCGGACCGTGTCGTGGGGTACGCGTCGTTTGCGTTCGTAGAGGCGGAAGAGGAGGCCGACGAGCCTCTGGTCGACGAAACGGAGCCGTCTGAGGACGAGAAGGGCGCCGTCCTCCTGCATCTCGCGCGCTCGGCAATCGGCGCCGAGCTCGGGTTGGGTCCGCGCGCCTCGGCGGATGCCGCATGGCTTTCCGCGCCGGGCGCGACGTTCGTTACGCTGACCAAGAAGGGGAAGCTGTGCGGGTGCATCGGCTCGATCGAACCGCGCCGCTCGCTCAGCGCCGATGTCGAGGAGAACGCCGTGGCGTCGGCGTTCCACGACCCGCGCTTCCGCCCGCTGCGGCGCGCGGAGTTCGAGACTGTACGCGTGGAGGTCTCGCTCTTGTCGCCGATGGAGCCCATCGAGTTCGCCGACGAGCGCGGCGCGGTGGCGTCGCTGCGCCCGCACGTGGACGGCATCGTCTTCGCCTACGGCCGCTATCGCAGCGTGTACCTCCCACAGGTGTGGGAGCAGCTGTCCAAGCCCGCCGAGTTCCTGGCGAATCTGAAGGAGAAGGCCGGGCTTCCCGCGACGTTCTGGGCGACCGGCGTGCAACTGTCGCGGTTCACGGTCAGCAAATGGCACGAGCCCGCCCGATGAGCGCCCCGGAGTCCCGCTTCCCCGCGCGCTGGTGGCATACGCTCGACGACGGGCGCGTGCAGTGCGACCTCTGTCCGCGCGAGTGCCGTCTGCGAGAGGGGCAGCGCGGGCTCTGCTTTGTCCGCCAGGCGTCGGGCGGCGGGATGGTGCTCACCACGTACGGGCGGTCGTCCGGCTTCTGCGTGGATCCCATCGAGAAGAAGCCGCTCAACCACTTCTACCCCGGCTCCTCCGTCTTTTCGTTCGGCACGGCGGGGTGCAACCTCGCCTGCAAGTTCTGCCAGAACTGGGACATCTCGAAGTCGCGCGAGGTGGACACGCTGGTGGACCGCGCGATGCCCGACGAGATCGCCGCGGCCGCCCGCCGGGCGGGGTGCGCCAGCGTTGCGTTCACGTACAACGATCCGGTGATCTTCGCCGAGTACGCGATGGACACCGCCGACGCCTGCCACGCCTCCGGCCTCAAGACCGTCGCGGTTACGGCCGGGTACATGCACGCGGCGCCGCGCCGCGAGTTCTACGCGAAGATGGACGCGGCGAACGTGGACCTGAAGGCGTTCACCGAGGACTTCTACCACCACCTCACCGGAGCGCATCTCCAGCCCGTGCTCGACACGCTGGTCTACCTGCGTCAGGAGACGGACGTCTGGGTCGAGATCACCACGCTGGTGATTCCGGGGCGCAACGACGGCGACGAGGAACTCGACGCGATGAGCCGCTGGATCGTGCGCGAGCTCGGCGCCGACACGCCGCTGCACTTCTCAGCCTTCCATCCGGATTACCGGATGATGGACGTGCCGCCGACGCCGACGTCTACCCTGCGGCGCGCGCGGGAGATCGCGCGGCGCGCCGGACTGCGCCACGTCTACACGGGCAACGTGCGGGATGCGGACGGGGGAACCACGAGCTGTCCGGGTTGCGGCGCGGCACTGATCGTCCGCGACTGGTACGACATCCGCGAGTACCGGCTCACCCCCGACGGTCGTTGCCCCGACTGCCGGGCCGTCGTGGCGGGGCGCTTCGGCGCCTACGGCGGCTCGTTCGGCAACCGCCGCGCGCCGGTGGCGCTGCATCGGTAGCGGATCGCCGGAACGCGCGGCAGGGACGGCGCGCCACGCTTGCCGGGCGCGCCGGGCTTCCGTAAGCTCGAATTGCGGCCCCACCTAACCGATCACGCGTGTTGCTTGCCGGATCACCATTCGCAAGACACGCCTGAGCGCCGAGGCCGCCGCGCGTGAGTCCTCCGGCGTTCGACGTGCCGCAGAGAGGACCGCATATGGCTTCGAACAAGGTCGCCGATCTCGCCGGCCCGGGCGTCAGCACGTACCCGGAAGTCGAGAAGATCCTTCCCACCGACTACCAGCCCCTGCTGAGCCCCAAGGAGACCCAGCACGCCATCACGGCCATCAAGCGCTACATCGAGGACGGGCTCTGCAGGGAACTCAACCTTTTCCGCGTGGAAGTGCCGCTCATCGTCTCAGCCGAGAGCGGTGTCAACGACTACCTCGACCGTGACGGGTCGCGCACCCCCATCGAGTTCCCCTGCGGGCTGGGACTCGAGAAGCGCATCACGGCGCAGGTGGTGCAGGCGGCCACCAAGTGGAAGCGGATGGCGCTCCGGCAGTTCGACTGCGACGTCGGCGAGGGGATCGTCACCGACATGCGCGCCGTGCGCAAGGACTACTTCCTCGACCACGACCACAGCGCCTACGTGGACCAGTGGGACTGGGAGAAGCGCATCACGGCCGACATGCGCAACCTGGACTTCCTCAAGAAGACCGTGCGCGGCATCTGGAAGGTGATCAAGGGGGCCGAGCAGTTCGCGATGAAGGAGTTCCCGAAGCTCAAGACCAAGAAGTACCCCGAGCTGCCGGACGAACTGGTCTTCCTGCACGCCGAGGAGATCCTCGACATGTATCCCGACCTGCCGCGCAAGCAGCGGGAGACGGCGATCCTGCAGCGGTATCCGGCGGTCTTCATCATCGGCATCGGCTGGGTGCTCGAGGACGGCTACCCGCACGAGATGCGCGCGGCCGACTACGACGACTGGGCGACGGAGACCTACGACGGCAATCGCACCCTGCACGGCCTCAACGGCGACATCCTCGTCTGGAACGCGGTGACCAAGCGGCGGCATGAGCTGAGCTCGATGGGAATCCGCGTCACCAAGGAGACGCTGAAGCAGCAGCTCGAGATCACGAAGCAGCTCGACTTCCTGAAGCTGCCGTATCACCAGGCGATCCTGAACGATCGGATCCCGCTGAGCATCGGCGGCGGCATCGGGCAGTCGCGCACGGTGATGCACCTGCTGAAGACGGCGCACCTCGGCGAGGTGAGCGTGACGGTCTGGCCGAAGGAGCTGAACGCGGTCTGCGAGCCGAAGAACATCCGCGTGCTGGAGTAGGCGCCGGCCGAGCGCGACGAGCCGAGGGGGCTCCGGGCGATGCCTTACTCCAGCATCGCCTGGAGCCCCCTCGGCCCGTCGCGCACCAGACGTTAGACTCCATCAAGATCCCACGATCATACGGTCATCAGTGACGGCTCGACGCTCCCTGTGGCTCATCATCGCCGGCGCGGCGCTCGTGGCGGTTGGCGCCAGCATCGCCTGGCTTCTGCGCGACCCGGAGCCGGTCTTCGCGGCGCGCACGGGCCCGCTGGTGCGCGCGGACACGATGGTCGCGCGCGCCAACAGCGGCGTCGCCGAGCAGGAGATCGCGCTCTCCTCGGCGACCGGAGTTCGCGTCCAGCTGGCCGTGCGCCGTCCCGCGCCGACGCCCGGTGACACAGCGCGCCGCGCGCTCTTTCTGCTGCTCGGTGGACACGAGCGCGGTCGCGGCGCCGCAGCCTTGGTGTCGGACCCCCGGGGGAGCATCGTGGCGGCGATGGACTACCCGTTTTACGGCAATCACCGCGCCAAGGGGCTGGCGGTGGTCGCGCAGGTTCCGGCCATCCGCCGCGCCTTCTACGACAGCCCGCCCGCGGTCACGCTGGCGCTCGATTACCTGCTGTCACGCCCCGATGTGGATCCATCGCGCGTGGAGCTGGTCGGGGCCAGCTTCGGCGCGTCGTTCGCCACGATCGCGGCGGCGCGCGATCCTCGCGTCACGCGACTCTGGATCGCGCACGGCGGCGGCAAGCCGTTCGTAATGATCGACGCCGGGCTCGAGCGCGAGATTCCATTCGCGCCGCTCCGGTGGCCGGTGTCCGGCTTGGCGACGCTGCTCGCGTCCGGACCGCGATTTGCGGCGGAGCGCTGGGTCGGGCGCGTGTCGCCGCGACCGGTCGTCATGCTCAATGCGCTCGAGGACGAGCGCATTTCGCGCGTGAGCGTGGATGCCCTCTGGCAGGCCGTGCGCGAACCCCGTGTGCAGGTCTGGCTCCCCGGACGCCACATGCAGGGGAATCGGCAGGAGGTCCTGCGGGCGCTGGTGGACACGGTGATGGCGCTGGCGCGTTCCGGCACAGCCACGATGGGCGGGCCAGCCCCATCGCGGTAGATTCCCCGCATGAACCAGCCCACCTCCTCCCAGCGCCCCCCGCTGACCACGCTCACCGACGACGAACTCGCCTTCCGCGACGCGGTCGCCGAGTTCACCAACGGCGAAGTGCGCCCCCGCGTGCAGGAGATGGAGCGCGCGGCCAAGCTCGACCCGACGCTCATACCCAAGTACTTCGAGCTGGGATTGATGGGCATCCAGGTCCCCGAGCAGTACGGCGGCGCCGGCGGCGGCTTGATGATGGTGACCATCGCCGTCGAGGAGATCAGCAAGGCCGACGCGGCGGCGGCGATCATGGTGGACGTGCAGAACACGCTCGTCCTCTACCCGATGCTGACGTACGCCAGCGACGAGCAGAAGGCGCGCTACCTCCCCCGGCTGTGCACCGACATGGTGGGCGCGTACGCGCTCTCCGAGGCGGCGTCAGGCAGTGACGCGTTTGCCCTGCAGACGCGCGCCACGGCCCAGCCCGACGGATCGTTCGTGCTCAACGGGCGCAAGCTCTGGATCACCAACGGCGCCGAGGCGGAGTTCTTCATCATCTTCGCCAACGCCGACCCCTCCAAGGGCTACAAGGGGATCACGGCGTTCATCGTCGAGCGCGGCTTCAGCGGTTTTTCAGTCGGCAAGAAGGAGGACAAGCTGGGCATCCGCGCGTCAAGCACGACGGAGCTTATTCTCGACAACGTCCCCGTCCCCGTCGCCAACGTGCTCGGCCCGGTCGGGCAGGGCTACAAGATCGCCATCGAGACGCTCAACGAGGGGCGCATCGGCATTGGCGCGCAGATGATTGGCAACGCGCAGGGCGCGCTCGACGCCGCCGTCGCCTACCTCAAGGAGCGCAAGCAGTTCGGCAAGGCGCTCGCCGAGTTCCAGGGGATCCAGTTCCAGGTGGCGCAGGCGGCCACCGAGCTTGAGGCCGCGCGACTGATGGTGTACAACGCCACGCGCATGAAGGAGGCGGGAATGGACATCGCCGTCACCGGCGCGATGGCCAAGCTCTACGCCTCGCAGGTCTGCCAGCAGGTGACCTCGCTCGCCGTCGAGCTGCTGGGCGGAGCGGGCTACACGAAGGACTACCCTGTGGAGAAGTTCTATCGCGACGCGAAGATCGGCGCGATTTACGAGGGGACGTCCAACATGCAACTGCAGACGATCGCGAAGGCGGTGCTGAAGTAGCGCGTCGGCCCGCGGCCGGACAGGCCTGCTACATGAACCATCCGGCGTGTGCGTGCACCACGTCGCCGTAGGAGCGCATGAACGCCATCTCGTCCTCGCCGAGCGGTCCGGTGCGCGCCGCGGCGAGGTTCTCGAGCAACTCCCGCTCCGAGCGCGGCGCGGTGAGGCACACATCCACGTGCGGGTTGCTCAACACGAAGCGGTACGCCTGCCCCGCCGTCGGGATCGGCCGGTCTTTGGGCCAGTGCCGCGAGCGCCGCAGCAAGAATGTCCACCGCGTCGCCGTGTAGCTCACCACCCCCACGTCGTGCGCCGCGAGGTAGGGAAAGATCTCCGACTCTGCCCCTCGGTGCGCCGCGTTGTAGCGGATCATGAGGCAGTCGAGTGCCCCGGCCGCGGCGAGTGCGCCTGCGTATTTCCGGTCGTGGCAGGAGATGCTCACCGCCTTCACGCGCGGATCCTCACGCAGCCGCGCCAACTGGTCGAGCACGCGCGGCGTCATCTGCTCGGGTTTCATCACGCCGAGGAAATGAAAGACGTCGATGTAATCAGTGCGAAGCTGACGGAGGCGCCGCTCGAGCGTCTTGAGGAGGTCCTGGCGCCACCAGATGTAGTTGTACGCCCCGGTGCCGATGACGACCTGCTCGCGGCGACTCGCCGGGAGTCGGCGCAGGACGCGCGTCATCTGCCGGTCGAACCCGTAGCAGAAGCAGTAGTTCATCCCCTCGTCGAGCGCCCGCTCGATGGCGCGCTCGCCGGGTCGATACGAGGCGGAGAGGCCGAGGCGATGCACGCGGAGACCGCTGCGGCCCAACGTGCCCTGCAGAAAGGCGTCTTCCATAAGTGGCGGGTGACCGTGGCTCAGCACTACGCTGGATCCCGCCTGGCGTTTTCGCAATCGGGGTTGCGCCGACCGCGCCGCGCTCAGACCTCCATCACCACCCGCACGTCGTCGTCGAGTTGCGCGGCCGCGCGGGCGCGCGTGAGCCACGACACGCCGAAGAAGACGAGGATGGAGAGGATCAGCGAGAGCCCGCTGATCGTGACGCCCGCGGGGAGCGAGAACACCTTCAGGAAGGCGAGGCTCTCGAGTGCGAGCGTGAGCACGAGCCCGGTGGCGATGGAAGCGATGGCCCCCTCGCGGGTGGCGCCGGTCCAGTTGAGGCCGATCGCGAGCGACGGCACGAGCGTGGACGCAAAGAGCCCGAAGCCGAAGATCCCGAGGAACGCGACCACCGCCCCGGGCATCTGCGCCAGCAGCACGGCCGCCACGGAGAGCACGACCGTCCACGCGCGCCCCCAGCGCAGTTCATCGCCGACGCGTCGGCCCAGGGCGCGCGGCAGATCGTGCGTCACCGCCGCCGCGCCGATGTTCATGAAGGAATTCACGGTGCTCATCCCCGCGGCGAGGACACCCGCGAAGACGAGCCCGGCCACCGCGCCCGGCGTGAAGCCCAGCACGAACGCCGGCGTCGCATCGTCGGCGCGCACCAGCGGCGGCAGGGCGCCCGACGCGACCTTCGCGCGCATCACCAGTCCCACGCCCACATACAGCAGCAGCGTGAGCCCCATGGCCGCGCTCATCAGCAGCGGGTACCACTTCAGCTGCCGCGGGTCGCGCAGCATGTAGAACTTGTGGGCCACGTGCGGCTGACCGAGCGCGCCGAGCCCAAACACGAAGAAGAGGGACAGCGCGGTGAGCACCGGCATCTTCCCCCACGGCCCGAGGAACGCCGCGTCCACCGCGGTGATTGCGCGCGAGATGCCGTCGAGCCCGCCGCCAACCTGCAGCACGAAGTAGAAGACCGTCACGGAAGCGACGGTTTTCACCACGCCCTCGAACAGATCGGTGTAGACGCCGGCGAGAATGCCCCCGGCGGCGGTGTACGACAGCGTGACGAGCATCGCGATCCAGATGCCCAGCGTGAGCCCCGTGCCGAACATCGCGTCGATGACGAGCCCGAGCGCGAGGAAGTTGGTCGCCATGTAGCCGACGACCGCCACGAGGATCGCGATCGCACTCAGCCCCTGCGCCGCGGGGGAGCGGTAGCGCGCGCCGATGGCGTCCGGCACCGTGATCAGCCCGCGCGCCTCGCCGAGCAGGCGCAGGCGGCGCGCAAGCACCCAAGCACCCATCGTGTTCGTGATTGACGCCGAGAGCACAATGAAGACCGCCCCGGTCCCCGCGGAGTACACGAGGCCAGGCCCGCCGACGAACGCGAAGCCCGAGAGCGTGCTGGCCATCGCCGCGATGGCCAGCGTGACGATGCCGATCCCCTGCCCGGCAACGAAGAAGTCGCGCGCGTTGCGCGTGCGGCGCGACGCCCACACGCCGATCGCCGCCACGGCGGCGAAGTACAGCAGCGCGACGACGATGACGGCGGGCTGGCGTATCGCCGGCGGCGTTGCCGATTGCAGCAGCAGCCAGTGCGTCACGGGGCGCTCTCCGTCGCGCGCGGCAGCTCGGGCGTCGCTGCCGGATTCGCCGCCGCGGCGCTTTCCCGCGCCGCGCGCCGCACGCGCTCGAGATCCCCCGCGTCCAGCGTGTCGGCATCGAACGACAGCGCATACGCCAGCGGGAGGAAGAGCAGCGGCACGATCCCCACGCCGTACAGGACGAGCGCCGCGCGCACTGGAAGCCCGAGCAGCAGCGGCGCGTCCGGCGCCTCCGGAGGCAGCAGCAGGGCCGCGCCGAACGCCCCGGCGACCACGACGAACGTGAGCGCGCTCACCCCGAGCGCGATGGGGCGCACCCGCCCGCGTCGCGTCGCACCGAGCGCCATCATCGAGGCGAGCGCACCGGCGCCCCCCAGCGCCACCCCCCACGCAGCCCACACGGGCGCCCCGCCCGGCAGGAAGGAAGACGCATACGCGCCGCCGATGGCGGCGCACGACAGCGCGAGGCAGGCGAGTGGGAGGCGAATGGTCATGGGGCGTGGGCAAGGTCGCCGCACGCTCCCCAACGGGCAAGGGCCGACGCCGCTCCAGACGCAGGCGGGGCGGCGCAGTGACCTGCGCCGCCCCGCCCGCGGACCGATGCCGCGGCTACTCCGCCGGCGGCGCGGCGAGGTCGTCGTGCGGCTTCAACACACGCTTGTAGATCCAGATCACCAGCGCGATCGGCAGCACCACGAACAGGAGGATCTTCCCGACCACGAGGACGCTGAGCCCGATGGCAATGAGCACGAGCACGGGCACGCCGAGCACGGCCGCGCCGAGCAGCGGACGGAGGGCGAATAGGCGAGCGAGGAGGGCGAGCATGGCGGAACTCCTGTCGAGGTCACTTCACACTACGGGGTGCGAGCCGGTGGCGGTTTCGCGCGCTCAGGTCTGCCCGAACAGGGGCTCGCTGGGCCGGCCGGTCGCGTACCCCTGGACATAGGCGGCGCCGTGCTTCTGTGCCCACGCGAGTTCGCCTTCGGTCTCGACCCCCTCGGCGATCGTCGCCACACCCAGCTCAGTGGCGATCTCAATGGTCTTGCGCGCGACGAGCGCCTTGTACGGGCCGCGATCCACGTGGCGCACCAAGTCCATGTCGAGCTTGATGAAGTCGGGCCGGAGCTGGTGCAGCCGGTTGAGGGACGAGTAGCCGGCGCCGACGTCGTCGAGCGCCACGCGGAAGCCGGCCTCGCGGTATGTCGCGAGGAGGCCACGGAGGTGCACCATGTCCGGCGCGTTCTCGCTCTCCACGACTTCGAAGACCACGCGTTCGTGCGGCAGCCCAAGGCGATCGATCTGCTCCACCGTGTGCGCCAGCGCGGCCAGCGGGTCGTCGATGGCGCTCGGCGTGAGATTGAGGAAGAGCGCCTCGGAATGCGCGGCGCGCGTCATCACCTCGATCGCCGAGTCGCGCGCGGCGAGGTCGAGTTCGGCGAGCATGCCGCAGCCGCGCGCCACCTCGAAGAGGTACTGCGCGTACACGATGCTGCCGTCGCGCTCGGCGCCGCGCAGCAGGGCCTCGCGGGCGTACACCGTCGAGGGGTCGGCGGCGTGCACAATCGGCTGCAGGACGCTGGTGTAGCGGCGCGCGTCGAGCAGGTCGCGCAGCCACGTGCTCTGGCTCACCAGCGCAAACTGCGAGTACGACTTGACGGTGGGGAAGTCCGCGATGGAGAGCTTGCCGCCGGCCGGCTTGTAGAGCACGCGCGTGTCGTCGGCCTCGGTGTGCGTCAGCAGGCGGCGCAGCGGCCCGACAATGTCGCGGAGCACCGACCATTCGACATCGACAATGAGCGAGTCGCCTTCCGCCGACTCGAAATCGAGCGTGTGCTGCCGGAGCAGCCCCACCACCTTCGCCAGCGCCTGCTCCGTGGGAAACCACAGGTACATGCGGCCAAGCGGCGCGATCACCTCGCCGGCCGAATTGCGGCGGGCGGAGTGGTGCGAGACCGGGGTGGAGTGCGGCGACGAGGACACGGTCAGTGGCGCGGGTTCGGGCCGATTAGCGCCCGGGCCGATACCGTTGGCTCCGGGGGTGCTCGCAGGAGCGTAGCACCAAGCAGAGGGATCGGCAACGGAGGGGGCGAACGCGCCGATGGGCGACTGGACGAGTGTCCCCCGCCAATCGCCCATCGAAATCCTCAATCGCCATCCGGAATCGAAATCCGGAGTCGTGAATCCTCAATCGCTTCTCACTGCACCGGCGGCCTCACCGAATACAGCGAGTTGAAGAACAGCCGGAACGTCCCGTGCGGCTGCGCGCGGAAGAGGATCTCCGGACCGAACAGGTAGAGCGTCCCCTGCCCCACCGACGCCTCGGCGATCGCCGTGCCGCCGTCGAGATACTTCTCACCCCAGGCCCAGCCGGAGACCAGCGGTGACTGCTCGTACCAGGCAATGCGCTTCACGCCCTTGGATGCCGCGTCGGCGCCCAGCTTGAAGACCGGCGAGTTGTCGAAGAAGACATCGGCCTTGGCCGCCATCCCCTTGGCCACCATCGCGGTGGTGTCGAACGACGCCTTCAGGATCGAGCCCGGCACGTAGAACTTCTCGGCGGTCAGCGCGCGGCCGTTCTCAGTGAGGAAGCTCTCAACCGGAAGGCCGAGGTGCTGGCCCAACGAGGTGGACGAGCCGATGGTGATGATGCGGCCGCCGGCCTCGAGGAAGGCCTTCAGCTGCGGGACAGTCTTGTCCACCGTCACGCTGCCGGTCGTCTTGCGCCATTCGGGAGGCAGCGCGTTGGTATCCGGCCCCATGCCGCCGAAGCCGCCGCGGCGTCCACCGCCGGCCACGGCCGGGATGGAGCCATCCACGAAGACGATCACGTCGTACTTGGCGCGGAGGTTCCCGGCGTCGAGTTCCTGCGGATAGATGTCGGCGTACGGCATGCCGAACTGCTCGAGCAGCCAGCGCGTGTGCCCCGACGGCATCTGGCCGCCGTAGCGGTCGAAGAGCGCAATGCGCGGCGCGGTCAACTTCTGCGCGCCAGCGGGGCGCTTGCCCTCGGCGAACGTGAGGCCCAGTTCCTTCGCGGCCTTCTCGGCGACCGGGCGGCTCTTGCCGCTCGACGCGACGTAGAAGTTGCCGTCGAAGCCGCGGTACACCTCCACGCCCGCTTTCAGGAAGCGAGCGACCGCGGCGAAGGCGTCGTTCTGCACCGGTGAGAGCTTCCAGGTGCCGCCCTTGGCGACCACACCCGCGGGCGCGGTGACGAGGTTGGCCGGCTCCACGCGGTCGCACGGGCAGTCGAAGCCGTCGAGCACGCGGTCGAACTGCACGCCCATCAGCATTGCGAGCGTCCATCCGGCGTTGTCATACGGCGGCGTCGGCGGCGCGCCCGGATAGCGGAAGTCGTTCGGGTGGTCCTGCGGCTCGAACATGTCGATGACCATCGGGCGGTAGGCCTGGTTGGTCTTGATCACGATCGATCCGGCCGGATACGACTTGCCCGCCACGGTGAACGGCGCGTTGGCACGGTGCACGATGATCGCGTTCTGCTGCAGCTTGGCGATGAACTTCAGCGCCGTCGGGTAGTCGGCCTGGCTGGCCGGGATGATGTAGCCGCGCGGATCGCGCCGGTCGGGCGCGCGCAGCAGCTCTGCGAACTTCGGATCGGCAGCGCCGCCTCCCAGTCCGCCGCGGTTCGGGATCATCGGCTGGTTAACCTCCGTTCCACGCGGCGCCGCGGCGACGATCGCATCCTTCATCGCCTGCAGGCGCTTGGGCCAGACCGTCCACGAGTCCTGGCTCCCGGCGGCGATCATCTCGGCGCCCATCTGCCACTGGCGATGCAGGAGCGTCTCGCGGAACCGCTGGGCGAAGTCGAGCACCGCGCGGTTGGCGGTGACCGAGTAGTCGATGGACTGCCGGAAGTGCCACTCCTGCGGCGTAATCGGCAGCGGCAGGTCGGCGTTGCGCATCAGCTTGTCCGGCACGAACGGGATGCGCATCGGCGTCGGGTTGCCGATGGTCTCCGTGAGCAGGCCGACGATGTTGTGGTAGTACGCGCCGGTGCGCAGGCCGCCGTTCCACCACGTGGAGTAGAGCGTGGAGTTGCGCATCGTCACGCCCGGCTTGTTCTCGGCGACGAAGCGCGCGTGCATCGCCGAACCGACCTGGTCGAGGCCGGTCATAATCAGCGAGTG
>Ga0194119_10005618_pt1 | contig 18633 bp, 10 predicted proteins | sample TA2MahC100mmetaG_FD_148620 | JGI IMG/M metagenome (GOLD analysis project Ga0194119, IMG submission 148620) | Freshwater microbial communities from Lake Tanganyika, Tanzania - TA2015018 Mahale Deep Cast 100m | ecosystem: Environmental > Aquatic > Freshwater > Lake | place: Tanzania: Lake...
GGCGTAACGCAGAGTTTCACTCTGCTGTATCGCAGAGTTTCACTCTGCGGCGTGTCCGACAATCGAGAAGCTCCCACAAATTCGAGTGCCAGATCGTAGCGCGGAGTTTTACTCTGCCGTATCGCAGATTTCCAATCTGCAGCGCGTCCGCCAAATCGAGAAGTTTCCGCAAGGTCGAGTGCTCTGCCGACTGCAAGTCGGCGATACAGCAGAGTGAAACTCTGCGTTACGGTCCGGAGCGCTTGTTTTTTCGGTTATCGCGATTTCCAGAACACTGCTCATGAACATTCCCGTACGCATCCCCATATCCATCCTCCTTGCGTTATCGATCCTGACCGCGAACAACGTTTCGGGCGCGACCGCAGAATTAAGAAACCTTTCCATCAACGGCGGCGTCGAAGACGGGAGGGCGCGGCTGATCATCGAAGCGGTGCTCAGCGGTTTGTCCGGCGAGAAAGACAAGCTTATTTACGCCACCGCTCTCCAGCACTCGATCAAAGTCTCGCGCGAAAAAATCGCCCATTCCATCGCAGCCACCTTCGACATTCTTCAAGGCGAGCCCAAAGAACTCCCACTCACGATCAGCGGGGAAGGTGAAATACGCCAGGTCACCGGCGAGTTGCTGCAAGATTGGAGCATCCGCCAAGAAACCAACGGCGTGCGCACGCTGATCCTTCGCCCTCGCAAAAGCGACAAACCAATCACGCAACTTTCGGTCACGATTTCGGCCGAACGCGATCTCCGCACATGGACGAATCCATTAACCGCCTTAACCCTCACTCCATCCAGTCCAGCGTTATTCAACGGTTACGTGACGATTGAAGTGACGCCGGACCTCGATGTCCAGCCCGACAGCCCCACCGGCCTGGCGCCCATCGATCCCAAATTCTTGCCATCATCATTGCGCATCGAGGCCAAGCCGGATAGTCCAGATCCGCTCGCCTTCCGTTTCCACGGCTCGCCCTACCATATCCCGCTCCGCATTACGATCGCGGACCCCGAAGCGCGCCGAGTTGTGTTGCGCGACTTTAAGCTGAGCGGGCAACTCAGCGACCAAACGGCAAGCTTTGTCTTGACCGCCAACGCGCGCATCAAAAATCCGCGCGGCGGTTCGATAGCGCTGTTGCAAGGGAACATTGCTTTGACCGATCTGGAAACGCATCCACATTGGCGTCTCCGGTTCGAGCAAGGCCGCTTCATCATTGCGTTCGATCGGTCGGGCGAATTTCCCATTCAGCTCAAGTTCAAGGCCGCAGTTAGCCAAACCAATGGTTGGAACTCAGTCGATTTCCGCGTTGCACCGAGTGCATTGCAACCGATCGCTCTCGAAGGATTGATCGCCGATACTCAGTTCGAGTTTCCCGGGGCGGCTCGGCCCGAACGCGCTGGCAGCCAATTCGTGGGTTACCTTCCGGCGGACGGCGCGGTGAAACTTTCCTGGAAAGAAGCTCGGCGCGAAGCCGAGGGCAAACTGTTCTACGCGGCCGAAATGCTTTCTCAGATCGGCGTCAGTCCCGGGCTCATGCGGCAAATGGCGTTGCTTGATTTCAAAGTCATGCAAGGCGAGTTGAACCGCGTCGCCTTGTTGTTGCGCGGCGCCGGCGAAGTCACACGTGTCCAAGGCGCTCATGTGCTCGCATGGAATGTTGAACCTATTGCGAACTCTGCTGGCCGGCGCCTCGTCATTCAGTTTAATCAACCCCAGAAAGATCAGTTCGCGCTCCAAGTTCAAATGCAGACATCCATCGGGGCGCTTCCCCAAGCCGTCGATGCCATGCAACTACGGCCTGAAGGCGCGACCCGTTTAGCTGGTTATGTTCGGATACTCAACGAAGGTGCGGTGCGCCTCGAAGTTGTCCAAGCCGCCGGACTTTCTCAGATTTCTCCCGAACAATTTCCGGAAACGGACGTCACGAGAACGCTCTTTGCGACTGGCGGCAGCCAGCGGTTTGCTTATCGCTTTTCTGGCGGCGAATTCTCCCTGCGAATTCAAGCGGACCAAATCTTGCCTGAACTCAGCGTCTCCGAAGTGCTCGCATATCATCACGCCGAGAACGAACTCGCCATCGACGCGGAGTTTGAATTGGACATCCGCGAAGCGCCCATGCGGGAGTTGCTGATGCGCGTCCCAAAAGGATATGCCATCGCGCGCCTGAACGCGTCCGGCCTGAGCGATTATTTTCTGCGCGAGCCGGAGGGCGATCCAGACGCCGAACTGCGTCTGGTGTATGGCCAACCTGTTTCCGGCCGGCAAATCGTTCAGCTCCGCGTCGAACGCCATCAAGCGCTGGGCCAAACTAATTGGGTGTTGCCACGGATCGAGATTTCCCGAGCGAAATCGGTGCGTGGCCATTTGGGCGTCTCGGCGGATGCGGGTTTCCGCATCACACCCGACAGGACCCAAGCATTGACCGAGATCGCAACGGCGTTCTTTCCGCGCAAGGTCGCTGGCATTCAATTGGCATTTCGACTCAGCGAACCGGCTTGGCAGGCAACGTTGCGCGTGGAGCGTTTGCCGCAGACGGTGCAAGCGGATGCTTTCCATCTTTTTTCCATCGGCGAAGGCATCGCTTACGGCAGCAGCGTGATGCACTATCTGGTTTCAGGCGCGCCGATATCAACGCTGAGGATCGAGCTCTCGAACGAATACTTCAACGTCGAGTTTATCGGCAAAGACATTCGCAATTGGCAAAGAGCGACCAATGGCTACGTCGTGCAATTGCACTCGCCCGTGTCCGGCGCTTATACGCTGCTCGCAACCTATGAGCGGCCGTTTCGAGCGCAAGGCGAAACGCTCGCATTTACCGGAGCGCGCCCGCTCGACGCGCAATCGGAACAAGGCCACACGCTGGTGATTAGCGCGTATCAATTTCAGGTCAATCCGGTGGATGTGTCGCCAGGATTGTTGCCGCTCGAAACTGGTGAAGTGCCTCCGGAATATCGACTCTTCTTCGATGCGCCAGTTCTCGCGGCTTATCGTTACACATCGCGGCCATTCAATTTGCGGCTCGCGCTCAACCCGCTGGTCCAGGGCGATTCTCTCAGCCAAGTCGTTGACCGGGCGTCGCTGTTGACACGAATTTCGAAAGAAGGACAAGTCCTGACGGACGCGCATTATTTCGTCAAGAATCGCGGCAATTCACATTTCCGAGTGACGCTCCCGGCTGGAACGCAATTGTGGTCCGCAACAGTGAACGGCGCTCCGGTCGTGCCGGTCCTGGATGGACAAGCGAACATGATTCCCTTGCCGCAGCGAGCGGATCCCAACGCGGTCCTGGCCGTGGACGTTAAGTTGGCTTCGCGGTCAACAACCCCCAAACGGGTGGCCATCGCCACACCAATCGTCGCCGCACCCGTGATGCTCGCAGAATGGAAACTTGCGCCAGACGCAGGACAACGTTTGATCTATCGCCGGGGTTCACTGACGCCTGTGGATGGTGTCGCCGATATTTCTGGCTTCGCCCAGTTGAACAAAGCATTCAGCGGTCTGGACGCTGCGCAAGCTCTGGTTTCGCTGATTGCTGCGCTGTTATTAGTTGGGATTGCGCTTGTGGTTTGGCGATGGACGGTGCGTGAAGGCGTTTACAGATACAGCGCGCGCCATCTGTTCGGGACGGTCCTGGGTCTGATAGCCGTGGCTATGGCGATCGCAGCACTGATCAGCCTTGGTGACTTGGCCGCGCAGCAGAACGTCGCTGTTTCGCGCGAGGTAACGTTTCTGGCGCCAGTACAACAAGCCGGCACTGGGCTTAACGTCGAAGTAGCAAACATCAAAGCTGAAGCCACGGTGTTCAGTTTCCTTGGCTACGCATGGCCGGCATTGCTTGCGCTGGTGGTCTGGGTTTATGGATGGATCACGAATCGCATGTGGTTCACGGCGGTCGGATGGCTGTTCGGATGGACGCTTGTGGCCTGGGCGGGACTGCGGGCACCCGGCGGAGCGCCGAGTTTCATCGTAATTATTCTCCTCTTCTTACTGCTCCACACTTTGATTCCGGCTCTGCGCCGGCTTTGGCAACTGCCAAGAAAACCAAAGTCCGCGGCGCTGACTCCGCCGGACAGCGGCCCGGCGCCGGCTGTGGCATCGCTGCTCATTGGAACCCTGCTGTCACTGTGGTCTGAATCCGCGCCGCCGGTCATTGCGCATTCGAGCGCGCCTCGTAACGCAGAGTTTCACTCTGCTGTATCGCCGACTTTCAGTCGGCAGAACGCTCGATCTCGCGGGAATGTCTCGGCTCTCGGACTCGCTGCAGACTACAAGTCTGCGATACAGCAGAGTGGAACTCTGCGTTACGATGGCACGCTGCTGGTTGCTCAGGCGCAGACGGCCAATCCGCAAGCCAATCCAGTTCCCGCCGCCCTTTACACCCCTACTCCATTTCCCAGAGCGCCGGCGCTGGCCGAATCGGTCGCGCAGGAAATTCGCGTCGAAGAAAGGTTCGCGCTCGGCACGGCCAAGATCCATTGGACGGCCGAGAAAAACCAGACGCTTCCTCTCCTGTTCGAGCCGGCCGTATTGACGAGCGTTGTTTATCCGACGAACGCACTCAGACTGATTCAGGCTCCGGCCAACGGCAGGCGTGCGCATCAGTTGCTAGCTTTGGAAACCGGCGCGTTCGATGTCGAATTGCGATACCAAATCCACGTGACGGCCAAGCTTAGCGAAAGCGGCTTCGTTCTCCCCACGCAACATGGGTTGATCAATCCGCTTCGGTTGACCCTCGCCAATCTTGATGTGGACGTATTCTCAGCGCAGGCCGCTTCCATCGAACGCACGACTTCCAACAGCAACACCATGGCGAACCTCGTCCTCGCGCCCGTGAACGACGCCTGGATCAACTGGCGCCCGCGCAGCCGTGATGTGAAGCGGGAAAGAGCGGTCTTCTATGCTGAAATCTCTCAACTTTACGTCCCGACTGCGGGTGTAATTGAAGGTGCGCATCACGCCGTCATTCGCCCGGCCCAGGGAGAACTTACGGAGCTTGTCTTTAACGTCCCAACCGGCGCGACGATCACGGATGTCAGCGCAATCGATCCTACACCCGGGACCGATGCCGCCACCAACCAACCACTGCCACCAAAATCGATCGCGTCGCTCTGGCGTTTCGATCCCGACACGCGCAGGCTCCGCGTGAATTTGAACCCGGCGCAGTCGCGTCCTTTCACGCTGCTGATCCGCTCACAAGTTCCTACCGGCCCATTGCCCTTTGAACAATCGATTGGACTTCTTTCTATCGAGCAGGCGGCGGGGCAGATCGGTTTGCTTGGTATTGCGACGGGCCGCGAAGTTCAACTCGATTCCGTGAACGCAGGCAATCTCTCCCCGATCAATCTCGAAGATTATCCCGTTAGCGCACCGCAAATGCTCCAGGCGCAGATTCCTGAGCTGACCGTCCGCCGCGCGTTTCGATACACGGAGACTGGAGCTACGGTTTCGGTCCGAGCCTCTCCAGTCGAGCCGGACGTGCGCGTCGAAACACAGGACACCGTATCATTGGGCGAAGACCGGACAGTTCTTGCGTCGAACCTGTCGGTCGATATTACGCGCGCGGGCATTTTCCGCCTGAGTTTTGTGTTGCCCGGCGCGCTCGATGTGGAGTCGATCAGTGGCCAAGCGTTGAGCCATTGGACCGAGTTGCGCGCTGATGCTGGACGGATTATCACGCTGCACTTGCGCGGCAAGACGGCCGGGCCGCAACAGTTCGCCATCAGTTTGTCGGGAGCCGGTGTTAAGACCACGAACAATTGGGCCGTTCCACAGCTCGTTTTGCGCGAAGCCAGCAAGCAGCGCGGAACTCTCTTGATTGTGCCGGACCAAGGCATGCGGCTGCAACCGGGCACGCGCAATGGCGTGACACAGCTGGACCCGCAAAAGACAGGCATCCAGCAGAAGGGCGTGCTCGCCTTCCGCATTCTGCAGGTTCCGTGGAATCTGGCGCTGGACATCGAACAAGTCGATCCGTGGATTCAGGTGACGAGCCTGCAACATGCAACTGTCAGTGAAGCCCTGGTAAACGTTGGGGCAAACTTGCAATACCAGATCGAGAACACGGGCTTGAAAGCGTTCCGCGTTTTCTTGCCGACCAATGCCGGAAGCGTCCGTTTTCAAGGCGACCAAGTTTCCGGTTTCCTCCCAATTGCAGGCGGGGTGACGAATAATTTGCAAGCGTGGGAAATCAAGCTGCATCGGCGTGTGATTGGTCGATACTTGTTGCAAGTCACTTATCAGACTGCCGTCGCAGACACCGCGACCGAGACCGTTCTGCGTGGCGTCCAAACGGCGGACGTGAACCTGCAACGCGGCTTCGTCACAGTGCAAGCCCGAGGCCGTCAACAAGTCCGCATCGATGCGCTGCCGGCTTCGCTGCAAACGACCGAGTGGCAAAGCATTCCCCGCGCGCTGCAGCAGGACTTGTCAGCAGTCTCGGCCAATTTCGCGTTTCGTCTCGTTGAACCGTCGTTTCAATTGCCATTGAAACTGGACCGCCACGAAGCCGCGAAGCTTTTGCCCGCTCGCGTCAACAATGTCACGCTGACCTCCGTCATTTCCGATGATGGTGTTATGCTCACGCAAGCGCGTCTCGAGATGTTGCCAGGCGACAAACGTTTGCTTTATCTCACGTTACCAGCAGACGCGCGTTTTTGGTTTGCGTTCGTGAATCAAAGCGGCGTTTGGCCGTGGCGCGAAGGGGACCGCATTTTGGTTCCGCTCGAACCGCAAGCGCGCTCCGGGAAAGCGATCCCAGTGGAAATATTTTACAGCAGCAAGATTGGTTCATCTCGCAGGCGCTCGCTCGATCTTGACCTGCTCGCCCCGAAATTTGATTTGCCGCTGGAGGACATCACATGGCGGGTCTATCTCAGTGAGAAATGGCGCGTCAAAGATTGGGCGGGGACCCTGCAGTTGCAACAGGACCAAATGGCGCCTCGGAGCGCCGCGGTTGATTTGCAGACTTATCTTCAAAATGAGGCTGCTCTGCAACGCGGCAAAACGAAAGAAGCCGAGGAACTCCTGGCTATGGGCAATACGCTGCTCGAACGCGGCGACCCGCAGCAGGCGCGACGCGCATTCCAGGCCGCCTACGGCTTGAGCCAGCATGACAACGCGTTCAATGAAGATGCTCGCGTTCAATTGCACAATCTGAAGCTGCAACAGGCTTTGGTCGGGCTGAACGTCCGCCAAGCGGCAGTAGCTGGTGACACCACGGCACTGGGCGCAAGGGTGCGTGACCTGCGGAGTCGCGAAGGAGTTACCTACACCCAACAGGACGCGAAGGAGATTATCGATCGCAACACCGCGGATGAAAACGCCGCTTTCATGCGCTTGGCCGAACGACTCATTCAGCAGCAGGATGCCGCCGTCAGCAGTCCCGTTGCGATGCGCGCGTCTATTCCCGAACAAGGCCGGCTCCTCACCTTCAAGCGTGCCGTGCTCGTGGATCCATGGGCGGACTTGAGGATTGAACTGGAGGCGGTCGCGGCAAGGACCGCTTCCTGGCGGCTGCGCCTGTCGATCCTCATCGGCGTGTTTGTTGTACTGGCTGCATTCGGCGCCGCGAGCCGCGCCTTCCGCAAGGCAAGTTAGTGAGCTCCGTAGGGCGACGCTTACCTTCTCGGCATTTGGCTGAAATTGACGTGTCGCTTGTATTGGACAGAGCAAGTGGATAACTTTGCTCCGTGCTTACACGACGGTCCAACAATCGACCATTGACTCGAGGCGTCTGTTGGCTGCTGCTCGCGTGCTTCGTTGGGGCTTGCAACGGCATCGGAGCCGCTGAGGTTTCGTTCCGGAACGATGTCATGGCGGTGCTTTCGAAAGCCGGTTGCAACGCCGGCACATGTCATGGCAACAAGAACGGCAAGGGCGGATTCAAACTTTCCCTCCGCGGGCAGGATCCAGACGCGGATCACCAAACGCTAACACGCGAGTTGTTTGGTCGCCGCGCCAACCTGCTCGATCCGGAACAAAGTCTTATTCTGTTGAAGCCGACCACAGAGTTGGCTCATGAGGGCGGCTTGCGTTTTCGAAAAGATTCAGAGCTCTATCAAGCGCTTCGAAATTGGATCGCTGAAGGCATGCGGGACGACGTGAGTTCGTCGCCCAAACTGCAGGGTATCGCGGTGGCGCCGGGCGAGCGAAACTTGATCGATCCCGATGATCGATTCCAACTGCAAGTCCAGGCGAAGTTTTCCGACGGCTCGGTTCGAGACATAACCAACTTCGCAGTTTATGAAGCCTCGAACCCGTTCGCGAAAGTGAGCGCGACGGGCGAAGTGCAACGCGCAGGCCTGGGCGAGACCACAATTCTGGTTCGCTACTTGCATTGTCAGGAACCGGTTCGAGTCGCATTTATCCCAGCCCGACCGGGATTCACGTGGATGGACACGCCGCGCCAGAATTACATCGACGACCATATCTTTGTGAAGCTTCGGACGCTGCGAATGAATCCTTCGGAATTAGCTTCGGATGAAGTGTTCATGCGACGAGCGTATCTCGATTTGCTTGGCATTCTGCCAACGGCCGATGAAGCGCGCGCGTTCGTTGTGCCAGCTATTCGTAGCAGCCGACGCCAGGAGGCTCAGCCTTCGAGCGCCAACGCGGCGCCGGATCAGAGCTTCCTCACGTCGGCTGCTATGGAGAGTTTGGTCTTCGGCAAACGAGAGCGGCTTATTGACCAGTTGCTTGATCGACCGGAGTTTGCCGACTTCTGGGCGCTCAAGTGGGCTGACCTGTTGCGAGTCGAAGCCCATTCGCTCGACCAGAAAGGCGTTCAGATTTTTCATCACTGGATTCGCCAAAGTGTCGCCGAAAACAAGCCGCTCGATCAATTCGTTCGCGAACTTATTAGCGCACGCGGCAGCACGTACCAGAATCCCGCCGCCAACTATTACCGTCCCAATCGCGATCCCGCCTCGCGAGCGAAGGCGACGGCCCAGGTGTTTCTCGGTGCGCGCCTGCAATGCGCCGAGTGCCACAATCATCCATCCGACCGCTGGACTCAGGACGATTACTACGATTGGGCTGCCGCCTTCGGGCGGGTTGGCTATAAGATTATCGAGAACAAGCGTGAGATTGGCAGCGACAAACACGAATGGAACGGCGAACAAATCGTCTTCGCGCCGCGCTCAGGTTCCCTAAAGAACCCCCGCACCAGCAAGGACGCTCAACCTCGCTTCCTCGGCGCCACCGCCGACCAGCGAGGACTAACTTCACAGATCACGGATCACGGATCACGGATCACGCATCACGAACCCGACCGCCTCGAAGTCCTGGCCGAGTGGCTTACGAGCACCAACAACACCCTGTTCGCCCGCGTTCAGGTCAACCGCATCTGGTTTCATTTGATGGGCCGAGGCCTGGTCGATCCGCCCGACGATTTTCGAGCCACAAATCCTGCGTCGCATCCCGCATTGCTCGACGCGCTGGCCAAAGACTTCGTCGAGCATAATCATGATGTTCGCCACATCATTCGGCTGATCATGAATTCGCGCGTCTATCAATTGTCTTTCGAACCGAACAACACGAACGGCGCCGATGACATCAATTTCTCACGAACGCTTACCCGCCGCTTGGGCGCAGAACAACTGCTGGATTGCCAAAGCCAAGTAACAGGCGTCCCGCTCCGATTTGCGAGCTATCCCGTTGGAATGCGCGCCGCGCAATTACCCGGCGTGCGTCCCGAGAGCAAAGGCAAGCGGCGATCCAATCAACTCGATCAATTCTTGGAAATGTTCGGAAAACCCCCGCGGCTGTTGACAACCGACACCGAACGGTCCTGCGAATGCAATATGAGCCAGGCCTTTCAAATGATCAGTGGTTCAGCCATCAACGGATTGCTGGCGGAAAAGGAGAATCGTGTCAGCCGCCTCCTGGCTGCTGATAAGTCAAACGGCGAAATCCTGGAGGAATTTTTTTGGACAGCCCTCACTCGCCCGCCCATGCCCGAAGAACGAGAGGGCCTTTTGGCAGCGCTCGAGGCAACGAAGGATCGCCGAGCGGAGTTCGAAGATATTTTGTGGGGCTTGCTCAATTCAAAAGACTTTGTCTTTCGTAGATGAATTCAAACGCCAACGCAGCTGTTTCACGACGGACAGGTGCTGCAATCGAAGTCTCCAACATTGTCACAGCCGAGGGGTTGGCAGGGCGCGCAACAAAACTAAACTTTCCGTGGCACAAGCAGATGAAGGAGTCAGCCGGGATCAAATTCCGTCGAGTTTTTCAATTCAATCAAACCCGCCAATTAGAGACTTCAATTTGAGCTTTGTTGAACTGGGTTGGTGATGATAATGTTTCGATGCTAAGTTTGCCTGCGCGTTTAAACGCGCAGCTACCGACGACTGAACCGAGGCTGAGATGAATTCGATGACACATTCCTTCGCTTGTCCAGCTTTTCACGCGATGTCGCGGCGTCACGCGCTGAAGGTCGGCGGTCTTGGGCTTCTGGGATTGAGTTTGCCCAAACTTTTGCAAGCCGAGGCGAACAATTCCAAGCCAACCCTCAAAGCGCGCACGAAGTCGGTAATCTTCCTCTATCAATTCGGCGGGCCGAGTCATATCGACATGTTCGATATGAAGCCGGAGGCGCCGGAGGGCATTCGTGGATTGCACAAACCGGTCGCCACGAATGCCGATGGCATTGCGATTAGCGAGCATTTGCCGCGTCTGGCGAAGGTAACGGATAAGGTCACGCTGATTCGTTCGGTTCATCATCACATGAAGAACCACAACCCGGCGTCGTACTATGCACTCACGGGACATGCGCCGCCAGTGGATGATATCACGTTGCGGGATTCTCCAGACCTTTTTCCGGCGTTGGGATCGGTAGTGGATCGCTTAGCACCTGTCGTCGGAGCGATTCCGACTTCCGTCGCATTGCCGTGGGTTATTGGGGACGGCACCGTAACGCCGGGTCAGGCGGCGAGCTTTCTCGGCAAGGTGCATGACCCGTTGCTTATCACGCGCGACCCGAACAAACCGGATTTCAAACTGCCCGAACTAAGCTTGCCCGCGAATATTTCTTACGAGCGGCTCATGCATCGGCGGTCGATCCAGAAAATCATTGATAGCCAGTCGCGCTTGCTGAGTCATTCGGCGCAGGCGCGCGGCCTGGATGCCTATTACGAGAAGGCGCTGGCCATGCTCGATTCACCCAAACTGCGCGAGGCGTTTAATCTTTCGGCAGAATCGGACGCAGTTCGCGACAGCTACGGACGAACGCCCTACGGACAGAGTTGTTTGCTCGCTCGTCGGCTGGTAGAAGCCGGCACAAAGTTCGTCACGGTTTACTTTTCGCCAAACATCGGAGGCGATGTGGGCAGTGGCTGGGATACGCATGGGAATAACGGAAAGAAGATGTTTCCGATCATGGAGAAGTATCATCTCCCGATGACAGATCAAACGTTGCCGACGTTGCTTGAGGAACTCGACCAGCGCGGATTGCTCGATACAACGCTGGTGGTGTGGACTGGCGAGTTTGGGCGCACGCCGAAGATCAACGAAAAGGCCAGCCGCGATCATTGGCCCGATTGTTATACGGTGTTGCTGGCGGGCGGCGGAGTGAAGCGAGGATTCGTTTTCGGCGAGTCGGACAAAACGGCTTCGCTTCCAACGAAGGATCCGGTTCGTCCGGAAGATTTAGCGGCGACAATTTATTATCTTCTGGGGATCGACCCGCACACCGAAGTTTATGCTGTCGGGCAGCGACCTGTCATGATCGCGGAGGGCAATCCGATTGGTGGTATTGTGGCCTAGCGCTGCCCAACATTATTGACCTCTACTCGAAAGTGTGTTCGTTACTTGCTATCGCCAACCAGTGACTGTCGCAATTCAACAGGTTTGGTGCGTTAGTTTGTTACTCGCTTTGCTTTATGGAGTCGCGGTAACATCTGACAGTCAAGGGCAGGCTCCAAACTTCGGCCTGCCGCAGGAACTCGGTCAGCGTGTTAACGGATTTCAAGACGATTTTGATTCCCCTAATCGAAATCCTGATTGGAAGGCTTATGGATCTGGGGGAGATCGTTACGAACAAAGTGATGGACTGCTTCGCGTCTCAGCACAGAATGGCGATCCAAATCATCTTCCAAATAACTTCTAAGCAGCCTGTTCTATTTCAATGAGTTGGTATCCGAGTTTTTTGGCTTCACGCGTCAAGTAACCAAGCCGGTGAGCTTCGGCCTGAGCGACGTACTTGTCCATGTCCAACGCGACGAACTCGACCTGGTATTTGAGCATGTGATAGATGCTGCAGCCCAGTTTTCGAGCGGTGGCCGTCACCGCCTTTGGTCCGCCTTTGCGGGCTTTGATGCGTCGGTAGAACAGACCGAGCCAAGTGTCGGTGCGCCCCACCGCCACCGCTGCCAGGCCCAGAATCATGGCGGCGCGATTAACGACTTTGCGGGTCCGCCGGCTCAGCACCTCATTTTTGGAGGGTGAGGCTCCGACGAACCCTGATGTCCGCCTCCCCATGAACCTAAAGGTAGGGCGGCGTTGCTGCGCCGCTTTGTTAAACGGGTGATCTTGATGCAGGCGGCGCGGCAACGCCGCCCTGCCTTCAGATTCATTCCGAAGAATGGTATCCTGCGGGCCAGGTTCGATTACCAAAGAAACGATTTCTGCTCTGCCAATAGTTGATCGCCTTCCCAAAGCGTCGCGCGCCAGGCCATAACTTCACCCAATCTGTGATAATCGGTTTCCGGCAATTTCAAGGCTGACCATTGGCTGAACCATCGCGAACGCCGCACTGCCTGTTCCAGAATGTAAGGCTGGGCCGACGCGCCTTTGCTCATGCGCAGTTCGAGACGCAACTTCAGTTTTGAAGCATCCACAGATTTGGCCTTCCAATGCACATCGAAGCGAAGAGTCGAACGTTGCCGCGGGTTCTTTCCAAGCAAATCCTGGTAAGCATCACGTTCATACAAACTTGGCGACAGCGATTGGCGCCCTTCCTGATCCAGATAATGCTGAAGAACCTTGTGGATATTCCCGGATGCAGCGTTCAAGCAGCAAGGAAAACAAACAGCGGCTAGCAAGATTATCGTGCGGCTCACGAGGCTGCAAAAGCCAACGCCGCCAAAGCGCGCCAAAAAGAAATCGGGCCTACGGATTCGCATGCCACGAATAATGAAAGTCCCGACGCAGAAACTCAACGCCTGTTTTAATCGTTCGCCCGTAGCTTCGCCTGAAATGATCCAACGGGCCGCAGTCACTCAACGCTTTCACAGGCGCGGCTACGATTTTTGCGGGAACAGGAATGTCAATGGCCGCCAGGCGCGAAGCCGCCAGTAAAATTCATTGTGTTGGCTGGTTTGGGCTTCCTTCCATTTGTCGCGTCGCAAGCCAATCTTCTCCAGGTCCGGTTCCTTAAGCGGCGTGTCATCGAGGAAAAACATCATATCCTTTCGATCGTGCCAGCCAATCCGCCGCAGTTCCGCAACAACCGCTTCCGTGTCTTTCCGCCCGTCATCCCCTCCCGTGAAATCAGTAACACCGCAATCGAGATAAATCTTGAGGGGCTTCGGTTTGCCGCGATGTTGTCGCAGGACGTTGGTCAGGAAATATTGTCGTTCGACCTGAAAGGCGCCTGAAAGACTTGCGGCGCGTCCGAACACATCCGGATGTTGCCACGCCAAAACAAGGCTGCAAATGCCGCCCATCGATGAACCCATAATACCTGTGTTACCCGGATCGGGCAGCGTCCGATACTCGCGATCGATCTTTGGCTTGAGTTCTTCGATCAAGAAACGCGCATACTTCTCAAAGCGGCTGTTATCCCCGGGTGCTGGAATGCGACGGCTCGAAGCCCCCGGGTCAAACATCGGGTAGGCCGGGCCGCGATAATCGAGATAACGTTCGGCCGAGCAATCAATGCCGATCATGATGATTTCGCGCATCTTTCTGGAAGCGCTGAGTTCATCGGCCGTTTTGTCCAACTCCCAGTTTCCCCAACCGAAGGCCACGTGCGGGCCGACGGTTGTGAAAACGTTTTGGCCATCGTGCAGGTAAAGGACCGGATACCGTCGCGACGGCTCGCGGTCATACGAGGGCGGCAAATAGATTCGGACAAACCGGTTGGTTCCGAGGAGCTGCGAAACGACAGGGCCTTCGAAAACAACTCGTCCGCTAACCGAAGTACTGATCAGGGCGCTCATCAGAAACAGCAGTGTTGAGTTCATTGGTGCTCAGAAGAGATGCTTTCTAACGCATTGCGACGTTCCGAGCAAGTTAGACAACAATAGGTGATGCGATCATAACTGTCGGTCAGGAGCGCAGCGTTTGCGTTGCAGAAACGTCCGCAGAATCGAAGCGTTCCGAAAAGTTTCGAGCCGTGCAGCAGTTTCGCGTTCCGCGGCGTGAACGCGGCGGTCCTCTGACCAACAGTCTTGATCGCACCCAACAATGAGGAACACGCTCGGGCACGCGTTAACATGCAAGTTGTTGTCCATCGATCTGTCTGCTACAATTTGGCTGTGAGCAACCTCTTAATCGGCCTGGTCAGTGCGCTGATGGCGACGAACCAGCCAGCGGCCGTTAGCAACCTGGTCACCAAAGCAACGGGAGTTTCCGTTGCCATACCTGATGCCAATGATCCAGTGGAACGGGAATATTTGAAACTGCTTGCTGAGGATGATGCCGCACAGAAAGAGGTCGATAAATGGATTCGCGATGCGGAGGCTTTTGCGGCACAGGGCGCAGGTCTGCCGCGGGCAACACTGACGCCGAAGATCGAGCAACGTCTCGAACCGGTTCGTAAAGCGTATAAGGATTTTCTGCAACGCCACCCGCGCCATGCTCGAGCACGTCTCGCCTACGGGAGTTTCCTGAACGATATTCGCGAAGAGGAGGAAGCGGTAGTTCAATGGGAAAAAGCGCGCGATTTAGATCCGAAGAATCCCGCCGCATTGAATAACCTGGCGAATCACTACGGCCATCGTGGTCCAATCAAGAAGGCGTTTGAATACTACGGGAAAGCGATCGAATTAAGTCCTGACGAACCGGTCTACTTGCAGAATCTGGCTACGACTACCTATTTGTTTCGGAAGGACGCGATGGAGTTTTACAAGATTAACGAGCAACAGGTCTTCGACCGAGCGCTCGAACTTTATCGCAAGGCCTTGAAACTAGATCAGAACAACTTTCCTTTGGCGACCGATCTCGCTCAAAGCTATTACGGCATCAAGCCGCTCCGAACCGAAGAAGCTTTGGCGGCCTGGAATGCTGCGCTGAAGATTGCCAATGATAATATCGAAAGAGAAGGCGTCTATCTGCACATGGCTCGCGTCGAGCTCAACTCGGGACTCTTTGATGAGGCGCGGAAGCATCTGGATAGTGTGACAAACCAAATGTACGCCGCTCTCAAAACTCGCCTTGTCCGCAACCTCTCCGAAAAAGAAAACAAGGCCAAAGGCCACGTGCCGGCCCCAGCCGTCAAAAGCGACCGATAAGAGGCCGGTCCAAACATTCGCAAGATGTCACTGCGAAAAGGAGACTAGTGCCGTTTCCAGCGTAAGACCGACAAGATCGTCCTCGAAGGTTTCGTGCAAGAAGTCGGTGAAGACCTTGCAAAGATCGAAGTGGGCAAAACGCCGGACTCACTCGAATGCCAATGGTATTCGATACAGGAGATTACGATCCCGCGTCAGCAAAGCCATTCAAGCTGCCGCGCATAGATTGTTTCTTAAGGTGGAGCAAACGCGTGGGTTTGCGGGAAACGCGGCAACGTTTCCCTGCCTTTCCGGAAATCTATTTTCGAGAAACCTTCACTTGCGCTGCAGTCGCTGCAGCAACTTCGCGTGAATATCGCCAAACCCGCCGTTGCTGAACACGCAGACGACGTCTCCACCGCGCGCCTCATTTCCAACATGCTTGACGATCGCGTCGGCATCCGGGAGGTAGGCAGCTGTCTTCCCCAGAATCTGCAAATCCTCCATCAAACGCTTCGGGTCGAGCCGCTCGTTCGGCGCCAACAGTTCGAGTCGGGCCACTTCAGACACGACTACCGAATCTGCATCAACGAACGCTTCCGCCAATTCGGTTTGGAACACATTGCGCCGGGTCGTATTGGACCGCGGTTCGAAGATCGCCCAAATTTTCTGAGTCGGGAATTTCATGCGCAAGGCCCGCAACGTTTCGCGAATTGCTGTGGGATGATGCCCGAAATCATCAATCACCATCACGCCTCCGCTAATGCCACGGACTTCCATGCGGCGTCTGACGCCTTTGAACGTGCTGAATGCAGATTGAATCTGCGAATTCTTCAATCCGCAATGTTTCGCGCAGGCCACCACGGCCAGCGCATTGCGCACGTTAAATTCGCCTACGAGGTCGGTATGGAACTTCGCGCTGGGAATCTCAAACTCTGAAGCAGTCGGCCCAAGTCTGATATTGAACGCCTGCACACTGTTCGCCTCGCCGAATCCAAAGCGCTTGAGCGGACAATGCGTGATGTTGAGCAGCGGAGCGATGTTGGGATCGTCACCATTCGCAAATAATTGCCCGTTACGGGGCACGAGATTGATGAGCCGCTTGAACGAGGTTTGGATGGCGGCAACGTTCTCGAAGATGTCAGCATGATCGAATTCAATGTTATTAATGATGACGACCTCCGGCAGGTAATGAACGAACTTGCTGCGCTTGTCGAAAAACGCGGTGTCATATTCGTCGCCCTCGATAATAATCCATTCGCTGTCCGTGAACCGTGCGCCTTGCCCCAGGTTGTTCGGAATGCCGCCAATGAGAAAACTCGGATTGAGCCCATTGTGTTCGAAGACCCACGCCAGCAGGGCGGAGGTGGTTGTCTTGCCATGCGTGCCGGTGACGACTAACGAACGCTTGCCCCGAATGAAGAATTCTTTGAGCAATTCCGGCAACGAACAGTATCGAAGTTTGTGATCGAGGACCGCTTCCACTTCCGCATTACCGCGCGAGAGCGCATTGCCAATCACGACTAGGTCCGGCTTGTGCGCCAGATTGATCTCCCCATAGGCGGACATGACCTCGATCTTGCGCTCCGCCAGGAACGTGGACATCGGCGGATAAACGCCTTGGTCCGATCCGGTGACGCGAAATCCTTTGTCCTGCATCGCGGCTGCCACCGAAGCCATGGCGGTGCCGCCAATACCCACAAAATGAACCGAATGAATCTGGGAAAACATAGCGCGGAAAATCGCCCCCTCTCCCTAACCCTCTCCCCATCCGATGGGGCGAGGGAATTTCCTTTGGCGAACTGTGCTCGGTTCGCCTTCTAGCGAAAGCGAGCGCACAGCAATATTCAATTCCCTCTCCCCATCGGATGGGGAGAGGGTTAGGGAGAGGGGGCGATTTGGCTGCATGCTCCAGACTTATGCGCTCCGCCAGAATTGTTGAGCCAATTCGAAATCTTGCTGAGTATCCACTTCCATATACTCTCCCGGCGTGTCGGCGTGGCCCATACGCACTCCTGCTTCGATCATGTCCTGGAACAAATGAATCAGGTAGGCTTTCTCAAAAACCGCCGCTTCGCGAAAGGGCCGTCCCGCATAAAGCTTGCGCGCGCGATGATAATGCTCCTTCAGCAAATTGCCGCCGACCACCGAAAATTTCGCGATGCCTGTGTACTCTCCGTACGCCTCTCTTGGCTCGATCGCGCGATGTATTCGCGTCACGCAACCATTCTGCACTGTCACTTTCTCGGCATCGTCCGGCGGATGTTGCGTGCGATGCTGATAGCGCTCCAACCAGTTTGTATCTACAGACAGCGAAATATCCGCTGCGGAGGTTTGGAGTCGTTTGATTACCCCCGCTGTAAACAGAATGTCGGAATAGGCGCAGATAAAGGGTTCATCCATCAAGTCCTCGGCGTGCAGCAGCGAGACCAAAATATTATTGGTTTCCCACGTTTGGTTATGCCGAAACGCGAAGTGAGGATACGCGGTCCGCACCTTGTCAATCTGGTAGCCACCGATGAAGCAGATGTCCTGGATGCCATTCGCGGCCAGCGCTTCCAGTCCCCAATCGAGAAGGCGCCGCGCACAAACTTCGGCAAAACACTTCGGCGTATCCGCAGTCGTCGGCATCAGGCGCCGTCCGCGCCCCGCTCCGATGATAATGGCTCTCATGCGATTCTCGGTCTAACGTCCGGTGAATTTGCAACGCCGCCTCACTCAGTGCAACCACCTTTTCGTTAAAAGCGGAAGGTGACTTTCGCGTAGACTGCGCGATCGACCTGGACATCGCGCGGCCAGAAGAGAAGCGGTGAGAATTCCTAATGATGAGAGTTGAGCAGGTTGCGCCCGATAACGGAGACTTCGCACTGGGCGGTCGGTTTCCAGGCTAAACGCGTATCGAGTTCTGTATAGGACGATACTTTCTGCGCCGGCAAATGATCGACATACCGAAAGCCAAGCCCCCATTCGATCCGATGCCCTAAATCCACATCCGACCACAGCGACATTTGATGGCGAGGATTAGAGATATGACCGAAAGTTGTGGACGGCTGGGGTGGCGAAATGTGCATCCTGCGGGTGAGCAAAAACAAAAACCCGGCCGACCTGAACATCAGGTTGGTCCACAAAGACAGGATGCACATGAAAGAGAACATCATCATTGACCTACCGAAGCAAGCTCCGGCGACTCCGGCGACGTGTCAAAACGCACTG
>Ga0194119_10005649_pt1 | contig 18558 bp, 27 predicted proteins | sample TA2MahC100mmetaG_FD_148620 | JGI IMG/M metagenome (GOLD analysis project Ga0194119, IMG submission 148620) | Freshwater microbial communities from Lake Tanganyika, Tanzania - TA2015018 Mahale Deep Cast 100m | ecosystem: Environmental > Aquatic > Freshwater > Lake | place: Tanzania: Lake...
CCCAGACCTGTGGTCGTCAGCACCATCTGATCAGCACCACCCCCAGCGACAAACCCTAGCTTGTCCGCTGCTGGGAAAAAGATGCCGGTGTTAGTGTCAGAGGTGTAAGAGAAAACAGGATCAGAGTTAGAACCGGCAATAGAGGACTTCAGACCGGTAGAGGTCAGGCGCATTAGTTCGGAGTTGCTCTGATAGAAAATGACAGGGTTGTTTGTCTCAGTGCCGAGCAACAAACTTGTGCTTGCAGCGTTGATACCAACTGTATTTGCAGAATACGGCCCGTATGAAGCAGACGAACCAAATTTAGCAAGCTGTAACTGACCAGCGCCAACTCCATCGGTTGAGTTGTAAACACGAATGACTGAACCACCCGAGCTTGCACCAGACTGAACGACATCTAATTTTGTCCCATCAAACGTCAGCGCACTCCCACTCGTCGCTACCTTGCTGCCGTTCAGGAACAACACGCCGTTGGCGGTTCCGCCTGATAGAGTTAAATTTCCACTGACGGTTAGATCTACAAATGACCCATTCCCGCTTTGGGTGGCAATCTTTACAAAGTCACTGCCATTCCAGGCGACATGGGCCTTCTCCCCCGCGACTAGAGTTACACCTGTCGTCGGGCCTGCACCTACAATCTTTACCGACTGATTAGTAGATGTACCGTTGATGATGATGTACTGCCTGCTAGATGCAGGTGCGGTGATGGTCAATAAACCTGCCGGGTTTCCAGTACAGTTGATGATCTGAAACTGAGCTGAGCCTGTTGCGCCTGACCCCGCAGTGACTAGGCTGGCCCCGTTTGTAATAGAAAGCGTGACAGCCGTCTGAGATCCGCTGATAGTCTGCGTACCCGCTACCGACGCATCCAGATAAGAGGTGAGATAGTTGTTAACTACGTCGCCCCACGTTGATGCTTCAGTTCCCGTAACCGGTAATGCAAGACCCAGCAGGGTGGTGTAATTGACGGTCATGTTTAACCCTCTATCTCAATCCAGACAGCGCTCTGCTGGTTGTTAATCTTGATCCAAGTGGTGGCCGCATCTGAACCGCCCCACACGCCTGAACCCCAAGGCCCATATCCCCATCCACCCGGGGACGCAACAACAGTGACCCATGTAGGCGCTTGGGTGTTATCTACTACCGTCCAATTGGAAGCCTGAGAATCATCAACGTTAATCCAGCTTGCTGTCTGAGCATTATCAACTGGAATCCAGAAATCACTTCCGATAAACGCATCGGTTGCTGTAGCAGACTCTGCCACAGACGCACTAAATTGAACAGCCGCAGCAACACTATCACTACCGGTTGTTGATTCACTAATTACACTCGCATAAACCATAAGGGCAGAAATAAGATCCGCCCCGCTTGCTGATTCGGAAATACCAACTGGGAAAGTCGCAGACGCTGATACCGCATCTGTTCCAGTAGATGATTCAGAAATACTTGCCAACAATACAGCGTTGGTGTCGATATTGTCTGAACCTGTCCCCGCTTCGCTAATAACGCCGGCGAAGTTAGCCAGCGCTGAAATATCATCCGCCCCAGATGCTGATTCGGAAATAACACCCGCCCAGGTAACAGATGCACTTTGCGCATCCGATCCCGAAGCAGATTCAGCAATAGACGTCGAAAACGTAATAGACGCTGCAATAGCGTCTGTTCCGGTAGCAGACTCGGAAAGCGCGGAGATGAACGTAACTGCTGCGACAACGGCATCTGTGCCGGTTGCTGTCTCAGAAAGAGACGAAGCAAAGTTAACAGCGGACGATACTGTGTCTGACCCAGTAGAGGATTCGGCGATGTCTCGGTCATAAACCGAATCACCCCAACCGGCTTGCCCCCATGTGCCGGAACCCCATCCGCCTTCGGCCACATTTCATCCTTAACCAGCAAGCGAGAATGTATACGTGACAGAAATGATGTCGCCAGAAACTACAGAACGATCACCAGGGGATGAGAACGCCTTTTCAGAGAACAAAGTGCCTGTCGTTCCACCCTTTGTGTTGTTACTCGTTAAAAACCCACCACCCACCGTGCCAGTAGCGTTGATGTTAAATGTTGCCGGTGAACCTGAGTTCGTCACTACGGAAGGGTTTGCGTTTGTGGCGGCGGTCAGGGAAGGTGCAACACGGGTGGCGTTGCTATAACCGGTAAATTCAGTCCAGCCTTTAGACGACATCGTGTCAGCCGCAGCAACTGTAGCGCCGGGACCAGTAATTAAACCTAAATACCAAGTCGTTATTTGAGTGGTAGACGTAAGAGCCACACCTGCCATGTACTGAAGACCTACGTTAACCACTAGGTTGTCTTCTTCTACTGACCACTTGAGATTGCCATCTTTGTCCCGGCACTCAAACTTATACCGGCCTACAGCTTTTACTGTTTCAGTGGCTTGTGCGCCAGCAGTAAACCCGGTTGAAATGAAATCAACACCACCGGCAGTTTCATGGAACATGATGGCCTCTTAATTGGAAGAACGAATGAGCGCCGACGTTGCAGTGTTGGCGGGAATATTTACTCTGAACGTATTAATGCCGGTTTTATCCGACCCGAAGTCGAGGACGGCAATAGACCGGTTTGCCTTGCTCGCATTGTAGAGAAGCGCACACCGAGCTGTGAACGCAGCAGGAACCCACAGCACATTATTAAATGTTACCCACGCGGTAAACCCACTACTTCTAACAGAAACACCAGTTACTACATTCCCACCGGCAGAATAACCTGTTCCGGTTATCTCATTAGACGCCGTGTAAGCTACGGTAGCTTCATTTAAATCAGCTAGAGAGTTATACAGTGCAAGTTTTATAGTATCCACAGTTAAATCGTGAATACCTTTGTATAACTCTTCTTTAAACGAGGTGGTCTGTGTCTGAAGAATCATCTGACAGGATTCCTTACCTGACCATCCCGGTACGCATCCATTCTCTGTTTGCCGTCACCCAGGTTCTTCAGCAACGTTAGTGATGCGTCGTACATCCCGCGATAGACCGCGATTTGCTCTGTCTCTGCCTTGATAAACCTTGCCCCCTCTACAATTGTTCCATTCAGTAGAGCAGAGTCAAAATTATCACCAAGCCAAGTAGTACCTGCCGCGTTAGCAACAGCACTGACGGGAATGCTAAACCCCGACCCAGTTCCGCCTACGCTAGAGGCGGCAACGGAAAGAGTATTCCCAACGGCGTAAAACACACCAGGGTTCTGTAGCGTGACAGAAGTAACCGCTCCGCCTGAGATCACTATCCTTGCCGTCGCCCCAGATCCTGAACCGCCGGTGAGGGGTACGCCAAAGTACGTGCCATTTGTATACGCAGACCCGGCAGTAATAGCACCTAAAGTAGTGATGGCACCCTGAACAATTGATTCAGGGTAGTAGTAATAGTGAAGCTCGACGTAATACGCCTGATCCGGAGTCGGGCCAACAATAAAAGACAGCTCAGTATCAAGGTTGTATTGAGGCCCAAATATCGCATAGTGCTTTGGCAACCCTGTTGAATTAGGCGGCGGGTAAGCTTCACGAATGAAGTTAACGTCTTTGTTAATCAGGTACGTATAAGACCCAGTGTTGATATTCCCCCCGGTTACCCCTTCAATTACTGCAAGAGAGTAAACAGACAGGAAATCACCGGGTGCTGAAAGGTACTGATTATTGGCACTGAGCTGGGCATATTGGTTCTTCCGAAGGTTTGCAATCTGAACCGTGTTATAAATGTTTTGCTCTGCTTGCCTGACAAGCATCGCCATCTGGGCATCCGTGAAACTATTCTCAAGGATGTCCTCAACATTTGTGGCAAGTTCAGTGTATTGCATGTTTACGCCATCGGGCCGCGAGCCATAACACCTTTAGTCGCTGCCCCTGTACCCCGGATCTTAATGCCGGTGGTCTTGACCTTCTTCTCAGGGTAACCTGAGTTTTTAAGATCGACCTTGGGAGCAGGTTTTGGTTGGTTAGAGTTCTTCATTTCGATCCCTTATAGGTGAAAGAAGATTTCTTCTGGTTAGCAACCTTTGCGAGATTACGTCCCAACTGCCGCATTTGCAGGTTAGTCTTTCCCCCCTTCGCTAGCTTAGTCAAAGGCTTGCCGGGGTGCATCGCCTTCTCATGCTTATGAACGGCTTTTTTTGCGTCCATGATGACTCCTAAGTCGTCGTTACCGTTACTGTGCCAACCGAAGTAATTGCCACAAGATAATTAGGCGTAAGCGGTGCATCAAACCCGCTTGACCCCCCTACAGGGTTCCATCCCCACTGAATCACTCTACTGCCCTGACCTATGCCACCGTCCGATAATATCCCAGAGGTGACATACGTGGTATCTGTTCTTGGGTTTCTTAAAGCCTGCGGATCATCTACCGGATACATACCTAATTGGAGTTGGGGCTGGTCCGGGTCCCAGCACTCTTCACAAACCAAGAGATTGTACCGCTTGGTCTTGATTATCTCTTCTTTTAGCGTCTTAAGCTTAAATTGCTGCCCACAGCGATCACACATCGCAATGGCTTTTTTGCCAGACGCAAACCTGTTACCCATTATGAACTCGCGCCGCCGATAAAGGTTTGCCTTGGCACGAACCTTACTGCGGCTTTTTCCCTGTCTTCTCCGGCTGCAATCTCAAACTGCTCATCGTAAATAGTTTTGAGCATTGGGATACGGGGGGCAAGTTCAGGTACTTTAATTGCAATGTGATACGCAAGCCCCGCTACTAAACAGGGCAAGAACCTAAAGTTCATATCTGCCGTCTGTACACCTGCTCCGGCGTCTTGAATTCTACGTAGATACCAGTAGACGAATTGGTACGTCTGAACATTATCAGGCGTGGGCCAGACAGTAATACATGGTAGATTAGGATTAGTAATCGCCGCCCCGGTTGAATGAGAGGCTGCTGTAGTCCCATTCTGACCTCTAAACACACCGCCAAGCTGATTGCCGTTTAGATATCCATAAGCGATGTCTTCTGAACCTATTCTGATAAACCCAGCATACGGTAATCCAACTGTAGAACTTAGGGTAATGGTAGTAGTAGAGGCGTTAATATTTCCGTTAAGTGTCAGGCCAGTGGGGCTTACTACACCAGACAGTCTCTGAATCCACACCTGAATAGGTCTGGCTTGCTGAATCTTGTTGGGGATAGTGGCGTAAGTTGAAACACTAATCCGTGTGATATTTAAATCAGCCTGCGTACTAGCTACGTTTGCACCAGTACGGATGACTTGTTCTAAAAGATCAATAGTGTCCAGTGGGAGTGCGTAGGTGTTTAGCCCGGGAGTCAGCGTAATCGCCCCCTGGTTAAACGTCCACATATTGAGTCCACGGCTCTGCCACTCTATAGTCATCAGGTTCATAGACCTTCTTGCGGTACGAAGGTCATAACCTGAACGCATTTCTCTACCCGCTCTCTCCCACGCTTCTTCAGCTATTTCCGTGAAATCAAGCGTAAATGCACTGGAGCCAGAGGTGGTCATCTGTATCTCGCTGTCTTCTGGGCGATCTTTTTAGGCTGGGCCACAAACTGTTTGCCTGCGGCTTTGCCGACTCGTTTAGCTCGGGTGGTGGCTGAGTATTCTTGCGGGGTTAAAGACTTAATGGCTGCTTCAGGCAAATACCGCTCGCCTGTCTTGGAAGACGGCTTTCCTGACTTAGTACGCCACTTCTGCGCAGTCCAGTCCTTGAGCGATTGCTGCGGAGATTTCATTCAAAATCTTCTGCGGTTAAACCCGCCTCTTCTAGCACCAGTTCTTCGTAAATTTCATCTGCGTCACAGGTACACGGGCCTTCGTCATGAATGGCGCACCAGTCCATGTGTGCAACCCTAATACTTGGCCGACTTGGCCCCTGATTATGCTCAGTAATCCTAAACGCTTCTATATCAAACGGTTTAGTCACGATAACCCCCGCCTTTTTCCTTGTACTGTTTAGCTAAAAGCTGCGCCTTGCGGGCCGACCACTGTCCTGCTGCTGTGCCATGAGTTGCCTGCGCCTTAATCTTATTGAACAAGGCTTTACGCATCCCCGGCTTGGTGTAGTTACCTGCTTCGTTTACCTTACCGCCTTCTGCGTACTCATAGAAAGCGGTATCATCCCGCCTCTGTTTACGCTTGGGCTTAGGCATTTTATTGGGGCTAATAGCACCCATCCCGCGAGATGACATCATAAGTATTTGCCTCGGGTTTTACCGCGTTGAGCTATACCATCACCACGGCTGGCCCCCGCTACACTTCCGCCTTGGTAATACGGCTCTACACGTTTTTGGGGGCGCAACTTATCTAAATTATCCAGTCTTGGTTCTTGCCTTCTTTTTGGCGCTGAACCGCCTAACAATCGACCTAAACGGGTTAACGGAAGCGCCGCCTCTGGATAAACTCTTTCCAGCGGCTTAGCTGATCCAACAAGGTGCGCCATGCGTAAGTCATTTTCATAGTTAGCCACATCACGATGCAACTCCCCCATCTTGGACTGCTCGCGTTCTCGGCGCTCATAATCGGCCAACTCACCTAACGCAGACTCAGACGCTTCCCTGCGCTCATAATCCGCAAGATCTCCCAGGCTCTCAGCAGCGCGTTGCTCTTTTTCTTGCTGTCGCAGCGCCGCTAAGTGCTGATTGGCTTCACCTATTAAAGATTCCTGCCGTTCATACGCTTCTTGATCCCGCAGAGATCTTAGAGCAGAGTCAGCTTCGATATTACGCAGACCTTGTTGGTACTCTTTGTCGATCTCTCTAAGTCTATTTTCATAATCAACATCACGATAAATGTCAGACTCTTTCATCCCCTTTGGGACAGATATTCCACCAGCAGGGCGCGGAGGCGCTTCGCCTGCCATCCGAGTGTGATACTTGCCAGTCTTTCCAGTTTGCGGATCTTTCCAATCAAACTCTTGTAGTTTTAGTCGTCGCGCGGCTTGAAATGCTTGCCCTCGTGACACTTCGCCTTTTCTTGCCAGCAATAGCGTCATTTCATCTTGGTTGGATAAACCTCCGGCAGCAAATTTTTGTTCCTTGCCCATCTTGCTGCGGTTTATCGCCCCCATGCCGCGACTTTTCATCATACCAATCGTCCTTTGGTTTTACCGCGTTGAGCAATACCGTCACCGCGTGTAACTTTACCGCCGGAATTAAATTCTCTTCGATAACCAAGATTAAATGCTGGCGAACCCTGACCGCGCGGGATCGTTGCGCCAACGCTCATCTGACCACCCAAAGCAGGAAACTTTGCGCCAACGTCATAACCTACCATTCTATCTGGGAGGACATCGCCCATTCCGAACAGACCAGCCGACAATGAAACACCTTTACCAATTAACTTCTCTAGTGTTACCCGCGCCTGCGTTGGAGACTTAAACGGCAATCCTGTCATTCTGCTTGCCGTTGCCATCACTGACACATCGTCCATCTTTCTAATTGCCCCGATAGTATCGGCTTGCAATTTTTGATGCTCAGGCGTTCCGGGTAGCGCTGCCGAATTCACAAAAAACGTTACATCACTCTCTTGCGCCTGATCTTGAGACCGCGCATCTCCACCAGACTGATAGCGTTTTATACGATTCGGCACTTGGTTCTGCCCCGTTGCGCAATACCATCGGCTCGCTTAGAAGCATGACCAACAGACCCGCCTTGCGCATAGCCCTTGATCTTACCTCCCTGGGCTTTCATAGACTCAGGCGCGGCACGATCATATGCTTCTCCCATCCGGCGGAGCGCTTTATCGTCTTCTACCTGACGGCGCATACTACGCAACTCTTCGTCTGTCGGGATCATCTCGTCCCGCTTGGGCATCGGGCGTGGCACAGGCCCAGCCTCTTTCCCGCGCATGAACTCATCTTCCATGACGGGAACCCGGGGTTTGATCCGGGGAGGCTTAGTGCCCATAGAGCGATACGGAGCCTCTTCCGCAGCCTTCTTCATCTGAGCTAGGCTTTGTGTCATCTTAGCAAGCTCCGCCACGCATCATTTAATTTGGGAACCTTTGGTCTTACCTCTCTTGGCAATACCGTCGATAGCTTTATGTCCCCCAGACATACCTCCAGCAGCGTAACCTTTTGACATTTTGGTCATGCCACCCTTGTTTAGAAACGCAGGCTTTTTTTCCCCAGTTTGGGGGTCAATTTTCATGGGCATTTTGCCGCCTGCGGCATAACCTTTTGACATCATACCGCCGCCTGCCATCATTTTTTTCTTCATCATGGCCGCGCCACCGCTTTTCATCATCTTGGACATCATGTTATGACCCCTTATACAAGTTGTTAAAAGTTTCTTCAGCGTTCATGTACGAATCATCTTGCTCCGCACAATGAATCCATTGACTTGGTCTAAAGTCAGGCGCACCTTCGCCGGTAACCCAATACGCAGGGCTGGTAACACGCACACGATTATTAGGCAAAGCCACAATATTGCCAGTCCACTTCCCTGCATCAGTCAATATAAGAACATGACTTTGTTTATGCTGGGCGGGATCTTCTGATACTTCACTTTCTGCATAATCTACGGTAAACAAATACCGCCCTGTATGAAATTCATTGTTAATTTTACAAAGCCACGGCGACGGTTTGCCGCGTTGAATACTAAACACTGTATGGTTGTACGAATTACAGTCCCACGGTTGTGCAAAATGCGTTTGCATACGCTCCGGCCATTCTTCTAGTGGAATATCACCAACTAATCCGGTAATCGGCATCCTTGCCCACATCGCCCCGCCGTGGACATTCTTTTGACTGCCATCATCTGCTTCACAACCAGTAAAGATAATTTGAAACCCTAAACACCGATCTGGAATGGTAGTAACTGCTACAGCTAAACCATGAATATACTCACCGTGATACTGCTGATGTCCCTTTGTAAACTCTTTTCTTACCCAACACTTGAAATAAGGTATGCTACTTGTCAAATACATGAGTGACTCATTAAATCTTGATCAGCCAACCTTTACCCACAACAAACCCAACAACCAAAAGTCCAATCCAGATCAACACCTTTTCAACAACAGTTTTACCAACCTGCTTATAAAACTCACCTGATAGCTCTTGAAGCGCAATCTTTGCCGCTTCTTTGGCAATTATTCGCTCGCGTTCAGTTAGTTGGATTTCTTCCATTTCAACATTTCCATGCGCGTAGGGATTTGTTAATCCGGCTGTTCGGGTCGTTGGCAGTCTTGGCAGAAGTCAGCTTCTTCTTCATCCCCGACATCCGAGCACAAAATGACTTCTTTCTCGCCCCGCCTTCTGGCTGAGGTGGCTTTAGCCCCGGCTTCCCAGGATTGGCCTTGTTGTAGCTGGCGCGACCTTTGGCATTCAAACCACCAGAGGGATTCTTGCCTTCTTTGCGCTGCCATGCTGGCGTCTTAGCCATAAAATACCGTTATCTTTGCGCCTGCGGGCAAAGTCACGTGCATATCGGTGTAATACAAGATGCCTTCACCTGGAATAGGCGTCCCAAAGGTCACTAGATTAGTTGAGATGGTGAATCGCAAACGAATCGTGCCACTTACACCACCATCTCTAATAATCACATCACCGGCTGTGCCACCAGAAACGCACTGATAACCTTTTAGTCGATTACGCCCAGATACAAGTGTGCCCGTTGCGTCCGCATGCGCTGATAGGACATCATATTGCATGACGCACCCCTATTAAGCTGTACGAGTAAACGTATAAGCGGTTGCACTGGAAAACATAAGGGTGTAACGCGCAATACCGGTTGCACCAGCAGCAATCGTTAGATCGCCAAACGAGGCTGCGGTATCCACAGCGGCGGTAGACAGTACAGCATTTGTATTGACTGCCACCGTCACCGTGCTTGCGCCTGCACTGTTATCAATATACAAATCCAACACAGTGCCTTGTGATGCGTTTAGGGCATTACCCAGGGCCGTGCCTGTAGGCAAAGTAATAGTGGTGGGAGATGCTGAAGTAGAGGTGATGTACCCACTAGCAACCTGAGCGGCTGTGGCTGTAGCGGTAGAGTTAATTGCGTTGGCGGCGGTTAGCTGATGGCCGTCAATAAAACCGTTTTGAGATACGACTGGGCCGTTAAACGTAGTACGTGCCATGATGCCTCACATGCGAGTTAGAGCGTCCGTCTGCATGTCGTCTGGCCGGGACCAGTCCGACGCTCTGATAACCCCGGAATATTGGTGTTGTAGCATAAATTATTGTAAAAGAAAAGGGGGCCGAAGCCCCCTTTCCGTACCTACTATTTAGCTTGCGCCTGGGGAACCAAACACGCCCAAAGGATCGCTCACTCCAAAAGAATAACGCTCGCGGGCTTTATACCGAGCATTTCCGGTATCAAAATCACCATCCATCGAAGTCTGCAACGGAGTCCGCACAAAGTGCTTCAGGCCGTTGGGAACATCGGTGGTAAGGAACCACGCGTTGGTATCAGTTAGGAAGTGATTGACCGTATAGCCTTCGGGAATTGACCCGTTGTTCTTAATGGCGTTAACGTCGTTATCAGCCGTTGCTGTACGGAGTTCCGTTTCAAGCAATCGAGTTGCAACAAACATTAGCGCCGGTGGAACAATAAGTTTCCGGGGCTTCGCAGCGATCAACAGGCCACGCTCATCCGTCCACGCAGCGATCTGAATGACAGCCGCCTCAAGGGAGGTTTCATTCAGATCAGCGCCGGTTGCAGGGCGGTTGGAGTTAGTACCACCAGACACCAGCGGATGAGCGGTGTTGAACAGGCTAACGCCGTCACCATACGTGACTGCCGAATTAAAGCCATTGTTCAGAATAGCGGCAGCTTTCACCTGTTTGGTGTAAGCCATAGCGCGGGCAAGTGCCTTGGTATAACGCCCCGATAGGCTATCGTATAGGTTATCTTCCATCGCCTCTTCGGTGATGGAAAAGCCCATAGCGATAGTTTCGTGGTTATACCGGGCAGTCCAGGCTTCTTGCGCGTTGTCATACGCAATTGCCGAGCCCTCGTTTTTAACTGGAGCAGCAGAGAAGCCCGACAGCTTGGTCTCCTCTTCAAAGCTACGCTCCGAAGTTTCGGTTTCGTAGATCTCTTTGTGCTCTTCGCCGTACCGGTTGTACTCTAGACCAAACAGGGCGTTAAGTCCCGGCAGAAGCTCTTTCAGTAGTTGTGCGCGTGAAATAGCCATTTCTTAGCTCCTTAGACGCCGGTCGAGTTGTTATACTGGTGCATCGTTGCATTTATCTTGACGATAAATTCAACAAACGCATCAGCACCTGTTGCGGTATCTCTAACCACATCGATGATACGAATAGGCAACGTATTGGTGGTGGCTTGAGTGCCCTCATCAATCGCTACAGCAGAGTTGCCTGTAGTGGTAGAGCCAGCGTTTTGAATCAACGCAATGTTGTTACCGATAGCGGACTTGCCCATCGCAGCAACAGTGCTGCCCGAAGAACAAGAAACTACCTGGAACAACGTGTCGGGATCATCGGCAACAACAGCGAAAATAAGCGTACCAGACTTAATAGCCTGACTTGCCGGATAAAACTGTTGTTGCTGAAGCTGACCGGTGGAGCCATTGGTGAACTGGACGCCCAAAAACACACCGCAAGGCGTGGCAGTGGTTGTGCCAGTATCTTTTTCAATAGTTCCATCTGCGACTCGTTTTACCAAGTCCCCATAGAAAATGTTTGTGGCATAACCACTCGCAATTTCCATCAGCCGGGTTGAACCCGCAAACACCTGACCGCCGATCAGATTGACCGGCTTTAGCCCATAAGGGCTATCAACCGTGGGATAAGCCATTTAAAGCTCCTATTTGGAATTAGCGCCAAACTTGACCTCTGACCGGCGTTCTTTAAACACCGGCATGCGAGGATCGTTTGTGCGCATGAAGTTGTTGTCAACGGAAGTCATTTGACTATCGGTCTGCGCCTGATAATGCGCATTCCTCTGTTCAATGAATTCCGTGGGAGTTTTGCAAAGAATGAGTCCGCCGATTTCAATACTGTCTGGGAAGCGGGGGCGATCCCCGGTTTCCATCAGTTGAATCTCTGGATGCTCTGAAGCCTTTACAGGTTCCCAGCCTTCGCGGAGCTTAGAAGAAACATTACTCGGATCTGATTTACCTAGAACCGCAGTACGAATCCACCTGAACGCGTAGCCGGGCTCCGGGTTGGGAGACGGCAAAAGCTCCGGGGCCATCCACTGTTTTGGACGCTCGTATTTGGCGCGAGTTTCAAGCTCTCGGGGGGTGCGATCAGCCATTTTGTTTCCTCATCTCTTCCGCTACCGCACGGGCGTACTGCTCATTCGTCAGTCCCAACCGTTTGGCGATGTTTTCTTGCGATTTCGTAAGCACGATCTTGCGTGGCGCAGTGCTACGGGTGGCGGGGGCTACCACGGTTGACCTTTTAACCGGCTTTTCTGACGGAAACGCATAAGGAAAGACTTGGCGCATTTCTGCGTTAATACGGTCAAAATATTCATCAGTCCGTGTATCCACGCCATCATCGACAAGCTCTTGGTGAATCGTTAGAGCCACTGCCGTCATCCGCTTATTATCACCAAACCAAGGATTGGCTTCACGCCACGCACTTACTTTTGGATCAATTTGCGGTGCAGGAGGCTGTAGTTCAGGTTTTACAACAGTTTCCCGGTTTTGTAAAGCAGGTTTGAAATTATTAACTTTTTCCGCTTTAATTTTGGCGCTTGTTAATGCTTCTTGCGCCGCAACTAATGCGTCTGAATCACCTGCTTCATACGCCTCTTTGTATTGACGTTTTGCACTCTCTAGCTCTTGCGCAACAACTCTTTTAGCTTGTTCTAATAGAGCTTGTTGGCCTTGGCCTACATTGGCTTTGAGTTTTTTATTCTCTTCTGCCATTACTTGTGCAAATCTAAGAGCTTCTTCTTTTTCTCGAAGTGCCGCTTCCTTTGCCCGGCGTTCCTCGTGATATCCCTTTGAGAAGTGCTGAATACGCTTTTTGGCGTTTTCAGAATAACTTGCCAGCTCTTCGTCTGTGACATCAACTGGCGCTTCTTTCATCGGCGCACGGTTGCGATCTTGCTCGGGAGTGTCGTCTACTACTTCAATCTCGGTATCTTCCTCTACCAAAACTTCTATTTTCTCAGGCTCTTTTTTGCTTTCTGCCTGTTCGTCTGGGAATTTAAACTCTTGCTTGTCCATGTTTAAGCCCTCGAAATGCCACGCGGATCTTCGACAACCCCTTCTACTGAATCGTCGTTAATCATTCTGAATTCCCGGCCATGAATCTTGATCCGGGTTCCTGTATTACCCCGAACTAGAACAAAATCCCCCACTTTGCAGGATGGCCCGCTGGGAAATCGCTCTTTGTCTTTGTAGCAATCCGGCCCCATTGAAACTACAAACAAGACAGGCGACATCACCTCTTCGTAATGGAGAGTTTGGCCTGACTTTACGATGCCGCTGTCATATTCCTCATCGATTTCTGGCAGAGCACAAAGAATGTGATACGTAACGGGGATTGGAAGCTGTTTGGCTTTTTGTTCAGCCGTTTCTGGCAGGTGCGTGGGGATTGCATCTTCCCCGGTGGCAATCAAAAGCTCACTCATCGTCATACTCCAGTTGTCGCACAAGGTCGGTTAGTAAAGAATGGGCAAGAGAAAGACCCTGGATTTCTCCTGCCATCGCTCTGTATTCCGGATAATCCCGCGCTGTACCGTCCGCAAGCGCTTTTGAGAGAGCTTCCCGGCGTAAATTCAGCTCTCTAATCACTACGGAAATCGCAGTAGTGCTCATTTACTTCCTAAAAGGTTTATTGGGATGATCGCAACGGCTGTTTAGGCTTAGTTAAATGCTTTAACATGTCCGTTTTGAGTTTTTTATCGGTATCTCTGTCTTTCATTTGCAGTCTTGCAACCTCCTTTTGCGCTTCTATTGCCAATCTTTCTTGCTCTAGCCTGATTTTTTGCTGGGCAATCTCAAAATCACGCTGGCTATCAGCTTCTTTTCTCTGCAATTCCTGCGCTCTAAGTTGAAGTTCTGCCTGCTGCATCTGCAACATTGGGTTTTGTGCGGCTTGTTGAGCTTGTTGTTGCTGAGCTTTTGCCTGATTGGTCTGTAAAAGCTGCTGAGAGGCTTGCGCTACCAACTTAGATAGCTGAACTTCTGCGCCTTCTGGCAGTTCCATATCTGGCGCGGTCATTTCTACGCCTAGTTGCTCTTGAATCTGCGCTCGATACCTAAACGCAAGGTGCTCGGCAACGTGCGCCATAATTGCACCCTGCATCTGTTGAGCCATCGGGCTCTGCCCAATCATCTGCATAATCATTGGATCTTGTAACAACGACATATGAGTCGTGATATGCGCGTCGTGATCTTGATAGATGAAGGCTTTTGTGGGCTTTCCTGTTAAGAAACTCATATTTTCTGACACAGGATCACGCGGTTTTTGGTCATCCTCAATTGGAACTAACTTGTCAGCGTTTTTAACTCCAAGCACTTCTAACATCTGCCTGTGTAGTTGGGGCAGGTTGTAAATTTGTGGAGCACCCTGAGCAAGTTGTAGTGCAGCTTGGTACTGCATGATCCGCTGCGCCATTGTTGAGGCGTTGGGGTCTGAGACGGGAATGACTTCTACAAGATCGTAGTCTGATTGTTTAACCTCCCTGTTGCCCCCTACAGGTGTGTAGCTGTAGTCAGGCGGCATGTAGTCCCGAATAATCTGTTTAAGAAGTTTAAACTCCATTCTTAAACTGTCGTGGACACGGGCCTGCACCGCGCTCATTGTTTTTAACTGACGCTCTAGGATTGCCAGCGTAGTTCCGACAGGCGCTTGAGCGGACATATCGCTAATCTTGAGATCGGCAATGCCAACCAATCTACGGGCGTCGTCTGTAATCTTTTCTAGTAATAGAGCAAGAACCTGACTGGGTTCTTTATAGGGTAGTGGCATGATGTTTTCACGCACTGACCCGCTTGGTACGTCAACGTCCCGAAACTCTCCCGGGGCGATAGGGGTGTCATCCCCTTTAATTCTTAGTCCTCTAGTTTTTAACCCGCCCGGCAGGTTAGACAAGGTTCCTGCGTCAACCAACTGCCTGATGATAGACGTACCTGCCCGCGCATACCCGCCAATTAAATGAATATATCCAAGACCGTAAGCACCGAATCCGTTAATGAAGTTGTACTGCACAAAGTGCTGGCGCTTCTGCTTTAGGCTGTCACCTTCATTCCAGTTTCTACGAATAGACAGGACTTTAGATGATCCTCTATCGACAGTAATGACGTAAGGCAGTGCTACCTCGTCTTCATCTTCATAACCTGGAAGATTGTAGTCAACGTGAATCTCAAGAATCTGATACCGATCATCGTCCGTTAACGTATAGCCCTGTTCTTCTGCTTTCTTCTTTTCTATGTCAGTAAAGATCCTGACAGGTTCGCCTAGTTCGACTTCACGATAAAACCCTGCTACTTGGAGTTTGCGAATATCGTTCTTAGTCTTCCGCATGACATGTGCCACGCGGGGAGAGCTATAAACATTAGATACCCCATACGGCATGATGATGTCTTCTGCCGGGATAAATGGGGCTGCTTGCCTTCCAATACTCGGATCAAAGTAAACCTTTTTAAACGCACTACCTGATAGTCCTAGTGCATACAAAAGGCGTTCATGCTCAGGCCGATACTCCACCATCTCTTCTGTCAGGCGGAAGTTCATATCGTCCCGAACTCGCTCTGCTGCTTCTTGGTTCTGTCTGGTTTCTTCTCCGATGATTCTTGTTTTAACCGGACCTTGAGCCGGAAAAGTCTCGGTAATCATCTCTGATTGAAACCTGATAGCTGCCTCTGTCAGAACCGGGCTGTATACACCACACGCCCCCAACCAAGGCTCGGCTCGTTCTTCGTACTTCATTCCAAGAACTTCTAGCCCCTTCACAAACATCTCTGCCCATTCTTTCCGGCTACTGATGTCGTCCTCTATCAAATCAATCAGGTCAGCAGAGATCTTTTCTAGCTCACCTTCTGAAATTTCGTCTGCTAGATTGGCATCAAACTCAAGCTCAACTGACTCCAGGTTAATTTCTAATCCGTCGATGTTGATTGATACAGCTTCCGGATCTTCGATCTCAATCTCGATGGCAGGCTCATCTGTCATCTGACTGATATCAATCGGAACAAGCGCGGGGGACATGTTGGTTGCCATGTTGTACCTCAGTAGTATTCAACGCGTCGTTTGAAATAAGACGGCTCTTCTTGTTCATCCGACTGAATCGTAATGAACCCGCCTTGTCTAAACCTCATTAGAGCCTGAGAAGTAGAATCCACCAAGTCATCGTGATCCCCGGTAGGAAACGATGCCATTTCCTCTACTACTTCTTCTGCCCATCGTTTATCAGGTCGCCAGACTACTCCTGATGCAAATAAATCTGCAATAGAATTTACCCGGGCAATCTTGTCTTGACCTTTATACGGCGTGTATTCCGATAAAGGAATACCCATTCTTCTTAACTCATATACCAACGGTGCGCCTGCTGCCCGCTTTTCAATAATTAATGTATCAGGGTTCCACTCTTTCCAAAGCTCTAACGCTTTCTTTTTTAACTCTGGGAACTCCAATCTATCTTTCACCGCGTCTAATAAAATAATATTAGGCTGGTAAACCCCTTTTTCATTTAAATGCTGAAAGATACCCCATGTTGTACAAGCAGAATAATCTGCCCTGTTAGATTTTTCAAAAGCAGTGTCCCAGCTCTGGATTAAATACTCGCACTCAGGCGGATCTTCGTCTTCCCATAAACGCCACTGCTCGCGTTTAATTATCGCGCTTTCTTCTGATGTTGGGTTCTGCTGATACTGAGCCTCCCATTTAGCAACCGGGATCTCAGCTTTAATAGCCTCTAACTCTTCCCTTTTCCAAAACCCAGGCCATAACGGAGTCCCGCTAGGAAGAATCGCCGGAAACTCTATGACTTCCCAGTCATCCGTCCCGTCTTTACTAGAGTTCTTAAGGATCTGCCCTGTTAAATCTCGCTTTGCCCAGCGAGTCATAACTATTATTATGGACCCCCCTGGTTGTAAACGCTGACGGGGGCCAGACGTATACCACTCATATACGTCGTCATACACAGCAGGATTGTTCTGCTTTGCTTCCTGTTCCGAGTGCGGATCATCAATAATTAAGATGTCAGCGCCTTTGCCTGTAACAGCACCACCAACCCCGATAGCAAAATAATCACCACCCTGCTTTGTATTCCATCTACCTGCGGCCTTAGAGTCACTAGACAACTCTGTACTAAAGACCTTTTTATAAGGGTCACTCTGTACAAGGTTCCTGACTTTCCTACCAAACCCCACCGCTAACTCAGCAGTATGAGCGGTCTGAATAATTTTCTTCTCCGGAAACTTTCCTAAAAACCACGCAGGCAACAGGTAACTGGCAAACTCTGATTTAGTGTGCCGGGGAGGCATGTTAATTATCAACCGCTTTAACTCACCCTTTGCAACTCTTTCAAAAGCATCTGCCATGATTTTATGATGCTTACCAGAGATAAATATCGGCCACATCTGCTGGACAAAAAACAAATAAGACTCTCTACACCTCTCAACTCTATCTAACTCTAAAAGTTGAAGAATCTTCTTCCTCTGCGCAGCAGGCACTTTGTCTACTACGGACAAATACCCCCCAACCTCTGTTTGAGTCAACAAACTCACAGCTTGCTTATCTCTTTTACAGACCTGTCCACCAACCTAATAGACAAATACTTTCTAGGCTTCGTCTCAATTAACCCCTCCTCTTTTAACCTCTTAACTATCCTGTGCATATTAGACCTAGATTTCATCCTAACCCCCTAGCTAATATTTCGTAAGAAGGCGGAGCATTGTTTAACCTGATGTACGCCCGTATAAAACGTAACACCAAATCCCACCTGTCTGTCATCTTCGCCTTCGGTCTAGCCATGCTTCTCTTAAATCTTCAATTGAACCTCTACTACCCATTCCATCGTCACCAATTCACCCCTGTTCGCACTAATGAACCAGAAATTTTATATACCCCCGGGGGTTGGCAATTTGCGGAATAAGGGGGGGGGTGTTGCTGGGATGATGATCGGGAAAGTGATCGGAAGAGTGGATTAGAGCGTAACCGGATGGCGGGTGGTCAGTCGCGCGCCTGGGGGGATACCAGTACGGTGGGCCCTCCCTCACCCCTCCCTTTTCCCTCCCACCAGCTTTAAATGCGCGTTTAACTCTCGCCTCAGTTGTTCAGCGGTAACCGGCTGCTCTGGTGCCTGCTGCTGTGCTTGCCACATGCCAGCGTGACGCCCAAGTAGCTCCAGGGCTTTGAGGCGCGATCCTTCTTGCTTGCCAGCTTTGCTCAGAGCCACAAGGCTCCGCATGACATACCGTTTTGTTGCCCCGATGTCATCCGCCAGCGCTTCGGTTGTCTCCGTCCATCCATCTTCGATCATCTTCTTTACGCGGGGGTCTTTTGACAACCTGTTAGCTGCAGCACTGAGGCTGGCGTCCGTGCTCCGATTGTTTGGGTACGCCTCCCTATACGCTTGCCTGAGACTCTTTCCCTCTATACGTGCCTGACAGAATCTGATTGCCTGTTCCGTAAGAGGCGGCTTTGGTTTACTGCCTATACCTATTACTTGAC
>Ga0194119_10005650_pt1 | contig 18557 bp, 9 predicted proteins | sample TA2MahC100mmetaG_FD_148620 | JGI IMG/M metagenome (GOLD analysis project Ga0194119, IMG submission 148620) | Freshwater microbial communities from Lake Tanganyika, Tanzania - TA2015018 Mahale Deep Cast 100m | ecosystem: Environmental > Aquatic > Freshwater > Lake | place: Tanzania: Lake...
ACAAAACACCAATCACTATAATTGCTGGAATCACTGGGGCAATAAAGCCGCTCTCTGGTACGGTTAAAATCGCATAGACTAACACATGTAAAATACAAAAAATTTGAACTGCCATCCAGTTTGAAAAACAATTTTTGTTTTTATTAAAAATCATTTTTAGCACTTCAATACAACTGAAAACAAAGAAGAAAAAATGAATTCCTCCAAACAAAAAGACAGGATGCAGTGGACGTAAGCTATTACTTATTCTGTAGACAGACCAATCAAAGCTCTGAAAAAGACCAACGGTCTTAAAGGTAATCATTTTGATCGTTCCTAGCCAGTCTTCCAGAATCAACCTGTATAAGTCTGATTGTTTAGTAACTCCATGAAGCAAGTTGTATCTATTTATATTTATATAATTTAGTCTTGGATCCTCCTGTCTGGCGACCAAGGTCTCATACTTATAAGTGTACATGCCTTCTTTTAAATGAATCTTTTTCCAGTCATCGGCCTCTCTACCAGTTAAAGCGAGTCGGTTTTCATGAATATAAATTGTTAAAACTTGAGGAACCAGTATTAAGAAATAAATTACTGCTATTTTAAAATAGCGACCGCCAGACTTTTTAAGGTCTACCCTTCGTCTGATAATGACAAAACCCAATAGCACAACTCCATAAAGAAAAAAAAATGGGCCGTAAAAGGGCCGCGTTACTGTGGCTATACCGGCTGCAACAGCCATTATAGACTTTGCATTTTCATTTGTTGATGTCATTCCCCACAAAAAAAGCGTTATCAGAAACACTGAAAGACTGTCGGTTAATACTTCAAATGCCAGAGGAAGAAGAAGTAGGTTCAACTGTACCAATGCGAAAATTGCTATTTGGCGAAACTTCGAAAAATTACAACTCAATGTTCTCGCTAAATTGTTTCCTAACCCAACCGCAAGAGCCGCCGTTGTTGTGTGAAGCGCCCACTGAATTTTTAATACCCAATCAATCCATGGGAATACATTAAACGAAAGAAATCGAGCCAGGAAGAGAAATAAGGGATACCCGTAGGTTCTTAAGGGCCTATAAATATTACCTTTGTTCTCGATCAAAAAAGAAAGTTGAGAGTAAACATCCGCGTCAAAGATCAATCTATATTTAGGAATGTTGAACTTTATAAAGTAATTGTAAAAAGCCCATGATACCACTGCGAGAAAAAAATACACGGTCAAAGCCAAACGGCTTGGTGAACTGATTGGTCTGTTAACAGTCGTTATGAACATGATTTCTGGCAACCACCTCTTTCGGCAACCTAACCGGCTTTGACCAATTGTAATTTATTTTTCTCAATCAAAAAGTCCTCATAATCTCTTATGTAATCTTTAGGGTCGTAAAGATCCGAAGCAAAAACTAGCAGAACCGCATCTTCAGTATATTGATATTGAACACCCCAAACCATGGGCGGTAAATATAACCCAATATTAGGACGATCCAGAATATATTCATCTCTATTTATCCCATCATCCACCATTGCGCGGAGTGATCCCTTAACACAAATGAGATATTGATGACATTTTCTATGAGCATGTTCTCCTCGAACATCTTTTCCAGGCACATTAAAAACTAAAAAATACCTATTGGCTGCAAAGGGAATAACCTTATTAAACTCTCCGACTGACAGGTCACCTCTAATGTCTGAGACCAAAGGAAGTGTATGAAGCACAACTCCCTCAACTTTGGCTTTCTGAGAGGATTTTCTGCCAGACCACTTGTTTTGTTGCTCCCATCTCAAAACTGAGTCTACATACCCTACAATACGTGCTGGATTACCAACGACTTTGGCATTAGGGGGAACATCCTTGGTCACTACGGCTCCAGCTCCAATCATCGCATTTTTGTGTATAGTAATTCCAGGCAGAATCGTAGCGTTTGCGCCGATGGATGCACCCGCGCACACTCTAGTCTTTAAAAAAGTTTCTGGGTATCTTTTGCTTCTGGGAAATTTGTCATTACTGAAGGTGACGTTCGGACCTATAAACACATCATCTTCGATAGTAATTCCATCCCAAAGCTGAACACCGCACTTGATGGTGACTCGCTTTCCAACTTTTACATCGTTTTCAACAAAAACCCCATCACAGATATTACAATCGCTTCCAATGACAGCCTCAGGAAGAATATGGGCAAATGCCCAAATCCGAGTGCCTTCTCCAATCTTTACTGATTCACAGATTGCTTTTGAATGTATGTAGCCTTCCATTGAGTACCCCCTTCCTTCTCCATCACTAGAGCTTCTGGTCTTTGTTTTGTATTTTCGAATGCTCTCCACACATAAATTCCAATAATTCCTAAGCCTAATGAATTGAGACTAGCAAAAAACATAATCAATAATGCGGTTGCAGCATAACCAGGAACTCCGATGGCACCAGATAATTTAGCCGCCACAATGAGAGTGCCAAAAACAATTGAGATAATGACTCCTAAACATCCAAACAAAGCCAAAAGTTGTATGGGCAAATCAGTAAATGAAAATATGTTGTCCAGCATATAGCGAAACTTTTTGCTTAGAGTCCAAGCACTTTTACCAAATTCTCTTTTCGATCTGTCATAGGGTATGATTTTTCGGCGAAAGCCCATCCACAAAATCAGACCTACTAATGAGGAATGAGACTCTTTGAGGCCAAGTAAATGGTCACGAAACAGCCGATTGCAGCCAAAAACATCCACCCCACCTGTTGGCATCTCTGGCTGAATCATCTTTTTATAAAGCCACCAAAAACAATTTGAAGCCAATCTAGCCATCAATGGATCATGTCTCGATTTCCTCATTCCCAGCACAACTTCATAGTTCTCTGACGAAAGCACTTTAAAAAACTCAACAATAAGCTCCTTAGGTTCCTGAAGATCTGCTGCCATCACAGCAAATAAATCCCCCCTAGCGAACTCTAATCCTTTTCTTATGGCCGCAAATGAACCACAATTTTTTGAAAGACTAACAATCTGAAAATCAAACAAAACTCTGATTAGCTCAGTCTCGAGAACCTCAAAGGACCGATCGGGACTTCCATCTAAAACAAAAACCACTTCTAATTTCTCTGACAATTGGGAGTGGAGCCATGCACAAGTTTGAACAAGCTTCGCAATAGAATCTTCATTCTTATAAATTGGTATAATTAAAGAGTACATCTCTACCTTCTCCAAGAGTTACAGGCCTCAATGACTTGAGAAACCTCCGAATCAGTCAGAAACGGATGAATGGGAAGTGAGACCTCCTGTTGTGTTATCAACTTAGCTTGGACTAAACTTGTTTTAATTTCATATTGATTTGAGGCAATACCATTTTTGAAAATCGGTTGCTCATTGATCAATGTAGGATAATGAATGCCGGTATAAACACCCTTTTTTGAAAGCCAAACTTGAAAAGAATTTCTGTCAGAAAGCACTCGTATCGGAAATAAATGCCAACAGGAATCTGAGCCTTCCGGTAGAGGTAGCGCTACAATTTCTGGATGCGAGAGCTCTTTCAAATAACGATTGGCTATTGATCTTCTTTTTTGAGTCCATAAATCCAAACGGGGAAGAAGAGCAGTTCTTAATATGGCTGCTTGAAGCTCATCCAACCGGCTATTTAGTCCCATGAGAGAGTGTAAATATTTTTCGGTCTGACCGTAATCACGAATACTTCTGGCCCGTTCAGAAATCAGTTCACCATTAGTAAGCAAGGCTCCACCATCCCCATAGCAGCCCAAATTCTTAGTTGGATAAAAGCTAGTAGCAGCGACATGTCCGATCGATCCTGTAGGTTTACCAAAACTACGACTTCCAATAGATTGAGCACAGTCTTCAACAATCTTGAGCTCAAATTGTTTATTGAGCCGGTCTAACTCTCTAAGGTCTAAAGCATGACCGAAAAGGTGAACTGGCACTAGAAATTTTATTTCAGGATCGGACTCTAAAACATCCTCAACCAGCTCCAAGTCGATTAACCCCGAAAGATCAGTATCACAAAACACCGGGACTCCACCCGATCGAAAAATTGCTAAAGTGGTGGCAAAAGCAGATAGTGGAGTAGTTAAAACCTTCTGTCCTGGTTTGATTTCTAGGGAACGGAGCCCAATCTCAATAGCATCAAGGCCATTAGCACAACCCACCGCAAATGAGATTCCCCAATAATTCGACAGTTCCCTCTCAAAAGACTCAACTTCAGTTCCCAGAATCAGACGCCCGCTTCTTCCGACTCGTTCAGTCGCATCGATGACTGACTCCCGGATAGCATCCCACTGCAGACCGAAATTATTTGGTAAGATTGATTGCAAGATTGCTCCGGTTTAGTAGAAACTATAATTATAATCGAAATGCGTCGCATTGAGGAATGAACAGTTAATCCTTACCCTTCTTTTAAAGGGGAAATCACCTAAGCGTCATCTTTCCTGACACCCACCGCTGAGACTCGCGTGAGACTAAAGTCTCAAAGTCTCACGGTGAGACTCTGACCCCAATTTGAAAATCTCTCAGAAGCTCAGTCAGTTACCAAATTCTCTCGGGCCGAAAGCCATTGGCATCCCTTTGCAAAGACCACCATTACTAGTGTTGATGGACAAAAAGGTGGCCCCGAAGGTGGCCCTGAGATGGCCCAGGGTGGGCTATCTTTTTGAAACAAAGATCTGATAACCCATTTTGCGTTTTTTATAACAACTTTAACGTTTTACCGTCTTGTTACATTTTGATTTTCGGTTTTCTCACGCTAGGGGACCCCTCCCCCCCAACGATAGGGTGGGAAGGGGTCCCCTAGCAGAAAACCTTTTATGATTTAAGTACGATCGAGAATTCGTTTGACGCAGGCAATTACAGAACATTGGGAATATTATTTTATGAAAAACTTGGGATTACTACTTAGTTTCAAGACTTGCATTCGCAAATACCTATCAGTAAAAACGACTTCGATATCTCGTTCTTTGAAAAATCAGATTCTCTCGCCTTACCGAAAAAAGGAGAATCGGTATGGCAATTAGAAAAATACTTAACAAATATGGCGCCTCGTATCAGGTCCGCGTAAGAGGTTCTGATGGTCACTACACCACCAAAGTCATGGCAACTCGTAGAGACGCAGAAACCTATGAAACCTCACTTCTTAACCATCGCAATCACAGTTTGATCCCAAACAGCTCCGGCAACAGGATCACTGTCGATGAATATTTTATTCTTTGGTTCGAAGCTGTGAAATTTCAAGCAAGTCCTGGTTGGCGAAAGCAACAAGAGCGGATGTACTCAAACCACATTCAACAGGTCATCGGCCAAACAAAATTGGGTAGAGTCAATCCTCACTCTGTTGCACTCATTCTAAATCGAATGACCCATCAGGGGCTTTCTCCCACGGTTCGACTTCATGTGTATGGGCTACTTCGAAAGATGTTCTCCGATGCCCATGAACTCTTTGGCTTCATGTCCACCACTCCCGTGCTAAAACAACTTCGGCCAAAGCTCATCCTGAAGGAAGCTAATTACCTGCGTGTTGAACAACTTAAAAAACTCCTGACTTATGTTTCAGGTAAACCCTACGAACTCGCCATTTGGTTGGGGGTTTATTTGGGTTTAAGAGTGGGAGAGATTCAAGCTTTGCGATGGCAAGATGTGGATTTTGATAAACAACTGATCCACATTCGAAGGACCTACTCAAAGCATGAGTTTAAGTTTCGCGATTATCCCAAAGGTAAAAAGCATCACTCGGTTCGCATCCCATTTGAGCTTTTAGCTTTACTGGAACTCGAAATGTCAAAAGCCATTGGGGAACTGGTAGTCCAGCCAGCTAATTATAAAATGTTGGACTACTGGACCTATCGAAAAGTGCTTAAGCAATACTGCATCGAAGCCACCGTACCTATCATTGCAACTCATGGCCTAAGACACTCAACTTCGGAACTCTACATGGCCTTTGGTGCAACTCGGGACGATTTAAGGATCCTCTTCGCCCATTCCGCTGCAAGTGTGACTGACAGATACATCCACGATCGCGGTTCCCGACTTGAGAAAGTCGCCGAACAGATCCGACTTTTCCCAAGTGGAACAAAAATGGAACAAAATGGAGTGATTCGACTTGAATCCTTTAGCAGAGATCTCAGCTAAACTGTTTTTATAATTACGAGTTTCGAATTTGGGCCCAGTTGGGATCGAACCAACAACCCCCAGATTAGAAATCTGGTGCTCTATCCTATTGAGCTATGGGCCCTTAAGAAGAAATAAGCTTATAGTTCTAATTAGTTAGTTTGTCTTTATTTTTTTGTGTTTCCTGGTCAACGGCGACAAATTCAATGTTTTTCAACTCTTAGGTGTTCTCAAAAAGAGACGGAACAACCCACCATTTCAATTTTTTCTTATCTATGTCAAAATTTCTAGCTATGATCAATCTCTCTTTTTTTAAAAGTCGTCAGAGTCTAGGTTGGGTAGTGATAGTCTTTTTTGTGACTCTCGTTTCCTGTGTTTCAAGTCCTAAAGTTGCTCCCATGGACTCGGACACCTCTCCCTCACTTTTTAAGATCCGATTTCAGAATATGCTGGGATTAGAAATGTACTCGGCCGGTTGCTCGATGATCGCCGATGGCGGTGTCGAGCGAATGTGCCAGTACAGTCTTAAAAATCCAGCAGACTTAGTGTTTCAAGTGGGGCCCTCTTTTAGTCCGACCCAGATTGAGCCTATTCCTTCGACAGAAAGACAGAGCAAAAGAAACGCCCTTTGGAAATCTTGGGAAGTTCAAGGGGTGAAGTTTTACTCGGTGGACGCATTTGATTTACTTCCCTCGCTTGGGGAGTTTTTGGAATCCCATCAGGGAAGTCCCATTTTGCTATTGAGTAGTAACTTAAAAAATGAAAAAGGTGAGTACCTTTTTACTCCAAGTCTTTCTTTCACTATCAAAGAAAAACGCATCGGGATTTTAAGCTTTTCAGAAGTCCGAGACTTAGATAAAAAAAATAAAGTAGAAAATATCGCGACTGCATTTAGTGAAGTCACAAAACAAATGAGTGATAAAGTAGATGTTTTTTATATCTTGGGAACACTCTCTAGAGCCTCTCGAGATGCGATGACTCCTTTAACCTCAAAGCCCATTTTATTCATCGGTGGTGAACTCAAAGAACAGAACTCGATAGATATCGAAAAACAAGGAACTTCTTTTTGGATTAAAGCGCCTGATCTAGGGAGGGGATTTGGGGAACTCACAGTCGGGGATTTCAAAAAAGATTGGAAGGGGAGGGCTCCGCAGGCAACCATTGGCGGATTGCCCCATTCTTTCAGATCTTCGATTTTGAAGAAGGGGAAAGTTGAATTTAATTCCTGCTCGCAAATTCTAAAAACAACAAAGCCCCAGTCGTTAGAGACTGAGGCTTTGGAGAAAAAGTAATCTTACCTTTAAAGAGTTAGTTCGATTCCTTAGCCGGAGCGATCTCCTCACCAGCCACAGGTTTATCTAAGTCCTTAACAACCAGAGCGCCTCCACCTTCAACAGCACCAGGAACTTCGATGGTTTTTCCGTCTTTATCTGGTTCAGCTTTTAAGAAGGAGTAAAAAGCAGCTCCAATCGGAACTGATAGGGTTGCGACTGAGGCAGCAGCAAGAAAGCCGGAGATTCGTCGGCACGATAAATTAAACTTGGAGTGACCACATCCACCTTTGCCATCTTTTCCGTTTTTGCAGGTTAGAGCTTCAAGGTCTTTGATATCGTCTATTTTCAGATCTTTTTTCTCAAACCGTTCATCTCCAACGAGTCGTTTGGCTAAGTTGGTTTCAAAAACCGAAGAAGTTTTGTGATTGGCCCCATTTCCCGAACCTAATCTAAGACCTAAACTTGCATCGAAAGCAGCATGCTCAGTGAGAAGCCCTTTCATGGCATCCGATTCAATATCAATTTTTTCTCTCTCCATTAGAGCTTTAATCTCTGCGTCTCTGGATAACTCAGTTAACTTAGCCTTGTTGGATCCGGTCGCCACTTCAGTTGAAGGACGAACTGTTGAAGGCTTTCCCACATGCTCTGGAGCTTTAGGTTGTGTTTCCATGACTCTGTCTTGAACCACTGGAGGCTTTGCTTTAGGGGCTTCGACGGGTGCCGGCGGCTTCACCGTTGGAACCGCAGGCAGTGCCGGTGGTTTCGGTACGATGGGTTTAGGCCTCGCAATAATGGGTTCTGCATTTGACATTACTGGAGCAAGGTTCAATGCAGTAAATAAGCAAAGTAGATTGATGGAAAAAAACTGAATTTTCATGATTAATTTCTCCCTGAGATCGAAATCAGACACTACTTTAGTAGTATAAAGAGTCTTTTAAAAAAGATAAAGGCCTTGCAGTGTATACAAAAAAGATTCGAGTAGCCAAAGAGAATGCGTCAAAGTTTTGACATTCTGAAGTGGGTGGCGTGGCGCATAAAATCCTTTCCCTTTTATTTACCGGGTCGCCCGGGTAGTTCTAAAGGTTTGGGGGGAAGGGCTCTCGATGCACCTTGGGCCCCGTCGGTTCCACCAGCCGAATAAATAGTCCAAAGATCTTTAAGAGTTTTATCGGAGCTATTTTCACGGGGGGCTGTCACAAAGTCGACAAACTCATTCATAGTTTTTTTAACCGGTTCTCGTGCCGAATCCCTGGTGACAAGTCCTAGCCGGGCCATTTCATATAGAGCGTACACTTTGGTTGCGTCTTTATCTGTTTCAGTTTTAATTTCACTGCTTTTGAGTGCTCCAAAGGCCTCGGCTCGATTTAACACGATAAAAAAGCCGAGACGCTTTTGCACTTCGGGTTCGCCGGCTTTGTCCCTGTAGGCTCTGATCAAAACGTCATTAGCTCGCTGATGAAGAGTTTCATTTGAGGGAGCAGAAAGTTTGTAAACCGCACTCGGAAGCCCTGTGTATTGATCGACAGCATCGTAGGCTCGGGTCAACGTTTGCCCGAGTTTTGTCGGGGTGGAGATAGCCTGCTTCCCTGATTGAATTAAGGCTTCGCCCAACTCGGGGGTTCCGAGTTCTTGGAAAAGAATTTTCACTTTTTGTTGAACTTCGGGGGAGTTGATGTGGTTTAAGTGGGCGGTTAAGCTTTCCTGCATTCGTGCTGAAGCTGAGGTTTGGGCCCAATTTTGTTGATAGCCTTCGACGTTTCGAAATTCCAAAGCTTTTTCCAGTTGAGTGATCTCTAGATATTTTTGAGCTCGTTGTTCAGGGGACATGCGAAAGTAGCCTGTCCCTCGAAGTTCCTTTCTGGCGGCTTGAAGCTCTTGAAAGATCTGTTCGGCACCTTTTTGCGCGTGAGGATTATCTTTGACCTGTTCGGCGAGTTGAGCGCGTCGGGTTTTAAAGTATTGGGTGGCCTGTTCAAGAAGTTGTGGCGATTTGGCTTCAGCAAGTTGCTTTGGGGACATGTTAAATAAGGCAAATTCAACTGCTTCACTGCCATAGGCCTTAGCAACGTCTTCGATCGTTTGTGGTTTCTGTCTTGAGGAGTTTAAAGTTTTACTGCCCGGGCCCTCCAAGGCTAAAGCTCCGTTGCTGGGGCGGGGAAGTTGTTTGAGGGCCTCTTGAGCCAACTTTAAGTTAGCATGTTGGGCCATGCTTCTGCCGATATAAAAATCCATCCCGATGCTCGTTAAAGTATTCACATCAGTGAGTTTGGGAATTTTTCCTTCAGCTAGTGCCGTAGCAGATTGATTTCCTAGGGTGAAACCAGCCACACCGACTATTTCTCGAGTGTTGGTCTTAGACTTACCAAGTTGAAAATTCTTTTGAAGTCCAGGTGGGAGTGCGGCCATCCCCAACCTCTGTAAAACGATACCGGGAACCATGTGAGCAGTTCCTTTCGTTGCATCCCACAAGGCTCCTAATTGAGTTTGGGGTTGAGAAGGGTTGGACGCTTTGCCTCTCCCATGTAAAATTCTTAGTTCTTGTTCCATCATTTGTGAGCCGAAAATATGAGTCAGCATGCCACTGTTGGGAAGGGCTTGACCGACCATACCCATTTCAAAAAAGGTGCGCTGGGTATCGAAAAATCCTTGGGCATACCTGGCTCGGTCTGGACCTGAGATGGCCACATCTTTGAGTTCGCTTTGGAGAAAATCCGGCTTGCCATCCCGATTTCTATCAAACTGACTTTCTGCGTACCATTCGAGCCATTCTTTCTCAAACTGAGCTTCAGATTTCCCCTCTTCTCGTTGCGGTTCATTCGGGTATTTTCTCCACTCCTTGCCTTGCTTGAACTTTGTCTCAATATCATTTCGTTTCGTAGCTGCACTGATTTCTTCTGAGGCTAGACCAATTCCTAAGGGGATACTAAAAATACCCGCTGTTTTTGTGCTTTGAACGAGTTGTTTACTGAATTGATTCATTCCCATCCTACCTAATGTTGATTTTGAAAACTCTCTTGCGGCGGTTCCGATGATCTGTCTCGACGCATTCGCTTGAGCCACGGTGATCACCTCTTGAGCTAGAAGCTTACTAAGTCCTTGTCTCACAGCTGCATCAGTTGTTTTTTCTAGGGCTTTTTGAAGAACAATTCTCTCTGCAGAAGTAATTGCAGTTTTTTCAACTTGAGCCCCAATCCCCCCAACAGGCAAACTTAAAAGAAAGAGTGTAATGTCATGTGTGAGCATGGCATTGTCTTCGTAGCTTTGGATGGATTGTCTCTCCTGCTGAAGTGCTGTTTTAGTCCAATCGTTTCGTTTACGGATCTCTTTTCTAGCGGTGTTATTTGCATCAGCACCGAGTTGTCCAAAATCGGACAGTCCTGAAACGGCAGCTCTGTATTGGGCATAGCTTTGAGTTAGGTTCTTTGTTTTTTTACTTCCCTCAGGGCCATCAACTAATCCGAGGAGATAAAAATTCCCCAACCCTCGAGCAAACCCTTCAGCTCCATGCCAAAAACTGCCAAACTTCTCTTTGGCGTTGTGGTAATTATTCTCAGCATCTTGGGTCTCCTTGATGTGTTTTTGAAGTTGTTGTTCGAGTGCGGCCCTATCTCCAAGCTCTGGCTTGAGAGAGCCGTCCCCTTGGCGCTTGAGTTTAATGGCCGTTTTGTCATTTAAGGGAAACCATTGACCTTCTCCGACATAAAGTCCTTCATTTAAAAAATCGACCGACCGATCCTCAATCCAATCCTCTAAAGCTTTTCTCCCGTCATGATGTGGCTCACTGGTTCCTGAAGTGTGGTCTCGAAAAACAACTTTGAAGCCAGGATATTCTTTTTCAAGATCCCCCAGCATTCTCTCTGAAATGGCAGATTTATTTTTGTCGACCTCAAAGGCTTGAAATTCCTCATTCCACTTTAGATCATTAGGATATTTGCTGAGTAGGCTTCTTTTTCCATTTTCCTGTTTCAGAGTTCTTTCATTCAATTTGGCTTTGGCTTTTTGCTGCAATTCACTAAACTCTTTTCCAAAATTAGAACGTAGAGCCGTTTCTAGTGTTTGAACTCGAGGGTCATTTTCCCCAAGAGTGGTTTTCAGTTTTGCTAATCCCAAGAAGCTGTCTTCGACATTTTGGGCAAGTTGGAATCGAGCTACTGTTTCCTTATCCTCTTTGCCAGCCATCCCATCGAGTTTGTCCATAAATGGCTCTAGACTAAAACGTGATTGATTTGCTGAACTTTGAAAAGCAGCACCTACTAAAGCCTTGTCAGCCAGGTCTTGGGGTTCACTGGAATTAAGCCAAGTCTGAAAAGCTTCGGGTCCTGCCGCATCAATTTTTCTCAAAACGTAAAGTGCAGAGACAAGTTGGCTCCTGGCGGGTTCTTGGTCGGTGTGATGAAGTCTGTCAATCAGATCACTTTGAGCTTTTCGAACCTCTTTTTGAATAAGCTCTGATCGTTTTTTGTTCTGCTCCTCCCATGCAGCCCTTTGCTCGGAGTTATCAATAGGGCCTGGGATTTGATCCTGAACTGTCGTTAGAAGTTTAAATAATTCAGGAACTCGAGACTGCAGAGCAATTTGTATATTTGAAGGATCTGAGTTAGTGAACACCAGAGATTTGAGTTGGTCGATTTCGGAACGGGTAGGGGTGCGATTACCTTTGTGACTGATGATATCTCCAAGGAGTTTCAAGTTCTCCTGTTCGCTTCCCTCAGAGCCCTGGGCCATCCGCGTTAGGTGTGCCACGCGAGCATGGGTGGGGAGCCCATGAATTTCCGCTGTTGGTAAAAGACCCGAAAGTCTTTGTTCGACCTGTTGTGAACTTGCTTTTGTCTGCTTAAGAAGTTTTGCCTCCTCGGCCATACGGTGTGCAACACTTTCAGTTTCATAAAACTGGGACGTTTCCGGTTTCTCCCAAAACGCGTAGGGATTGACATTATGGTTTCCCAAACTATCCAACATTTCTATGGTGTAGAGAAGTGCTTTGACATCATTGGGAAGGTTTCTATATCCTGTGGGGGGATTATTTATCTGAGATAGAAAAGGTTCGAGTGGCTTTAGTAATTGATTTCTGATTTTGGAATAGTTTTTTCTCCACTCATCCTCTTTCATGCTTCCAGGCTTTACAATCGCCCACAGGCCTTGCGATAGAAATTGCTTCTCTTCCCCAGAAAGGTCTTTCAGAAGAGGAGAGTTTCGACTCAAGTTTTCAAGACGTCCAAAAAGTAATCGAGCTATGTTTTCATCCTTGAGATTGAAGAGGGCTGTGGAGTGCCCCGTTAAAAAGAATTTTTTAAAGGCCTCGGTCTTTGCAAGATCTCCACCCTTCACGTTATCTTTTAAAAGATCTAATAAAAAAGGATCCATCTGTCTGATTTTATTTTTAATCGCCTCGGGAATCGTGATGTTGAATTGGGCTTCAGCCTTATTAAGGGTCTTTTCGATTTGCTGGCCGTTGGCATCTTTGGGACGCCGAAAAGAAGTTTTTAGTTGCGAAATTTGATGAGAGTAGTCACCTTTTTGAAGCTGTTCAATCTCAGATTTTCTTCCTGCGATTGGATCTTCAGCCTGCTTTTCGATAAGACGGCTTGCTCGAATCAAAGCCTCTTGTGCATGAGAAGTCGTAGGAGGATAGTTTTGGGTCCAGTTCGACCCGTGGGAAAGCTCCTGCAATCCCTTCATCACGCGATCTCTTACCTGGTTTCTCTCCTCCGGTGTTTTAAGTTTTGCCAAATCATCGGCGAATTTAGCTTCGAAATCGTTCCAGTAGTTCAAACGATCAAGCCCCGAAGGTGAGTTTCGTTTCTTTGGGTCAGCTAAAAATTGTGCTGATGCACTTTGCCCATTAAAAGCGTTTTGCAAAACTTGAGAGAGTCGTTGCTCATGCTCCGAAAATTTTTCCTGTTTCGAATTTTCAGTTAAGGGGGCAAGAGTCATACTAGGTCCGATTGATAAAAGCTGTCGGTAATAAGCACTTTGATCGGGGGGCAAAAGCGACGCAAAAATGGGGTTGTTTTTTATAAGTTCCGCTAGGTGAAGAGCCTTTCCAATTTCTGCCTCTCCGCCATCCTGTTTTTCAACTTTATGTTTCAGGTCAGTCACTGCTTTTTGGAGTTTTTGAGAAATGTATCCATCTTTGGGGTTTGTGTTTTTAGCTATTTGTTCTTGTAGACCCGAAAAAAACTCTGGCGAATATTTTCTCAAATCCTCTAATAAATCAATTTGAGCAACAAGCAAATCGAGGATTTCTTTGTTGCGTGTTATTTCAGGGAATTTTTCTTCACTTCGATCGGTTATGAATTTACCGTCTTTTGAGCTGTACCTCTTATGAAAAAAATCAGAGTTTTTTTGGTACTCTAAATCCTCCTTCAGCGCTTCTAGAAAGCCCGAGTTTCCCTTTGCTTGGCATTCCAAGGCGTGAGAGAGGAGAGTAGAAAAATTTTCAAAGATACGAGGCGATAGTCCGTTATGATAACCGTCGAAAATCGTAACTTCGTAAGATCCCCCTCCGTGTGGGGACGCCCATCCTCTTGTTTCTTTGTGTTCATCGCGAATTTGCGAATAGAGAGGGTAAAGAGGTTGAGCCCCTGTATGTTTTTTTTCCCCAGCGTTGTATATGGTTAATCCGGAATACTTTGAAAAATGGTATTTATCGCAATCAGTGGCTGAAATGACTGACGTGCCATCAGTTTGGTACCTTGGTTTGGATTGAGCAGAATCTGTACTAGCATGCTCGGCATAACAAGGAAAACTAAGAAGCCATGGCAGAAGGAACATGAAATGGGGAGGCAACTTGGTCATACAAACCCTTCAAACAAAATCTCTGACACTTAAATTTTACCGAAGTCCAAAGACACAATCATCGACATAATCGCGTATTCATTTAGAATTGGATCTTAGATATAGGGTGAGAGATCAAATTATGTCGAAACCTTCACATTTTGTTTTTCAAAATAAATGGACTACAGACTGGGATCGAACCAACAACTGCCTTTGGACAGAGGTTATGCTTACGCTGAGAAACGCATTCACCGAGAGTGAACTTTCGCATGTCCGTATGGGAACGTTGCCCAACTAGCTAAACTGTTTTGACAATTACGAGTTTCGAATTTGGGCCCAGTTGGGATCGAACCAACAACCCCCAGATTAGAAATCTGGTGCTCTATCCTATTGAGCTATGGGCCCTTAAGAAGAAATAAGCCCATAGTTCTAATTAGTTAGTTTGTCTTTATTTTTTTGTGTTTCCTGGGCAACGGCGACAAATTCAATGTTTTTCAACTCTTAGGTGTTCTCAAATAGAAACGTAACAACCCACCATTTCAATTCCTTGTTATCTATGTCAAAATTTCTAGCTATGATCAATCTCTCTTTTTTTAAGATCTAATTAGTACTGGTTGGTGTCAGTCTCCCAGTAAGCTTAAAAGGTAGCGGTCATTACCCTGTAAAAAATGTACGGTTCCTTTTAAGCTTACTGGGAGACTGACACTTTTCTTCCATGTTACAATCCTCAAAGCCGGAAAAAAATATGAATGATAAAAGTACATTCGACAAAAAAACTGTTTTAGTTACCGGTGCCAATTCAGGCATTGGTTTTGTGACAGCTAAAAGATTAGCTGAATTAGGCGCCAAAGTAGTCATGGCCTGCCGATCACAAGAAAAAGCCGAACTGGCAATGGCTTTGATAAAAAAGAATCAGCCTGAAGCTAAATTAAAATTCCTAAGATTGGATCTGGCTCATTTTGAACAGATTCGAAAAGCTGCTGAAAGCCTCTTAGAAACGGAACCTCGTTTGGATATGCTTATCAATAACGCGGGTCTGTTTGGTGTGAGAGGTGTCACTCAAGACGGATTCGAAGTTCACTTTGGAACGAATCATCTTGGCCCCTATTTATTTACTAGGCTTCTTGTTCCCCTGCTAAAAAAGTCTGCCCCCTCAAGAGTGATAGTGGTTTCAAGTCACGGTCATTATAGTGCTCGCTCCCTAAATTTCGAATCCTTTGTGGGATACACCCGTTCCCGTTGGTCATTCCCCGAATATGCAGCTTCTAAGCTTTGTAATGTTCTTTTTGCTAAAGCCCTAGCCAAACACCTGCAGGGAAGCGGCATTACAACTTACTCACTACACCCTGGAATCATTGCTTCTGAAATTTGGCGAAACTTTCCACAACCTCTCAGGTGGCTTGTGACTAGGCCCATGATCTCGAATGAAGCAGGGGCAGTGACCACGTTATATTGCGCAGCTTCTCCTGATTTAATTTCAGAGACTGGTCTTTATTATGATAAGTGCAAGCTCCGAACTCCCTCCAAGTTGGCACGAGATCCGGATCTTGCAGAGAAATTGTGGCAGAAAAGCTCCGATTGGACAGGATTGCCGATCTAGGTAATGCTATGAGCTCTCCACTTCAATCTCCCAAAACAATTGAACTTCACGGCATCGAGCGCGTTCTGCCGGAGAATCGCTTTGACCAGAATCTCTGGAATAATTTTACCCTTTGGCTTTCTGCCAATTTTGTTATTCCGACACTAGCCCTGGGCACTCTCGCCCAAGCGGTTTTTAAGTTGGGCACTCGGGAGAGTCTTTTAGTTATTTTGGTTTTTAATCTCATCGCTGCTTTTCCTGCAGCCATCTTGGCCACTCTTGGCCCTCAGACTGGTTTAAGACAGATGACTTTATCTCGTTATTCTTTTGGTTGGAATGGTACTAAATTAATGGCGCTTCTAAACGCCGCCACTTGTATTGGCTGGTCAGCTGTTAATGTTTTGGTTGGAGCTCAGCTTTCTCAATCGATCGGAATTTCTTGGCTTACCCCAAACCTGACCATCATTCTCATTTCAGTATTTACCACCGTAGTGAGTCTCTACGGATATTCCTATGTTCATCGATACGAACGCTACGCTTGGATTCCGATGGTTTTAGTGTTTTTTAGTCTGTTCTGGTTTCATCTGCCGCACTTTAACAACAAAACCTCTCCCCTTGATGGTTTTACTTGGTGGGCGGCTATTCTTTCTTTTGGCGGAACGATATTTGGATATGCGGCTGCTTGGTGTGCTTATGCCTCTGATTACAATGTAAACCAACGAGAAGAAACTCAACCTCAAAAAGTTTTTTGGTTTACTTACTTGGGAATTTTAATTCCCTGTATCTCCATAGAGTCACTTGGCGTGCTGTTAAGCACTGTAGCTCATCTAAGCAATAAAACAGGCGGAGATCTTTTAGCCGAAGCCTCCGTCGCCTTTGGAATGTTAAGGACTTTGTTGTTAATCTTACTGTTAGCAAGTCTTATAGCAAATAATACTCCCAATGATTACAGTCTTGGATTATCACTCCAGCTCTTAGGTCAGCGCTGGCAAAAAGTGAATCGAGGGGTTTGGACGGTCTTAGGCTCTATTGCTTATGTCATTTTGGCACTTTGTATTGGAACACGTTTTAACGAAGCTCTTACTGACTTTTTGTTGCTTATCACTTATTGGATAAGTCCTTGGGTTACAATTATCTTAATTGAACACTTTTATTTTAGAAAAGGTAAATACGATTTGGAGAGTTGGAACAATAGGAACAAACTTCCAAATGGAATTCCAGCTATTATTTCTCTGGGAATGGGACTTTTCGGAGCTTTTCTTGGCGGTTCACAACCACTTTTCATCGGCCCCGCCTCAAAATTTTTGATAAATGCCGATGTTGGCTTTGAGCTTAGTATTCTTTTTTCTGCGACTACTTATCTTTTAATTCGACAGACATCTAAATGATTGAATTGAGGGCGCACATATTAGGATTTAATTATTTGGGTTTTAATTAGACAAGGACAACGAGATTTCGCTAGAGTGTCACTGTGGTGACCGCTACCTTTTAAGCTTACTGGGAGACTGACACCCCTGGCTCCCCTGGCTTTTGCAGGGTGATGAGGTCTGCAACGATTCGGCTGGCTTCTTTAACGAAAGGACCTTTTTCATCCCAGAGTTCTTCACTCTCCGCTTTTTCTTCTGTTTCGTCATCAAGTGACTCTTTGAGTTTTTCTACTTTCTGCTTTGATTGTGATTTTTCTTTCTCTTTCTCTTTCTCTTGAGATTCTTTTTGAATATCGGCTATTTTCACAAGTCCGTTGTCTTGTTTGAGCTTTTCTATCTTTTTTCTAAGTTCAACAAACTTAGGTTCCTTTGAGACTCTTTCCCTTGAGAGTTTTGTGAGCTCCGATAACTGTCCCTCTGTTATGGGATTCCAGTGAAGTTCGGGGGCTGAACTGTTAGCCTCTGGAGAAATAAAAGGGGTAATAGATTGCGAGGGCAGAGCGAAATCTAAAACTTTTTCTCCAATTTGGTCGTCATTTAAGAGTGAGGGCAAAACTATGTCCGAGGAAACTCCTAAAAGTTGAGTTGATTGCCCCCCTGGAGTAAAAAACATGGCGGTCGTTACTTTCATTCCGCCTAATCCAGCAGGTAAATCTGATAGTGATTGAACAGAACCTTTACCGAAAGTGTGGTCGCCTCCTACGATGACAGCCCTTTTGTAATTTTTTAAAGCTCCGGCAACAATTTCGGAAGCAGACGCACTCACTCGACTTGTGAGCACGGCCAACGGACCACGATAAACTACGCTTGGATCCTGATCCTTAAGAATGTCTACTTGGGAGGCTGTATTTTTAGTGGCTACAGTGGCTCCTTTTTGAATAAACAGCCCTGTAATTTTGACAGCTTCTTCTAAAAGGCCCCCACCATTTCGACTTAAATTGAGAATAATAGCGTCCACTTTGGCTTTAATCGCTTCATTCAGCAGAGCTTTGATATCCGAAGAGCAGGAGGGGCCACCTGAGCCGCCCGTTCCATAGAATGAAGGAAGATCAATCACACCTATTTGATAGGTTTTTCCATTAATTGTTTGCTTGTCATAAGTGATCTTAGCCCTTTGGTCGACTAAAGCGATCTTATCTCGTACTAACGTTGCTTGAAAAGTTGTGGTCTCTTTGCCTTGCCTTAATACGGTTAGAATTACTTTGGTCCCCTTCTTACCTCGAATCATTTTAACGACATCGGAGAGATCCATGTCTATTGTAGAAATCGGAGCCGCATTCTCTTGGGCAACTGCAATGATCTTATCTTTGCTTTTTAAGAGTTTCGATTTATCAGCACTGCCGCCTTTGACCAAATTTTCAATAACCGTGAAGCCATCTTGATATCTCAGTACTGCGCCGATACCTTCTAGTGAAAGACGCATTTGAAT